>Ga0316201_10003454_pt1 | contig 11645 bp, 8 predicted proteins | sample CS6wburrow_MG_FD_204516 | JGI IMG/M metagenome (GOLD analysis project Ga0316201, IMG submission 204516) | Coastal sediment microbial communities from Delaware Bay, Delaware, United States - CS-6 worm burrow | ecosystem: Environmental > Aquatic > Marine > Coastal > Sediment | place: USA: Delaware... | reverse complement strand
TGGAGGTCCTGGTAGATCAACCGATCGGCGCCGATCAGTTCCTGGATTTCCTCAATTGAGCGTCCATTGGCGATCAGCTCTGTCGCCGCCGGCATATCGATGCCGTACACGTTCGGGTAGCGAACAGGCGGCGCCGCGGAGGCGAAATACACTCTGCGCGCGCCGGCCTCCCTGGCGAGCTTGATGATTTGACGCGACGTCGTGCCGCGAACGATCGAATCGTCGACCAGTAGCACATTCTTGCCACGGAATTCGAGATCGATCGCATTGAGTTTGTGGCGTACCGACTTCGCACGCTCCTCCTGCCCCGGCATGATGAAGGTGCGACCGATGTAGCGATTCTTGATGAAGCCTTCGCGATACTTCGTGCCGAGGTGATGCGCGACCTGCACCGCCGATGTTCGGCTGGTGCTGGGTATCGGAATCACGACATCAATGTCATGGTCGGGAAAATCGCGCACGATCTTGCCTGCCAGCTGCTCGCCCATGCGCAAACGCGCTTTGTACACCGACAAGTTGTCGAGGATTGAATCGGGTCGTGCGAAATAGACGAATTCAAAGATGCACGGCGTGTGCGGTGCTTCGCCGCGGTGCTCGCGCGTGTGCAGCACGCCCTCTTTCTCGATGAAAATGGTCTCGCCTGGTTTCACATCGCGAAGCCTCCGGAACTGCAGCACATCGAGCGCAACGCTCTCCGAGGCAACCATGTAGTCGGCACCCTCCTCGGTCTCGCGCTCCCCAAGCACCAGTGGTCGGATACCGTTGGGATCGCGAAACGCGACAATGCCGATACCCACGATCAGTGCGACAACTGCATAGCCGCCTTTGCAGCGCCGGTGCACGGCCTCTACCGCCTCGAAAACCTGTTCGGCAGTCGGCCGGCCATTCGCGCAATTCTGCAACTCGTGCGCAAATACGTTGAGCAGCACCTCCGAATCCGATCCGGTACTCAGGTGGCGGCGGTCCTCGTTGGTCAGCATTGCTGACAGCTCATCGTAGTTGGTCAGATTGCCGTTGTGACCGAGGCAGATGCCGTAAGGCGAATTGACGTAAAACGGCTGTGCCTCTGCCGCGCGAGAGCCCCCTGCCGTCGGATAACGAATGTGGCCGATGCCGATATTACCGGTCAGTCGCAACATGTGGCGCTGGCGAAACACGTCCCGGACCAGGCCGTTGCTCTTGCGCTGCCGCAAGCCGTCCTCGCCCCAGGTCACGATGCCTGCCGCATCCTGGCCTCGGTGCTGAAGCACGGTTAGCGCATCATAAATAGACTGGTTGACAGGCTTCCGACTGACAATTCCTACGACGCCGCACATATCTCAAATCATCTCCGGTTCAGTTACCAGGATCTCATAACCTTGTGGTGCCATAACCTCGATCCATTCTGCCACCACTTCGAGGTGCGGTATCAATATGGATTTTTGCCACCAGGCGTCGTTATCGAATCCGGCAAACTCGCCGCCGAGCACGAACAATGCGGCAAGCAAGATGCCGCGTCCGGCGCCAAACGCCGAACCTGCCAGGCGATCCATACCGCTCAGCACCGACAGGCGCACGAGTTTGGAGATTCCCCAGCCCAGCAAACCGCCGATCGAAAGAATGACAGCAAATACAAGAACCCGTCCAAACCAGGCCTTCAGTTCTTGCGAGCTTATCCAGCTGTCCGAAATTTCGCCGACGGATGGTCCAAAATAGAGCGCCGCCCAGATGGCCACAAGCAAGGCAGCCATTGAGATCGCTTCCTTAACAAAGCCACGGATGATGCCCACAATCACGGATATGACAACGGCGGCGGCAATGAGAATGTCGATGATCGGCATCAGAGATGTCGGCTCGGCTCGATGTGCTCGGCAGGATGGGTCAAGATTCTAACAGAGTCTTTAGCCGCCACAAGAATATCTACGGGTGCGGCAAAACCTTGCCATCGTGGCCGGCCTTTTTGAGGCTCGCGGCAACTGCCTCAGCGGCTGCGCGGTCCTTTTGTGGTCCGATACGAACACGGTGCCGCTGGCCTTCACTCGTCATGACCTGGCTCAGGAAGGCAGCGTGCCCTTGCTTGCGCAGCTCCGCCGCGAGGCGCTCGGCATTCTCCTGGTTGCCGAAGCTGCCAAGCTGCACAGCCCACATGCCGGTCGATGACGTCGTTGCAGCAGGTTGATCCTGCTCAGCCGCGGGCTCTTCCACCGCGGGCTGTGGTGCCGGCGTGGTTGCGACCGGCTCCGGCTCCGGCTCCGGCTCGGACTGCACGGCGACCGGCTGCGACTTCGGCGTCGTGTCCGCAAGTTGATTTGCGGGAACCGGTTCTGTGCGATCCCGATCCAGGACGACCGTCCTGTTCTCCTGCTCCGACTGACCCGGAAGCGGCACACGCTCACTGACGATTTCGCCCTCACCCGGCGGACCATCAAGGAATACCGGGACGACAAGGACCACGACGAGGACCAATACGGCGGCGCCGATAATGCGTTCTTTCAAGGCTCTTTCCATCATAATTAGCGACGCGAGTATAGCTGGTTCAATGCCGGTCCAACCAGATAAAACGATCCGGTAACAAGTACCCGGTCATCGGCATTCGTCAATTCCTGCGCCCGATCCATAGCGGCAACGAGAGAGTCAGCGACGAGGCAGGCGGCATTGCTGGCATTTGCAACACGCCTGCCCAGTTCATCGGCGCCGATCGCGCGCTGGCTGTCCGCCGCGACAGCAATCCAGTGGTCCACCTCGCCTGCAAGATGTGCGACGACACCTTCGACATCCTTGTCGTCGAGCATGCCGAGTATCGCTACGGTCTGGCCCGCATGCGCATCCGCTCGCAGAGCTGCAGCGAGCACACGAGCAGCATCCGGGTTGTGGGCAACATCGACAATCCAGTTCCCGTTCGCAGATATCTTTTGCAGGCGCCCTTCGAGCCGCACGCGCTGCAAGGATGCGCTTATCGTGCCGGGTTTCAGGAGCCCCTCCAGCCCCGCAGCTTCGATTAGCGCGAGTACCCCGGACGCATTGGCCAACTGGTGCTCACCCGCCAGTGACGGGCGCGCAAGCCCTTCGAAACTGTGCGTAGCTCCCCGCCAGGACCAGGTATCTCCCTCGGCATGCCAATCAAAATCCCGGCCCGCCGCAAGCAGCTTTGCACCGGTCTCAGCGGCGCGATCAATAATCGCGGGCGGCATCTCGCGGGCAGAAAATATGACCGGCTTTTCGCTGCGCATGATGCCGGCTTTCTCCACAGCGATTGCCGCGATGTTGTCGCCCAGCCATTCACAATGATCCAGGGCAATGTTGGTAATGATGCCGGCAGTTGGCTCGACGGCATTGACTGCATCCAGCCGCCCGCCCAGGCCAACCTCCAGCACGAGCGTGTCAACCCGGGCCTTCGCGAACACCAGCAGCGCGGCGAGCGTGCCAAACTCGAAGTACGTCAGCGCTTCACCATCACGCAGCGCTTCGATTTGTTCGAACGCCGCGATGATATCTTCATCCGGCACCTCGACCCCGTCGATGCGAATGCGCTCGTTAAAGCGCAGTATATGGGGCGACGTATAGCAACCGACTCGAAAGCCGTTGTGCCGCAGCAGAGACTCGAGCATTGCGACCGTCGAGCCCTTACCGTTGGTGCCGGCAATGTGAAATACGCGGGCAGCGCGCGGAAGCGCCAGTCGCTCGAGAACCCGAACCACGCGATCAAGACCGAGATCGATTTCTTTTGACGAAATGGTCTCGAGCTTCGCCAGCCAGTCGGACAAAGCCACGGCAACGGTAGTCACGAAAATCTACTGCGAGACAGGACTTGGGCGATGCTCGAACTTGGCCAGCAAATCGGCGACCTGCTCCCGCATCTGGCGGCGATCAACGATCATGTCGATGGCGCCGTGATCCAGAAGGAACTCACTGCGCTGGAAACCTTCAGGGAGTTTTTGCCGCACCGTCTGCTCGATGACGCGCGGACCGGCAAATCCGATCAAGGCATTGGGCTCGGCAATATTGACGTCGCCAAGCATCGCGAGACTGGCTGAAACGCCGCCAGTCGTCGGGTCCGTCAGAACCGACACGAATGGCACGCCCTTGTCGCCAAGCCTGGCAAGCGCGGCCGCCGTCTTCGCCATCTGCAACAGCGAAAACAAGGCTTCCTGCATTCTGGCACCACCACTTGCAGCAAACGAGATGAGCGGCATGCGGTTTTCTGCGGCAAAATTCGCCGCACGCGCAAACCGCTCCCCAACAACCGAGCCCATGGAGCCACCCATGAAACCAAACTCGAATGCACAGACCACAACTGGCCGTCCCAGCAATGCACCGCTGACCGACACCAGCGCGTCTTTCTCGCCGGTCTTCTTCTGCGCCTGCACGATACGGTCCCGATAACGCTTGCTGTCGCGAAATCTGAGCGGGTCCTGTGGTTCGAGATTTCCGGACAGTTCTTTTTGCGAGTCGGGATCGAGGAAGAAATTCAGGCGCTGTCGCGCACCGATACGCAGGTGGTGATCGCATTTTGGACACACCTGCAAATTGCGCTCGAGTTCATTGCGGTACAACTGGGCATCGCATTTCGGGCATTTGATCCATACGCCCTCCGGCACCGAGCGCGTGCGCTTCTCGGTACTGATCCGGGATGGCATTAACTTTTCAAACCAACTCATAGAAACATCCTAACTCAAATCACGCGCTCAAGACGCCTGAATCAGAGTCTATCCGGCACTGACTGTGTTTGTCAGTAGCGCTTGTTTGAAATGAGGGTTAGCGGGTAATTCGAACTCTTTCGGGTACTCCACATTGACCAGCGTCAGGCCATGGGGTGGCGCCGCAGCACCGCCCTTCGTGCGATCACGGCCTTGCAGAACCTCGGCGGCCCATTCTTCCGACTCGTCTCCACAGCCGATAGCGACCAGCGTCCCGGTGATATTGCGCACCATGTGTTGCAGGAACGCATTGGCCGTTACCCGTAATCGTACCCAGTCCTTGTCGCGCGTCACCGAAAGTGACGTGACCTCACGTGTCGCCGTGGATGCCTGGCAGCCGGCCGCGCGGTAAGCTGAAAAATCGTGCCGGCCGACGAGCGCCTGCGCTGCCCGATGCATACGCTCTGCATCAAGATCGGCGTAAACCCACCAGGCACGATGCCGGTAAAGAGCTGAGCGTTCCAGTCGATTCAGCAGCAGGTACTCGTAACTTCTCGACGTCGCCGAAAATCGCGCATGGAAGCTGTCATCAACAGGCTGAGCCCAGATGACACTTATGTCGTCAGGAAGATTGCTGTTGGCGCCGAGTAACCAGCCGCGGTTGCCGCGTTCGCTCGTTGTATCGAAATGCACGACTTGCCCGGACGCGTGTACACCAGTGTCGGTGCGGCCGGCGCAGACTACCTCGATGGCCTCGTCGGCGACGACTGTCAATGCCTTTTCGACGCGTTCCTGCACCCCGCTACCGGTACGCTGACGTTGCCAGCCGTTGTAGGCCGTACCGTCGTACTCAAGGCCCAGAGCGATGCGCAATTGCGGAGACCGCGTCCTAGCTCGGCAGCGAGTCCAGCAGTTGTTGGGCCTGCTGACGCTGGCCCTCGTCGCCCTCGTCGAGAACTTCCTCGAGAATCGAACGTGCGCCGGCCGGATCGCCCATATCCACGTAGGCACGCGCGAGATCGAGCTTCGTACCAACCTCGGTCATCGTGCGCGCGTCGGATAAATCGTCACTCATATCGTCAGGACCGAGCGAAATCGTGCCGCTGGCTTCAGCATCGGTCATTGACGGACGTGGCTGTTCAACTGTCGCATCGTCGCGCGGTTGCTCGACCGTGTCGCCACTTTCGCTGACCTGCAGCGCTGCCGTCAGGTCGTCAAGATCCAGTTCAACATCGGTGCTCGCGACGGCAGGCATCTCACCTGTCTCATCGAGATTCATGTCTCCCGTGAACGCGTCTTTGGGCAGTGCTTCGGTCTTCGCAAAGTCAAAGTCCGAGCCGGAATCATCGTCGTCGAGGCTGGCCAGCATCGTCTCGGCATCGTCGGCAAGATTGTCTTCCACCGTATCGTCGCCAAGTCCCGTTGCGAGCATCGTCGCTTCTTCTGCCGCAATATCTGCATCGGCATCCGTCGTCGTTTCCACGGCGAGGTCTGCGCTCAGCACCTGCGTAACACCGGTTGCGTCGAGCAGGCTCTCATCGAGAGCTTCACTGAACCCGGTCTCGCCTAGCGCCTCGTTAATGCCCGTCTCATCACTGCCCAGTGCTTCCTGCAAGCCGGTTGAGTCCAGGTCGATCTCGGGATTCTTGCCGGTGACCTCGGAAAGGTCATCGACCAGGGCTTCCAGCCGCCCGGTCGCATCGAGATCGTCAAGGGAGGCCAGTTCAGTCTCGGCCATGCTGTCAACATCAAGTCCGAGATCGTCGAGATTAATTTCCGCCGTCTCGTCACCCGACTGACCTGCACTTGTGCTCGCATCGCCCAGAGTATCGTCCAGCGACGGCAACTCAGCGGTGCCGGAAAGCACATCAAACTGTTGCTCAATGGTCGGTGTTTCCGCCGTTTCGTCACTCGCCGCAATCTCTGTCAGGTCCATGTCGATGTCGGGCATTTCTGCTGTTTCAGTTGCACCTGGCAGCTGGTCGCCAATATCAAAATCGACCGCTTCTTCCACTGCGGTGCTCTCGGCGGTCTCTTCAAAGTCCGCGAGCATTGGTTCCTCGCCGGTTTCGTTGAGCTCGAAATCGACAGCACTGCTGTCTGCGACGTCCTGAGTTTCGTCGTCGCCCACATCGAACATATCAGCTGCCGTAGCATCGTCGTCGCCGAACTCCATATCGAGCGCGCCAGTGCCCTCCTCGCCCTCGTCGAACGACAGATCGACGGCCTTGGTCGCGCCCACAGCACTGGCGCCAGCAAACAGCGCGTCGTCGCCGGCTATCTGCTGCCCCATGATGACGATCTTGTCCCAATCAGCAGATTCAGCTTCACCAACCGACCCTTTCAACCGAACGGCTGCGTCAATGAATGCGTCGCGGTTGCCCCAGACAAAGTAGATTTCACACAACTTGGTCAGCAGGTCGGCGCGATTCGGTTCGATCGATAACGCGCCATTGACGAGGTCTGCCGCCTGGTCATACAGACCATAGGCCATGTGGAAATCAGCCTCGGCAATGGGATCCGACTGGTCGAGATTGATCGCGGTTTCGCTGCTGAACGTGTCTTCCAGCGAGCCAAACTGCCCGGTGCCGTCACCCGATTCCGCGGCGACTTCGAATGTCCCGGTACCATCTTCGAAAGCGGGCCCTGGAGCGTCAAATGTTTCTTCAATGTCCGGCCGCATCGTCGATTCCTGCTCGACAACAACAATGGACTCATCCATTGCAACCGGCGCACGCAGGCTTTCGGTCGCCGAAAGATCCTGTGCGCCCATGTCATCCGAATCGAGTGGCTGCCAGTCTTCAGCATCGTCTTCGTCACGACCACGCCGCATCATCCAGAACAACAAGGCACCAACGAGTACGACAACGCCGACAATGATCATCCAGAAGCTCTTGACGAACTCCATCGCACGATCAACCAGGCTCGGCTCGGCACGCGTCGGTGCACGAATAATGTCGGCTGGCGGCGTTTCTTCAGCGACGGATGTATCTTCCGGCATGGCATCTGCTGCCGTGTCGTCACCGGCGATCAGTTCGGCATCCGGATCGTCCACAAACGGATCGTCGACTGTCGGTTCATAGACCTCACCGCGAATTCGGGCGAGCTCTTCACGCAGCTGTGCCAGCTCGTTGTCACGTATTTCGATCAGCGATTGCTGCTGCGGCACGTCGGCAGCCTCGAGTTCGGCGATCCGTTGGTTGATTTCGTCTTCACGCGTTTGCGGCTCATCGTCCGCAAGCAGTTCCGGTTCGGGCTCAGGTTCCGGTGCCAGCGTGTCGGCATCATCGCCGAAGTCCTCATCAGGCGGCACAAGCGTCAGGCTCGGACGCGTCGCCGCATCCGCGACAGACTCGACCGTGCCACTTCTCCAGGCATCGTTTTGCCGCTGTGCCTCTGCCAGTGCTGCGCTGCGGTCAATCTGGAAAATTTGGTCGGCGGTCGGGATACGAATGGTCGCGCCGGCGCGCAGGATGTTGATGTTGCCGCCAAATGCGCTCGGATTTGCTTCGAAAATTGCCAACATCGTCTGGTTCATTGTCAGACTGCTGTCAGGACGCACGCGACTCGCCAGTCCCCACAGTGTTTCACCTCGTCGAACCTCGTGATCATCACCCACGGACAAAGTGAAGCGTGATGTATCGACGGCGCGCCGTGTGTCATCGGCAACGGGTTGCGGGGCAGGTTGTCCTTCGGGCCCGGCCTGCCGCGGCAGAGGTGAAGGGGTTGCGCGTTGTTGCGGAGCCGGTGGCGGCGCGGCACGTTCAATGCGACCGCTGTCTGCGGGTGCCGCGCGCGTCGGCGCTTGTATCGCGGGCGCTGTGTTCGCTGCCGGCGGGGCGAAAGTCGGTGGATCCAGGAATACCGTGTACTCGCGCAACAGGCGACCGCGCGACCACGATGCTTCAACAAGGAACGTCAGGAATGGCTCTGCCATCGGCGCAAGCGTACGAACCTGGACATAGTTGCCATCGGCACGACCGCTACGGACGATGTTGAATTGCACTCCCTGCAGATAAAACGGCCTGTCGATGCCGTAACGATCGAACGTATCGGCTGATGCCATGGCTATCGTAAGGTTGTCGAGCTCTTCTGGCGCGGCGGACAATAGCTCGATTCGGGCATTCAGCGGCTCATTGAGCGCTGAATTCATGCGAATGTCTCCCAGCCCCAGGGCCCAGACCTCACTCGATAAGAGAAGGACAAGCACAAGCGAGATTCGAGAGAATGATCTCGACATAATTTTAATCTCCAACTCCCCAAGTGCCGTACAGATGAAGCCCGTCAGAGGCGCCATCACGGCAGGCAGACCCGTTTAACATATGGTCCCGAACTATAGCTCATAAATGGATTTTCGCCAATATTTCAGCAATTTGGACGCTATTTAGAGCCGCGCCCTTACGTATGTTATCCGACACTACCCAGAGGTTTATCCCCCGCGGATGCGAAATATCCTCACGCACCCGACCGACGAAAACAGGGTCGTTACCCGAACTTTCAGTCACTGCCGTCGGATATTCCCCGGTTTTTTGGCCGTCAAGTAGTGTTACTCCGGGTGCATTACCGAGCAATTCGCACACTTTTTCGGCCGAGATTTTGTCTCGTGTCTCGATGTGCACAGCCTCGGAATGGCCATAAAATACTGGAATCCGCACTGCTGTCGGGTTCACGAGAATGCTGTCGTCTGCAAAAATTTTGCGCGTTTCCCAGACCATCTTCATTTCTTCTTTCGTGTAGCGATTGTCCTGGAAGGTGTCGATATGTGGCACGGCATTAAACGCAATTTGTTTTGCATCGCCCTCGATTTCGAGTGGACGACCATTCAGCAGCATCGCCGTCTGCCGCACGAGTTCTTCAACAGCGCTTCGCCCTGCCCCGGACACGGCCTGGTAGGTGGCAACATTTATGCGCTCAATGCCAACCGCGTCGTAAATTGGTTTCAACGCCACGACCATCTGGATCGTTGAGCAATTGGGGTTAGCGATGATGCCGCGATTCTTATAGTCAGCGATGGCGTCCGGATTCACTTCCGGCACGACGAGGGGAATGTCATCGTCGTAGCGAAAATGCGAGGTGTTGTCGATAACCACACATCCTGCCGCGGCCGCTTTTGGCGCATATTCTTCGGAAATGGATCCTCCGGCAGAGAACAGCCCGATCTGGACCTGTGAAAAGTCGAAATCCGCGAGGTCATCCACATCCAGCTCGCGATTGCCGAATTTCACTTTCTTACCGACCGAACGTTCACTCGCCAATGCGTAAAGTTGGCCAACCGGGAACTTGCGCTGCGCCAGTATTTCGAGCATTGCCTCGCCAACAGCGCCGGTCGCACCGACGACAGCTACATCATATTTTGTGGTCATACCGGGGTGATACCTGAATTAACGTCCGCATTCTGTGCGCGATGGCGCAAATAATGATCCATGAGTACGAGCGCCACCATCGCTTCAGCAATGGGCGTCGCGCGCAGGCCGACGCAAGGGTCATGTCGCCCTTTTGTAACGATCACCGTTTCCTTGCCATCCGTGTCAATAGTCTTGCCTGGCTTGGTAATGCTCGATGTCGGTTTGAGTGCGATGCTCGCCAGCAGGTCCTGGCCCGACGAAATACCGCCAAGCGTTCCGCCCGCATCGTTCTTTGCGAAGCCGTCGGGACCGATTTCGTCACGGTGTTCACTGCCACGTTGCGTCACGGCGCGGAAGCCAGCACCAAACTCGACACCCTTGACCGCGGGGATGCTCATCAAGCCGTGCGCGATCGCGGCCTCAAGCTTGTCGAAGACCGGCTCACCAAGTCCCGGTGGAAGGTTGCTCGCCATAACGCTGATCTTGGCACCGATCGAGTCCTGCTCCCTGCGCAGAGCAATCATGAACGCCTCGAGTTCTTCAATGCGGCTGGGGTCAGCGCAGAAAAACGGGTTGTCATCGACGATCGACAGATCGGTTGCCGCCAACTCCAGGGGACCAAGCTGCGACAGGTAGCCGCGAATTTCGATGCCGGCCTTTTCCCTGAGATATTTCCTCGCTATCGCACCCGCCGCAACGCGCATCGCGGTCTCTCTCGCTGACGAACGCCCGCCGCCGCGATAGTCGCGAATGCCATACTTCTGCTGGTAGGTGTAATCGGCATGCCCGGGACGAAACTTGTCCTTTATCTCGGTGTAATCACGATTGCGCTGGTCCACGTTATGAATAAGCAATCCGATCGGCGTGCCAGTGGTAGTGCCCTCGAAAACGCCAGAGAGAATTTCGACCTGGTCGGGTTCCTTGCGCTGCGTCGTGTGGCGCGACGTTCCAGGGCGACGACGATCCAGGTCGAACTGCAGGTCGCTCGCTGCCAGCGCCATGCCGGGTGGGCAACCGTCAACAACACAGCCGAGCGCAACGCCGTGGCTCTCACCAAACGTCGTTACGACGAAATTTTGCCCAATACTATTACCCGACACTAATTTAGACCCTGCAAATCGCTCTTTGTCAGCAAGAACACACCAGACCCGCCATGCTCGAACTCCAGCCAGGTAAATGCAACACCTGGATACGCCTTTTCCAAAGCCGCCTGACTATTGCCTACTTCGCAGACGAGTATTCCATTGTCACTGAGGAAACGCGATGCATGATGCAGGATGGTGGTAACTGAATCCAGACCATCGGCGCCGGCAGCCAAACCCAGCTCCGGCTCATGCCTGAATTCGTCTGGCAATGCGTCCATATCCTGCTTATCGACATACGGCGGGTTGCTCACAATGAGTTCGTAGCTTCGGCCCTGAAGCCCGGTGAAAAAATCAGACTGTACCGGGTGTACTCGACCTGCAAGGCCGTGGCGCTCGATATTGATACGCGCGACATCGAGCGCATCATCGGACACGTCAACCGCATCAACGTCTGCGCCAGGGAACGCCGCGGCGATTGCAATGGCGATACAGCCACTGCCGGTGCCGAGGTCGACGGCCCGTCGCACGTCGTCCGGGACAAGCCAGGGCTCGAATCGATCGGCGATGAGCTCGGCAAACGGTGAACGCGGCACAAGCAC
>Ga0316201_10003453_pt1 | contig 11646 bp, 8 predicted proteins | sample CS6wburrow_MG_FD_204516 | JGI IMG/M metagenome (GOLD analysis project Ga0316201, IMG submission 204516) | Coastal sediment microbial communities from Delaware Bay, Delaware, United States - CS-6 worm burrow | ecosystem: Environmental > Aquatic > Marine > Coastal > Sediment | place: USA: Delaware... | reverse complement strand
ACATCGGCCGCGCAAACCATGCGCTGCCGAGACCGTCGAATCCGGTGTTATTTCGATGCACTGCCGCGTTAACGGTTTGCATCAACACGCAGGTGCGTGAACACAGAATAACATGCACCTTTTTGCGGGAAGCTGTTCTGAGCGAGCGCTCGTTCAGGTAGCTATAAAATAACTATATGCGGAACGGTTTGTCAACAGGAATTTTAACGGTTCTTGAGGAACATCATGAAAGTAATATAGATATTATTGTAAATAATTACAGGTATATAAAAATTTATAGGCCCATCGCCCACGACGGGAATACCGGTGACTGTGGGTCAATGGAAAAACTTGACAAAAAAACGGGTCGCATGGTAAAGATTCGAATGAGCGCTCGTTCGGTTTTTCCCGGCGTTACAGCGGATAATGCGGTTTTATTGCTTTGCCTTTGTCTAAACCCGACAGACGGAAATATGTTATGCACGAGGTCAGCCGAACCCAAGATATTCCGACCCAGATTAAAAACCCCGAACTCGTCGAACGCCGACGCAACCAGATCGCCAAAGCCGCGGTCAAACTGTTTATCAAAAACGGGTTTCACAAAACCACAACCCGGCAAATCGCCAAAGCGGCCGGTTTTTCCATCGGTTCTCTCTACGAGTATGTGGCCTCCAAAGAGGATGTCCTTTATCTGGTTTGCGACTCTATTCATGCCGAAGTCGAACGTCTCGTAACCGACACGCTGGCAAAATCCACCGGCGGACGGGACGCCCTGGCCCAGATGATCCGCGAATACTTTCTCGTTTGCCACCGCATGAGTGATTTCATCCTGCTCATCTATCAGGAAACCCGCTCGTTGCCGGCACAGTGGCAAAAAAGGGTTCTCGAGAACGAGCTGCGGATAACCGGTCTTTTCGTGGCGGTGCTGGCCCGAATTGCATCATCCGGCGACCTGCCGGCCCTCAACGAGCGCTCCATCGAAATGGCCGCCCACAACATTTCGGTATTAGGGCACATGTGGACTTTCAGACGCTGGTTTTTCGGCCGTCATTATACGATCGATGACTATATCGACATGCAGACCGAGTTTATCTTGCGCATGTGCACCGAACCGGTCCGGTGATTCCGAGCATGCACCAAACCCGTGTGACATCCCAATTCGTCAAGTTTTTCAGCACCTGAACAGGAGGGGCTATGAGCGCAGCTACCGAGGTTTACACACCCGAAAACAACATCCGCGTGGTTACGGCGACGTCCCTATTCGACGGTCATGATGCCGCCATCAATATTATGCGCCGGCTTCTCCAGGCCACCGGCGCAGAGGTTATCCATCTCGGTCACAACCGTTCGGTGCAGGACATCGTCGATGCCGCCATCGAGGAGGACGTCCAGGGTGTGGCCGTATCCAGCTATCAGGGCGGACACATCGAATTCTTCAAGTACATGATCGACCTGCTCAGAGAGCGAAACGCTTCTCATATCAAAGTCTTCGGCGGTGGCGGCGGCGTCATTGTGCCGGATGAAATCAGGGAACTCGAAACCTACGGGATCACGAAAATCTATTCTCCCGAGGACGGCGCCCGGCTGGGCCTTCAGGGAATGATCAACCACATGGTGCGCCAGCTCGATTTTCCCACCGTCAAGAATTTCGATTTTACCTTCGACACTCTCAACCCCGAAAACAAACAGCTCGTGGCCAACCTGATCACTGCCGTGGAACAGGCCAAAACCCTTGAGAACGGGCACCTCGCGGAACTCAGAGCGCGACTGCACGAAAAACTCCAGAAGCGCAAGGTGCCTGTCATTGGACTCACCGGGACCGGCGGGGCCGGCAAATCTTCATTGACCGATGAACTGATTGTCCGTATGCTCCATGACCTCAAAGATCTTCACGTGGCCATCATCAGCTGCGACCCTTCGCGGCGTAAGACCGGCGGCGCCTTGCTGGGCGACCGAATCCGAATGAATGCCATCGGCAGTCAAAGGGTCTACATGCGCTCTCTGGCCACCCGCCGTTCACAGACAGAAATCCCTGCCGCTCTTGCCGAAGGTATTTTAGTGGCCAAGGCGGCCGGGTACGACCTGATCATCGCCGAAACAGCCGGCATCGGCCAGGGCGATTCAATGATCACCGATCTGGTGGATGTTTCCATCTACGCCATGACCAGCGAGTTCGGTGCCGCCTCCCAGCTCGAAAAAATCGACATGCTCGATTTTGCGGACATCGTGGTCGTCAACAAGTATGAAAAACGCGGCAGCGAGGATGCCGTTCGCGACGTCCGCAAACAGGTTCAACGCAACCGCAACGCCTGGGATAAAGCTCCGGAAGACATGCCGGTTTTCGGCACCATTGCTTCAAAGTTCAACGATGATGGTGTGACGGCCCTCTATCACGCCCTGTTGGACACGATTGCCGCAAAGACCGGGGTCAGGTTGACCTCGAGTCTGCCCCGGACGGTAACCAAAACCTCTACCTCCAAAACCATCATCATTCCGCCGGAACGCACCCGCTATTTATCGGAAATCGGCGATACGGTCCGGAGCTATCACCAGCGGACGGCCGCACAGTCGCAAAAACTGCGGGCCGCGTGGCACATAGAGGAAGTCATCGCCATGATCGGCGATGCTCCGGATGAACTTCTCTCGCGCTTGAAAGAGCATGATGCCGAAGCCCGCGAAAGCATCCGGGAAGAGACCCGCAAGGTGCTGGACCAATGGCGGGACGTCCGGGAAGCCTATAGTGGGGACGAGTTGGTCTACAAGGTGCGGGGTCACGAAATCCGGCTACCGCTGTTCACCGAATCCCTTTCCCGCAAAAAGATTCCCAAAATCGTACTTCCCAAGTTCGAGGACCCAGGTGAAATCTACCGCTGGATGCGCGAAGAGAACGTCCCCGGGCGGTTTCCGTTCACAGCCGGCGTGTTCCCGCTCAAGCGGGTCGATGAGGACCCCACGCGCATGTTCGCCGGCGAAGGCGATCCGGCCCGCACCAACCGGCGTTTCAAACTCCTCTCCGCCGATTACGAGGCCAAGCGCCTGTCCACCGCTTTCGACTCGGTGACGCTTTATGGCTATGACCCGGACCGGCGACCGGATATCTATGGCAAAGTCGGCACATCGGGCGTGAGCATCTGTACCCTGGACGACGTCAAGGTTCTCTACAGCGGCTTTGAGCTGTGCGCCCCCGGCACATCGGTATCGATGACCATCAACGGCCCGGCGCCGATCATTTTAGCCATGTTTCTCAATGCCGCCATCGACCAGCAGGTGGAGCGATATACTTCCGAAAATGGCAAGCCCCCCGCACCGGAGAACTATCGTCATATTCGTGCCGACGTGCTCGCAAACGTGCGCGGCACCGTTCAGGCCGACATCCTTAAGGAAGACCAGGGACAGAATACCTGTATTTTCTCCATCGATTTCGCCTTGAAAATGATGGGTGACATCCAGGCGTACTTCATCGAAAACAATGTGCGCAACTTCTACTCGGTATCCATTTCCGGCTACCACATTGCCGAAGCCGGCGCCAATCCGATCTCCCAGCTGGCCTTCACCTTGGCCAACGGTTTCACCTATGTCGAGTACTACCTCTCACGCAACATGCCGATCGACAGCTTTGCGCCGAATCTCTCTTTCTTTTTCTCCAACGGCATGGATCCGGAATACACCGTCATCGGCCGCGTGGCCCGCCGTATCTGGGCCGTGGCCATGCGCGACAAATACGCCGGCTCCGAGCGTTCCCAGATGTTGAAATATCACATTCAGACCTCGGGCCGATCTCTGCACAGTCAGGACATACAGTTCAATGACATTCGGACGACGCTGCAGGCACTTATCGCCATCTACGACAACTGCAACAGCCTGCACACCAACGCCTTCGACGAGGCCATCACCACCCCCAGCACGGAATCCGTCCGCCGCGCCCTGGCCATCCAGATGATCATAAACCGGGAGTGGGGACTGACCAGGATCGAAAATTTCAACCAGGGAAGTTTTATCGTGGAGGAACTCACGCGTCTGGTTGAGGAGGCCGTCCTGATGGAGTTCGACCGCATCACCGCGCGCGGCGGCGTCCTGGGAGCCATGGAAACCGGCTACCAGCGCAGTAAAATCCAGGAGGAATCAATTTACTACGAGACGCTCAAACACACGGGGCAAATGCCCATCATCGGGGTCAACACCTTCCGCGACCCCAACGCCGAACACAACCAGTTGATCGATACGGTTGAACTGGCACGGGCCACCGAGACAGAAAAAGAATCGCAGCTCAAGCGATTGAATGAATTTAAGCAACGTCATGAAAGTGAGGCGCCCGCTGCGCTGAAACAACTGCAGGAAACGGCCCTCCGAAACGAGAACATTTTCGCCGCCCTGATGGACGCCGTGCGGTTCTGCTCGCTGGGCCAGATTACCCAGGCACTTTATGAAGTCGGCGGACAGTATCGCCGAAACATGTAACCTTCGATTCAGAAGCGCAGAACGCCATCCATTTGGAAAAGCGCCGGTTACGCAAGGAGGATGACTATGAGAGAAGCCGTTATCGTCAGTGCGGTGCGAACAGCGTTGGGAAGTTTTAACGGATCATTGGGCAGCGTTGGCGCTACCCGGCTTGGAGCCACTGTCATCGATGCAGCCGTCAGTCGGGCCGGCATATCCAAGGATAAGGTCAATGAAGTCATCATGGGGCAGGTCCTTCCCTGCGGATACGGTCAGAACCCGGCCAAGCAGGCCGCCGTCAAGGCCGACATGCCGTGGGATACGGCATGCATCACGGTCAACAAGGTCTGCGGCTCGTCGCTCAAAGCGGTCATGCTCGCGGCCCAGGCCATCCAGCTGGGGGATGCGGACGTCGTGGTGGCCGGCGGGATGGAGAACATGTCCCTGGCTCCCTACTTCCTGGAAAAGGCCCGCTTCGGGTATCGCATGGGGCCGGGAAAGCTGCAGGACCACATGATGCACGATGGATTGTGGGATATCGTTAATGATTTTCATATGGGACTGTCCAACGAACTGTGTGCGGAAAAATACGCCATCAGCCGGGAGGACCAGGACCGTTACGCAGCGGAATCCTACCGCCGCGCATTAGACGTCATTGCCGCCGGACGCTTCAAAGAAGAAATCGTTTCGGTCGAGGTTCGCGGACGAAAAGGCCAAACCGCCGTATTCGACACGGATGAATGCCCCCGGGAAACCTCTTACGATTATCTGGCCAAAATGAAACCGGCCTTCAAGGATGGCGGTACGGGAACAGCCGGCAATGCGTCGATCATCAGCGACGGTGCTGCTGCCGTAACCGTTATGGCCCGGGAAACAGCCGAAGCGCTGGGTTGCCGCATCCTTGCATCCATCGGCGCCCAGGCCTCTTTTGGTATCGACATGAAATACGTCCTGGTCGCACCGATCTGGGCCATTCCCCGCTGTCTCGCAAAAGAGGGCCTTGGTGTCATAGATGTCGACCTGTATGAGATCAACGAGGCTTTCAGCGGCTCCACCGTGGCCGTCTTGCGCGAACTCCAGCTCGATCCGGCAGTGGTCAACGTCAACGGTGGCAGTGTCGCCCTGGGGCATCCGATCGGTGCCAGCGGATGCCGTGTACTTGTGACGCTGCTGCACGAAATGATCCGGCGGGACAGCAAGACCGGACTTGCCTCCCTCTGCCTAGGAGGCGGTGAGGCGGTGGCGATGGTTGTTAAGAGATAGGGATCGGGTTGCGGGTTGCGGGTTACGAGTTGCGGGTTGCGGGTTACGAGTTGCGGGTTGCGGGTTAAGGGTTGCCGGTTAATCGCGATTTTAAAGAACTCGCAACCCGGAACGCGTAACTCGTAACTATCATTTTATAAATAGAATCAAGGGAGCTAACATGGGAATCAACACCTTCGGCGTCATCGGTGCCGGACAAATGGGCAGCGGCATCGCGCAGGTCGCGGCCGCCAGCGGGCTGAACGTCATTATGAACGACATCAAATCGGAGTTTGCCGAGCGGGGCTTGGCCGCTATCGATAAGATTCTGTCGCGAAGCCTCGAGAAGGGCAAAATGAGCAGCGAGGAGAAGTCGACCCTCTTGGGCAGGATTCAGACCAGTGCCGACCTGAAGGACATGGCCAAGGCCGATTTTATCGTCGAAGCAGCGACGGAGAACGAGCCTCTCAAGTTCCAGATCTTCAAAGACCTGGACCGGATGTGCAGCCCGTCGGTCATATTGGCAACCAACACGTCCTCTATTCCCATCGGACGTATCGCCGCCCAAACCGAGCGTCCCGACAAGGTCATCGGCATGCACTTCATGAACCCTGTCCCGCTCATGAAACTGGTGGAAATCATACGAGGCATCGCCACATCGGCGGAAACGTTTAAGCTGACCTGGAACCTGGCGGAAAAATTCGGCAAGACACCGGCCGAGGCCAACGACTACCCCGGTTTCATCGCCAACCGAATCTTGATGCCGATGATCAACGAAGCGATTTACTGCCTCTATCATGGGGTGGGAAAGCGCGAAGACATCGACACGGTGATGAAGCTGGGCATGAATCATCCCATGGGTCCCCTGGCACTGGCCGATCTGATCGGCCTGGACACCTGCCTGGCGATCATGGAAACCATCTACAACGGTTTCAATGACTCCAAGTACCGTCCCTGTCCTCTGCTGCGAAAATACGTCGAAGCCGGCTGGCTCGGCCGTAAGAGTGGGAAAGGTTTTTACGAATACGGCACTTAACGGTTTTTCCGTTGCCCGGTTGGCCCGTTATGCCGGTTGGGATCAACCGTCGCGGCACATAACATTGGACGTCCATCCCCCCGGAACGGCATCGCCGGAATACATCAAATCGCGCACCGATTCCTGTTGGAAAAGGTGTAACGCCCTTGCGTTCCCGCACGGTCCTCCCTGCATCAGAACCCCGCAAGATCTTTTTCTTCCGGAGCGGCATCGCCGCCTTACATAAAATCGTTGCGCGATTTTATTTAAATATACGGGCGGCCAGCTCGACATCTTCAGGGCAGAACACAAACAGGCATTTTTCTTCCGCCGAAGAAACAGAGCCGTAAACATAGTTGATGTTGATGCCCTCTTGACCGAATTTATTGGCGATTCTGGCCAACTCTCCGGGCCGGTTGTCGAGCTCGAGAGCAATAACCGGCATGATGTCGAATAGATAATCGTTCTTGGAGAGCAGATCGACAGCCTTGTCGGTGTCACCAACAAGAAGACGGATCAAGGCAAATTCGGCCGAGTCCATACGCATCGAATTGTAGCTGGCCGCCGATGCTATCCGCTTAAGCGCTTTCCCCCTGGCTTGAAAGAGCTTCTGAACATAAGACGAAGCATCCTGAATAGTGAGGGCGTCGATATTAATGTTCGCCTCGGAAAGCAACAATGTCAGCTTGCCGAGCTCGCCGGGTGCGTTCTTTAAAAAAAGGGAAATCTCTGTTCTGACCATGATATGCTCCTGACCTGAAGCGTCATTGGGGATGGTTCCGTTATCGATTCCTATAGAAAATAGCGGCTGAAGTCAACCGATCTCGAAAAAACGGGCTCTGCCCCCAACCCGGTGATTCAACCAAAGCATAACCGCTTGTTCAGTATGGCCCTGAAAACGAATCCCCCTGCATCCTCCCTACTTGAAAATGGGGGAGCGGGGGGTCTAATGTGTTAAAAGAAAGACTCGCAGGTGGATCAATGCTGACTTGGCCGATGGCAACTTATCTCGAAACTATTCCTTCGTCTTCCCAAACATTTCTTTTATTTTCGTTCGGTCGGGCGATCCGTCCTCCAGCACTGGCAGCTCATTTGTAAATTCGACGTGGCGGGGTTTTTTAAACCTCGCAATGCGTTCACCCACGAACTTGATCAATTCATCGGTACTTAGGTGTGCATCTTCTTTCAACTGGCAGACCGCCTTGATCGCCTCTTTCCACTTCGGGTCCGGAACCCCAAAGACGGCGGTTGCCTCGACAGCCGGATGTTGCAAAATCACTTTTTCCACTTCGGCGGGGTAAACATTTTCACCCCCGGGTTTGATCAACTCTTTTTCGGCCTTGCGACCGGCGTACCATAAATAACCATCTGCATCGAACCGCCCCAGGTCGCCGGTGTGATGCCACCCCTCCCTGAAGGTGCGGGCATTGTCTTCGGGCAGGTTCCAGTAGCCCTTGAAGATCATGGGGCCTTTCATGACGATCTCACCCACCTGCCCCGTTTCAACGAATCGATCGTGATCATCCACCAACCGAACTTCGGCCAAATGGATGACCGTGCCGGCCGAACCCGGTTTCTCGTCGTATTTTCCGAGGGTCGTCAGGCAAGTGGTTTCCGTCTGGCCATACATGTTGTAAAAAGTGCCACCGGTCGCTTTCTGGTATTTTTCGATCGTCTCGGGCGTGTCGAGTCCTAAAACGCCCCGGAGCGCACGAATATCCCGACCGGTTTTTTCGGCTTCCTCCACGATGGACCCCAGGATGGGTGAAAAATCGAACATGATGCTGGCTTTGCGGTGTTCAATCAGGTCGACCGCCCGGGTGGCATCGAATTTGCTCATGTTCGCACTGGAGGCACCGCTGTGAAACGTGCTGGTGATCATCACCAATCCGGCAATGTGAAACATCGGCAACAGGTTCAGGTGGACATCGCGGGGGGTGATGTTGAATAGTTGCATCAGGTGCATGTTGGCGCAGAGAACATTGTTGTGGCTCAGCAGGGCACCCCTGGGTCTTCCGGCAACGGCGGCCGTATGGATGATCACCAACCCGTCGTCGGGCGAAACGTTCGCGGCCGCCGCGTCAAATCTTTCCGCATGATTTGACAGGGAAATGAAAGGTGCAAATACGCCCGCGTCGGCCTTCAAGTTGTAAAAAAATCTCACGCTGGGCAGTTGGCTTTTAATATCATTGATCAGTTCCTGATATTCTTGGTCAACGAAGAGCACGGCCGGTGTGCCGTCGTTCAAATTGAAGCAGACTTCCTCGGCCGACAGACGCCAGTTAACCGGCAAAACGATGGCACCCAGGGCGGTGGCAGCGCCGTAAACCAGGAAATATTCGAGGCTGTTTTTGCCGAGGATACCCAACCGATCGCCCTTGGTGACACCGGCGTTTCTAAGGCCCTGGGCCAGACGGTCAACGGCGACCTTGTAATCTCCAAAGGAAAGTGTACGGTCGTCGTCAATTTCATACCAGGCGCAAAGCCCCGCAAATATCCGCGCATTGCGATTAATGAGATCATAAAAAGTAAAGTCGTAAAGACCCAATGTGGTCACCCTGATAATAGAATTCTTGGGGTTTACTTTGCCGTCGTCACCGGGCACGGCGCCTTGAGAATAATGTATTGGGCGGTGGATCCCAGGAGCATCTTCCGGGTTTTGGATTTTTTCTCGATGCCGACGAAAACATGATCGATGTCATTCTCCTCGGCGAATCGGACAATGTCTTCCCCCGGCGACAATCCCCTTGCGAAGTGCTTGGTTTCGCACGCGATTCCTGCCTCTTCGATGAGCTTGCAGGCCGTTTTCAGTTCATACTCGACTTTGCCAATCTCGTCGAGCGACTCGCCCTTGCCGCCTTCCATCGAAGTCATCACGATAATAGTTGCACCGTGAATCTTAGCAAAATCCCTTGCGAGCGCCAGCGCGGCTTTGGATTCCTTGGTACCAGTATAACCGACCAGAAATTTCATGCTTTACTCCTTTTTGCCTCTGCTGCCGACCCTGTGTCATTCATTTCTCAATATTGATTACATCCACCGTTTGCGTCTCTTGTAAGATTTTACATCCTTGAAAGATTTTCGCCGACCGCCCTTGGTGATACCCATATAAAATTCTTTGACATCGGGATTGTTTTTCAGCTCTTTCGAGGGCCCCTCCATGACGATCTTTCCGGACTCCATGATGTAGGCGTATGTAGATACTTCCAGAGCCACTTTGGCGTTCTGTTCGACAACCAGGATCGTTGTGCCCATCTCCTGGTTGATGCGCTTGATGTTTTCGAAAATTTCCTTCACTAGCAGTGGAGCCAGGCCTAATGAGGGTTCGTCGAGCATCAACATCTTGGGAGAAGCCATAAGCGCCCGTGCGATGGCGATCATCTGCTGCTCGCCGCCGGAACAGTAACCGGCCAATCGATTGGTCACCCGCGCCAGGCGCGGAAAATGATCGTACATCAGTTCCTGGTCCTTGCGAACACTGGTGGTGCCGTCCTTGCGCGTGATGGAGCCGACCCGTATGTTTTCATCCACGGTGAGATGTTTGAATAACCGGCGCCCTTCCGGTACCATGACCACCCCCAGTTTAACAACATGGGTGCCCAGGACGTTGGTAATATCGTTTCCTGCAAATTTGATGAACCCGTCCTTGATAAAGCCGTTTTCAGGTTTCAGCAGCCCGCTGATGGCCCTCAGCGTGGTCGTTTTCCCGGCCCCGTTGGTCCCCAGCAGGGCCACAATGTCACCTTCGTTCACACTCAGGCTGACACCGCGCAGCACCTGGACAATATCGTTGTAGACAACTTCGATGTTGTTGACATCCAGCAGATTGCCGTTCTTATTTTGGCTATCCATATATATTCTTTTTTTAATAGGGTAGGGTCATCAATGATGACCCTACCCTATCCTCTGGGTATAGCGGCAAAGCCGCGTTTCATAACAGCGCGTTATGCGCTGTTATTATTTGATCTTCTTTACGTATTCCGGTGAAAACGGCGCACCGACTTCCCCGAACACACCGTCTTTGGCCACATAAAGCTGCAGGGTGTCCACCCCTTCGCGGTCGGTTTTCGAAAAGGTAACCGGTCCTACCGTTGTCAATGATTGGTAAGCGTTTTCGCCGTTCATGCCCAGCAGTTCTTCGTACAGTGCGGCACGGGTAATCTTTTTACCCTTTGCCTTGGCACGGCGCATTGTCTCGACGGCAACCTGAGTTACCATGATACCGTTGGTGTAGTTCTGGGACATGGCCACACCTTCATCGCGCCCGTAGCGCTTGGCCAGGGCCAGCTGCTCATCTGTTCCCGGCCCCTTGGCGGTCATCAGCTTGTAGGATGTGGTCCAGTAGTAGTTCTCGGCAGCCGAACCGGCCAGTCCGATCAGGTCCGGTCCACCGGCATAGTGGCAGCCCAAGAAGGTAATTTTGCCCGCCTCGCCGTATGTAGAGGCGATCATGCCGAGGCTCTGGGCCCCTTTGAGCATGGTGGCCACCGGCGGTTGGACGGTCTGACTGATCACATACTGCACGCCTTTGCTCTGGAAACGGTTGAGCATGGCAGTATTGTCCAGGTCCTTGCCGTGTTCCACTATTTCGACCAAATCAATGCCCAGACCGGCCTCGACCGCTTTTTGAACATCGTCGCGGGGTGCACGACCGAAAGCTGACGGATGCAGGAACAGGGCGACTTTGGGCTTGCCGCCGCCTTTGTGGTTGTTGGCCACATATTCGGCCAGCCCGACTGCCTGGCTGGAATAGGAGGAGATCGGTAGAAAAATGTAGGTTGAATCAACCAGGTTGCCGGCATGAAAGGATGCGGGCAGCACCGGAATCTTTTCTTCGTCGAAGTCCTTCCTCATGGCCATCGTGCTGCCGGTGGAGTAGTTCAGATAAAAGACGATGTCTTCATCCAGGAATTCTTCGAAGTTGCGCTTGGTGACTTCTGTCTTGTATCCATCATCGCGGACAATGCACTCCA
>Ga0316201_10003452_pt1 | contig 11647 bp, 8 predicted proteins | sample CS6wburrow_MG_FD_204516 | JGI IMG/M metagenome (GOLD analysis project Ga0316201, IMG submission 204516) | Coastal sediment microbial communities from Delaware Bay, Delaware, United States - CS-6 worm burrow | ecosystem: Environmental > Aquatic > Marine > Coastal > Sediment | place: USA: Delaware... | reverse complement strand
ACAAAGAACCTGGGCGGAGCGTCCAAGACCGTCATCCATGAGGTTGGGCACAAGGTGGGCATGGTCGCACACGGTGACAAGGCGGCCTATGGAAGCACTCCCGCTGCGATTGCCACAAGCCTGGCGAGGAAGAACACATTACCAAATTCGCACGGCAACCTGTACGGTGATGTCCGCGGCACCAATGACCAGGACCACCGGGGACCACATTGCTCCAAGGGCGCTGCCTGGGATGCGACAAAAGCCAGGGGCCAGCGCTGGAGCGGCAACCCTGGCTGCGTCATGTTTGGTTCTAATGCCATTGGTGCAAATAAGGCCCCCAAGGAATTTTGCAGTGACTGTTCCAAGATCGTGCGCAAGCTGGACTTATCTGGAGCGACTCTGAAACTGGGAGGCTTTAAAGTCTCCATGGATGAATACAACTAACCAAATTGAATATCTTGTTGGAAGCCAGAATACCGAGAAATATACTGTTTGCATTATTGTGTTTGACAGTCGTCCTGGCAGCCTGCAATAACAACCCGGAACCGGATGAAATAGAAATGGCAGAAAACACCCCCAGCACAGCCTTTGATGATGTGGTCGAAGGTTCCTACATGGATTACGACTGTTCCCCGGATATCGATGATCCGGATTTCCGCGGCATTGTGCTAAATGCACCTGAAGTGGTGTATTTCAGCCCGGGTGAATCCAATCCGATTTCCGGAGCCTTTGCACAGGTCATCGTGTGCGGTGCCTTCGCATTCGACTACGACACCATGGGCCTTGAAGGTGATTTCGCAGATTCCATCGTGGTGGTAGCCGTTGACGAAGCGTCACGGGCCAGCTTTCATGGCACTATGCTGGGTATCGAAAACCAGGAACCGGAGCCGGCGGGTATTTATGGCGAAGTAACGCCGTCAGACCTCTCGGATGACGTGATCGGAGGCTATTTCAATCCAAATCTGGCAGTCATACTCGGATTGCCTGAAAAGGAAGCCGATTACGTCGTATATGCGCTATTGGGGCCTTTCGAGTCGAACCGCGTTCGCATGTCTATTCGCGAATCTCAAGAGTAGCTCATCCATGGTTGACAACATGCTACCCAGTGTTACCGCGGTTGCTGACAAGCGTCTGCAAAGCCTGACGAGCCCGGGAGTCAGGATCAGTGGTCCGCAGAAAGTGGAACTGAATTCTGTTTTTAGCATTTGCGGCAGGTTCATCGTGACAGAGGATGAGTTTTTACGACTCGGCTCCTCACCCCACCGTAACCTGGTTCTGACCGTTCTTCGAGAACCCATGTACGGCAGCTATCACCCGTTAAAAGACTGCATGATATTCCATGATGATGTGCAGAAGATGTCCGGCGCCTATAGTGGCTGGTTTAGCCTGGATGTCTGGTCTTATGCTGCGTTCCGGCACCCGGGCATATACCACATTCGCGTGTCGCTGGGAGAAGCACTGTCGAACGTTATTGAGACCGGCGTCATTGATAGTACGGCTGAGCAACGGGCCGGATAGCTAATTCAAATTCTGAATCGGCAGGGTGTGGAATCTATAATCTTTTCTTTTGCCATGCGCCCGGTCCCTTGATGTTGAAATAGGGCGCCTCCGGGTTGCTCAAGGCCAACTCGAGCGCCGCTGCATGACGCTGCCGCTGATTGCCGTTTTTAAGCACCTGTCTACAGGTTTCCGGTGTGATCGGGTGACCCGCAAGATAGCGGTTGCCGGTCTGGAATGCTGCAGCGTTTTGCTCCCACCAGCGCGACACGAGGTCTGCGTCGGGCCAATTCAAATCCTCATCCTCATCCATTGCGACATCGTCTTTGTCGGGATCGTCGTTGGGTCCGGCTTTGAAACCCTGTGGTGGTTCTTGTTCAAGCTTCTCAGCAGCCAGGTCGATTCCGGTAATCATTTCAAACGATTCCCCTGCAGCACGCGCGTATTCCGGATTGCTCATTTGCTTGATCAACATCGGGATATAGCCAGGTTCGCCGGTTATACCGGTGCCAATCAACATCTGGCGCCTCTGCTCGGGAACCTTGGCCTGTGCTTTCAGCCAGTTGCGGGCGGTCTGGGCATCAACCAGCCGCAGTGCGATTCGCATTGCCGGCAAGGTGTAACTGGACTGGGTCAGGACAAACGCGCTGAGTGCTTCCAGTGCAGACCTGTCGCCCAGCAGCAAGGCCGAGCGGGCCGCTGCGAAACGGCAGGCGTGATCTTCGCGCTGGATATTGCGCTTGACTGCCGGCAGCAGGTCCAAACGTTTCAATTCTCCAGCAGTTCTCAGAGCCCTGGCTTTCAGGTACAAATCCGAACTCTCAACTGCCTGGTCAAGGTACTGGCGGGGGTTGATTCTGCGAATGCCGCAAGCGGCGACACCCAGGCGCCGGTACTTGCGTGATTTGGCCCTGACCAGTTCAGGAATTCGCTCTTTGAAGCGCTTGTTATTCATCCAGCCAAGACCGGAAACCACGGCACGAAATGCGGCGCGGGACTGGTTCCCGGCTTCTATCACCTGGTCGATTCTTTCCGCGTCACCACTTTCCATTGCGATCACTGAGGTCGCGAACGCCGTTCCGGGTTCCTTCGCATCGAGTCCGTCCTCACAAAGCTTCCAGCCGTATTCACCTGCGAGTCTCAATCCATCAATGTGGGCATCCACGCGGCTATCGAGATAGGCCAGGTCTTCGAGTGAATAATTGATCGCCGTGACCGCCGCGTCCCGCTGCTCCCACAAAAAAGCAGCCTCGTCAAAATGTTGATCGACAATGTGTTTAAGAATGGGACTGGCTGCAGTCATGATTAATACCGTTTCTTTGCCACAGGTGTTAGTTGATCTGGACCGAGCCGCCCTTGATGCGGTTGACGCCCGTGGAATGATTGGTCAGGTAGGCGCCTTTTATGATGACTTTACCCGCCCGGGTCAGGGTGATGCTCGACTTGCCACAGCGAAGCACTATTTCCTTGTCGGCACTCAAAGTAACTGTTTCACCATCGACTTTGACGTTGACGGTCTTGCGGTCCTCGTACGCATTCTCATCAACCTGTTTGCCGAGATCCGGTTGTTGGATTAAGCCCAGCACAATCGGCAGGGATGGATCACCATTGACAAACCCGAGCGCCACCTCGTCATCCGACTGCTGTGCCGAAAGGTCCTCTGTTGTAATCGCAGTGAGGGGTTCAGTCGAAGGCATGCCTGGGTAGACCACCAAGGCCTTGGCGTCTTCGTTGTAGCCGGTGAGCTTACCGATCACCACGCCGTTGATTCGACTGCCAACGGTATCCCGGCCCCTGCCGACACTGCTGGGTTTCGACAATACCGCCCGCATCATATCGCGCCCCGTTTCAGTATCGGACTCGACACTCTCTATCTTTGCGGGCTTGGCCGCTTGGCTGACAGGTTTGCTCATACAACAATTCTCATCGAATGAAACATATTAATAACAGTTGGCCACACAAAAAACCAGTCGGCGCCACCCGGTCACCATGGCCCGTTCAGGCTCGTAATCGGATCGGCAATCGACTGAAAGCGCAGCAACCTGGCCATATCCCTGTTGCGGAAACTGACGATCGGCATAATGCCCAGCTGCAATATGGCCTCTGCCGAGCGCTCCGGCAGTAGCAGCTCCGCGCATGGCAGCATTTTCTTTTCGCCGTCTTCAGAATAGGTGAAAGCGGGCAGGCCGCCGATGTCGGTGTTGTCATCCGGACTCATTTGCCAGCCATTTTCGGTAAAACTCTGCGCCAGCAGCCTGGCGCAGCTCAAGGCCGGGTTCAGCCACAAAAAGTCTTCGTGACGCGGGGATTCGAATTCTTCGAACTCGAAACTCTGCACTTCATCGGTATTCCGGCCATAGGGCAAGCGACCGAGGATGCGGGGCAGGGCAAGCCCGATGCGTCCCGCTGCGGGACTTTCTCGCAGTTGCCGCCAAAACGGGTTGTCCTGCTTCGACCATTCGCTGGCTGCGGGCTGTTGGGCCAGTGAGGTACTGCCTATCAGCTCGCTCCTGGCAGAGCCAATGACCGCGGCATCATGCATTTCAGCCAGCGTGCTCAAGGTGGCCAGCAGGGCCACGTCATCGGCCCCGCCGCCAAAGAAGTAATTGCATAACAAGACGGAAAAACCGTCATCATCGGCGGCGCGCCGAAAGCGGCCGACGAGTAATTGGTAGAGTCCGCATTCCTCCATTGCGCCCACCGAGGCCGGCAAGCCGTTCAACAGGCTCTTAACGGTGACGTTGCAGACTTTGAGCTGCAGTTCTTCACCAATTTCGGATTCCTGGACCAGTTCATACAGCGAACGCCACGCACCTTCCAGTGCCTGGAAATCCGGGTTGTGCAGGATTTTTCTCATGCTTTCTGCAATGGCCCTGTCCACCGCATCCACCGCGGTATCAACATTTGGGTCCTGCTCCTGAACCACGTGCGGTCCGACGACCTTTTGCAACAGGCTGTCGAGCCGTGAACTCGCTGCGGCGACCGGGGACGGCTGGGAACGTTTTTCGCCCAGCAGGCGCTCGAACATGTTGTCTCCGTCATCTGCAGGTGTCGGCTCATCCGCTGCCGGCTCATCCAGGCTATCTGCGACGGCAGCGGCACTGGAACCGATGACTTCCGCGAGAGCCTCGGATGAGGTCTCCGGATTCAGCAGGCGTTGCCGCCAACCGCGCAATTCAGCGAATAGCGGCTGATCGCGAAACAGGTGATCAGGGTGGAGCTCATCGAGGTCCCTTGGCTCCAGCGTCACCGCTGTGCCTTCGATATCAATTTTCAGCTTTGGCTTGAAGACATTCCATAGCTGGTCAATGTTGTCGATATCAACGTTCCTGACCGGTACCTGCATCAACCAGGAAGGATCATTATCGGCCGGGTTGCCCGCATTGCCGCTAAAATCACCCAGCACCATCATCACGAAGGGAGATGTTTCAACGCGTTGCGATTGCTTTCCACCGGGCATACTAAACTCAAATCCCATCCCACCTGGCATAATTCATTTCCTTTTATCAAAAAATTAAATTACAGTGTTGTACACTCAGGATAGCAGCTGAATCCTGGATGTGAGTGATCATTTCTAACAATGGTCAAAAAAAATTCTGAAATGTAATTGCAACCTCGAATAATCTGTAAAAACTAACGTAGAATAAAGGCAGCGGGCAGGCCGCTACTGATGGCCTGCTTGGTACTTGTATAACGAGAAATTGATGGTTTCATGAATGTCGCTTGATATCAACATACCCGGTTACGACCTGATCGAAGAGATCGGTGCCGGAGGTATGGCCAAGGTTTATCTCGGCATGCAGGTACTGCTCGAGCGTAAAGTCGCGATCAAGATCCTGCACCAGCGTCTATCCGCTGAAAGTGATGAATTCAAGAAACGCTTTTTTACCGAGGGCAAGGTGCTGGCGAAGCTGGCACACGACAACATTGTCCGCATCATCGATATTGGTGAAGCAGATGGTTACCTGTACATGGCTATGGAGTATGTCGAAAACGGCACACTCACAGATTGGCTGAAGAAGCAGGAACTGACGGTCGACCAGGCCATCCAGATCTGTTCCAAAGTCGGGTTGGCGCTGCATGCCACCCACATGAAGCACATTGTTCACCGGGATCTGAAGCCTTCCAACATCCTGTTGCGCGACATCAATACCCCGTTGTTGACCGACTTCGGTATCGCCCGGCAGACCGATGACGACCAGGGCCTGACCCAGACCGGTCACATATTGGGCACCTTGCAATATATGAGCCCGGAACAGATTCGCGGCCTGCACGTCGACCACCGTTCGGATATCTACGCGTTGGGACTGATGTTTTACCGTTTGCTGACGGGAAGATTACCCTTTGTAGCCAACAGTCAATATGATCTTTCGCGCATGCAGTGCGAGGAAATCCCGCCGCCGTTGCCGCCACACCTGGCCGATATCCAGCCGGTAATGGATGCGATGCTTGCCAAGGATCCGGAAGATCGTTTCCAGAGCTGTCTTGAATTCTGCAAAGCCGTCCAGAACCTGTCGGTGACAGACCAGGAATATGCCTCGGAACTGGAAGGCGCGACGAGGATTTATGATTCCAGCCAGTTGAGCGCCTCGGACTTCAGGTCTGGCAGGCATTCGGATCAGTACTCGGATCGCCACTCGGGGCAGTTTTCACAACGGCACTCCGGCCAGTTCACAGGTCAGACAGACCCGCGCACCTCGGGAACCTACGAGCAGACCCGCATGATGCCGGACCAGCATGCAAAGGCTGGTTCCGGAAAGTTGAAGAAGATCCTGATGTTCGGCCTGCCGGTACTGGCCCTGGTCATCGCGGCGGCGCTCTACTTTACCATTTGGTATGTACCTACATCCGGCTTGTCAGAAGCGGATCTTCGACGGGTGGAGAACTATCTCCGGCGGGTCGATGCAAACCTCGGCAAGTTGCAGATCGACAGCCCCGCGGAAGATAACGCGGTCTACGAACTGCGAAAGGCCCTCGCGCTTGCACCAAACTACGGGCCGGCCCTGGATAGGGCGCGTGAAGTCGCAGAGTTTTATGAGATCGATGCAAGGGACCTTATAGACGAAGAAAGATTCGAGGAAGCGGTTGCAGAAATTCAGAAAGGCCTGGAGATAGATCCCGAATACGAGAACCTGCTTACCCTCAATGAAGAATTGACCACCATGCTGGCTGAGCAACAGCGCCAGGCCGATATTACCGACGCATTGCGGGTAGCCGCTGATTACCTGGCGCAAGGGATGCTGGTTGAGCCCGGGGAAACCAACGCCTACGCTGCCTATCAAAAAGTGCTCGAGTTGGACCCGCAGAATATCACGGCCGTCCAGGGCCTGGATTCAGTATTAACAGGGTTGCTGAACGAGGTTGAACAGGTCATCCTGACCGGCGACCTGGAGTTGGCCGGCAACGAGACACTCAAGGTTGCCTCGTTATTTCCCAATTCAAGGCGGGTCAATGATGTGCAGACCCGCATCGCATCGACGCTGAGAGGCATCCGTGAACAAGAAGAGGTCGCAGAATTCCTCCGCGTGGCGCAGCAGCAGTTGGACGAAGGCAAGTTCATAGAACCCGATGGCGACAACGCGCTGGACAGTTATACGGAAGTATTGAACCGCCTGCCGGACAACCAGGCGGCAATCGATGGCCTGACACAAATTGCAGCACAATTCACAGCCCAGGCCAATGAGGCGTTAAGCCAGCAAGACTTTGCTGAAGCGCTCAGGTTGGCAGGCAATGGTTTGCTGGCGGCGCCGGACAATGCCGAGCTACTGTCGATACAAACGCAATCCACAGGTCAGCTGAGCGCCCGCGATCAGGAAATACAGGAAAAACTGCAGGTGGCGCAGCGCCTGGTCCTCTCCGGTGAGTTCCTGCCACCGGGTGAAAACGCACTCGATACTTTCAGGGCTGTAGAAGAACTTGATCCGGGTAACCTGCAGGCTGCCAGGGGCTTGTCGCGACTACCTGACCAGGTGTTTGAAGAAGCCAGCCAGCAAGCCAAGCTGGAGAACTTCAGCGGCGCCCGGGACCTGCTGGAAATCGCTCAGCAGGCGTTTGCGGACCAGGAACGCTTTGCTGCCATGAAGTCTGAAATGAACAACGCGATTGCCCAACAGGAAAAAGAACAGTTATTGCAGGATCTGCTGGAAACAGGCCGGCGCCTGATCGCCAGCCAGCCGCTCACGCTGGATACAATCGACAGCTTCTCTGCAACCATGAGTGATATCGAAGCCAGGTTCCCCGGTAACCTGACCGCGGCCGAGCAGGTAGGTGACTTTGTCAATGCGGTTAACAGCCGGGCACGGCAGGTCAGTGCTGGCGGCAGCGAAGATTCGGGTGTCGTCCTGCTGGAGCGCGCTTTAAGTCATTTCGAAGGCAACCAGCAACTGCTTAATACCCGCAATGCCCTGGAAAAAGCCAAGGCCGATCGCCTGGCAGAGGAAGCCAGGCGCCTGGCTGCGATGATGGGCCAGTTGGCGATCGACGCCGTGCCCTGGGGCGAAGTCACCGAGATCAGGGATGCTGAAGGCAACGTTCAGCAATTACCTGCCAGCAACTCAACGCCGATGCTGGTGAAACTGATGGCGGGCAGTTATACGGTTTCCATCCGCGACAGTGAGGGCGGGACACCACAAGATCTGTCCGTCAACGTCGTCGCCCAGCAAACAGCGGTGGCAACTGCCAGGTTCGATTCATTGACAGCCGATGCCTATTTCGAGAGGTCCAGTTGGTAGTCATGATGCGATACAGGCTAACAATCATCTTTTCGCTGGCAATCTCGCTACTGGCCTTCGCGTCAGTGGTGGAAGCCGAGTTCAAGCGTAATTACGCGCTGGCCAAGAAATCATTCGAGGATGGCGATTACCAGAAGGCGGTTGAAAAGTTCAAAGATGCGATCAATGACAACCCGGAATCAGCGGCACGCGTCAAGTTGTACGGCATGCGTTACGACTCCTATTTGCCGCATTACTTCCTGGGCGAAGCTTACTTCCAGCTGAATGATTGCGAATCCGCCATGGCGGCCTGGAACCAGGCGATGCAAATTGGCGTGGTGCAGGGACAGAACGAGTTTGGTTCCATGCAGGCGAACATGGCGACGTGCAAGGTTGACGTGGTAGAAGCCGTCGATGTCAGCCGGATTGCTGCTCAAGCCACATCGGAAATCGAAGCGCTGGAAGGTGCCGCCAGGAGTTTTGCGGGATTACAGAGTGAAAGGCTGCTGCAACCGGAGTGGGCTTCCAACTGGCAGCCGAAATTGAGCCAGGGCCGTGAACTTGCACAAAACCTCCGACAGCGCTTGGGGACGGCTACAACAGACGCCGACCCGGATGCCATCGAGGCCATTATCAACGAGGCCAAACGCGGTGTAAGTTCTCTCAGCGACTCAGAAAACCTGGCGCGGGCCCAGGTACAGGCTCTCGAATCGCAAAATGCCGAAGCCCAGCGCCTGGCGCGTGAAGAAGCACGCCGTGGTCTGCAAGATGCCATGCGCCGCGCCAGGGCCGCGCAAAAATACGATGGTGGCAATGCAAGGATGGAATCGCTGCTGGCCGATTTGCAACGCCAGATCGGCGTCGGCGATAACCTGGGTGCAACAGCATCTGCCCTCAATCTGAAGGAACAAACGCAGATTATCGATAACGTGCTCAGGCGTTACAACCTTTCGATACAGGATTGGCAGGCCGAGCAACAGAGCATTGCCGACCGGAAGCCGCCAGAAGGCCTCAAACGTATTGCCGAGGCATACTTTTCCGGTGACTACGAGGCCGTTGCCAGCCAGGCCAATCCCGACAGTTTTGACAAGGAACGGGCTAAAATCCAGGCCCTGCTGTTCAGGGCCGCCGCGAACCACAAGCTTTATGTCCGTTCCGGCGAGCAACAATCTTCAACGCTGCGCCAGGTACAGAGCGACATTCGGGCAATCAAGCAAATCAACAGCAGGTTCTCACCGTATATCGCGGCATTTTCGCCGCGTTTCCTGGCACTGTTCCAGCAAACGGGCTAGTAAAAACGTAATTTATTTATTTTGATGCAGAAAATTGGCATGGTTGCATTCCGCTGTGCAATTTTTCGGCTATACTTTGACATGCATATATATTAACAATTGGCATGCACATACAAATCAGGAGTAAATAATGAAGTTAATCAAGAGCACATGTGTTCTGGCAGCGGTTTTGACCGCTCCCGGCATGGCACTCGCAGGGGAATTACCGAATAACGAAAGTATGTCGGGTTTACAGTTTAACTTTTCTCCACCGGGCGCCCGTTCATTGGCCATGGGTGGCGCATTCTTGGGTCGCGCAGACGATGCTACGGCGGCATTTGCCAACCCGGCCGGCTTGACGAATCTGTTCAGCCCTGAAATTTCCGCCGAGGTGCGCTTTAACAGCTATGACACTCCTTATACTTCTGGTGGGTCTTACCCCGGCGTAACCAGGGACAGGGCCAGCGATAATGCCAACAACCTGTCTTACCTCTCATTTGTTTACCCGGGCGAAAAGTGGGTATTCGCCGCCTATCGCCAGCAGTTCATGGACTTCAAGTCCAGTTTTGAAACCGACGAAATCCCCCTGGCCGACACCGGATTCACGGCGTTTTCGACTGACAACAATGTCGATGTCAATATAGTGAACTACGGTTTTTCAACGGCTTTGCGGGTTAATGAACGCTTCTCACTTGGCGCCAGTTTTTCATATTTTGATTACAAACTGGATGCGAGCACGCTCCGCTATGGTTTGGGTCCCAGCGACCCTGTCAATGAACAGCTGCAAAGGGGCAGGGACAACAGCTGGGGTTGGTCAATCGGTGCGTTGTTCAACGCCACTGACCGTTTCTCTATCGGCCTGGTATACCGTGCCACACCGGACTTCAGTACTGAACATAGCCAGGATTTTTTTGCTATTCCGGAAATCAACTTCACCCGTAATTTCGATTTCGAAGTACCGGATGTTTACGGTATTGGTTTCTCCTTCCAGCCTAACGATAACCTGACGTTGAACCTCGACGTGATGCGGGTCAACTATTCCGACCTGGCTTCGCCGGTATTCTGGGCTTTCAATGATCCGGCCACCGCTAATGGCCAGGAAATTGTGGACGAGATGTCTATCAAAAACGGCACCGAGATTCATTTTGGCGCTGAATACGTCATGAAGAACAAGCCGATTGCCCTGCGTGCAGGCGTTTGGCACGATCCGGACCATGCATTGACGTATTACGGTCCAACAGATCCTTCCGACCCTGAGCAGCTCGCTAACGCAGCATTCTTCCCTGCGCAGGATAGCCAGACGCACTGGTCCGTTGGTTTCGGTTTCTTTTTTGAGCACTTCCAGATGGATTTTGGTGCTGATTTCTCCAAGAACCAGGACACCGTATCCGTATCCGGCGTATACCGTTTTTAATACAGCCCGATTTTCGGAAAACCCGGGATTTCAGCTGGTGTAGTTTTAAAAGTTCGGCCTGTTTACAGGCCGAGCTTTTTTGTAAAATATGATTGTCATCAAGCTGCTGCAAGCTACTTGATAAACATGCCAGTAATGTATAATTTTCAAGGGTTAAAATGATATTTAAATTGACGCTGCAAGACGCACTGATTTATCCTGTGGCTTAACTATAGTTAACCAAGTCGACTAACCCCGAGAATCCTTGTCAGGAGGACATCGCTATGTGTTCCAAATTGTTCAAAAATTTATTGCTCGCTATTCCGCTAATGGCATTCAGTGTTTCTGCCAGTGCTTTCTACAAAGTCATTACCGTGGAGGGCGACCAGACAGCGGCTGAGCCGTCCGACACGGCGACGTTTTTGATCAGCGCTGAAATCGCAGCTGAGGATACAGGCAGGACCGTTTCCCTGGCCATCACTGGCGATGCGGACCATACGGATGATTTTACCCTGACGTTTCCAGCCAGTTGTGAAGAGGACGGAGCCGGAACTGACACGATCACGTTTGCCGCAAGCTCCACTGGTGATGATAGTTATGATCTTACCCTCGGCGGATACACCGGTGGTGGATCCGGCGGCAGTACCGTAGGCGGTGGCACGGTATTTTTCACTTGCGTTATCACTATTGATCCAGTCGACGACATGATCGATGAGGATCTTGAAGGCTTCACCCTGACACTGAGCGGTAGCTCAGATTTTCTGAAGAATCCCAAATCACAGGTTTTCACAATC
>Ga0316201_10003451_pt1 | contig 11649 bp, 11 predicted proteins | sample CS6wburrow_MG_FD_204516 | JGI IMG/M metagenome (GOLD analysis project Ga0316201, IMG submission 204516) | Coastal sediment microbial communities from Delaware Bay, Delaware, United States - CS-6 worm burrow | ecosystem: Environmental > Aquatic > Marine > Coastal > Sediment | place: USA... | reverse complement strand
CGATGGTTCCGGACGCGCCTGACCAGGTGATCGACGCCCTTATTGTTGAACCCCAGACGGTTGATCATGGCCTGTGCCCGGGGCAATCGAAAAACCCGCGGTTTCGGATTGCCTGGCTGGGCCCGGGGCGTCACGGTGCCGATTTCCACGAACCCGAAACCGAGGTCCCCAAGCGCCTCGAAACAATCGCCGTTTTTGTCGAGACCCGGCGCCACGCCAACGGGGTTGGGAAATTCCAGGCCCATGCAGGTGACCGGCAGATGCCGCGACCTGTAGAACAGCCGGGTCGCGCCTACCCGGTGCCCCATGCGCAGGCTTTCCAGTGTCAGCTCGTGGGCGATTTCCGGGTCAGTCGCGAACAGCGCCCTTCGAACCAGCTCGTAAAACATCGGGAATCCGGCTCCGCTCGCTACAGGTCGAACTTGATGCCCTGCGCCAGCGGGAGTTCCGCGCCCCAATTGATGGTATTGGTCTGCCGGCGCATGTAGGCTTTCCACGCATCCGAACCGGACTCACGGCCGCCGCCGGTCTCCTTCTCACCGCCGAACGCGCCGCCGATCTCGGCCCCCGAAGTCCCGATGTTGACATTGGCAATACCGCAATCGGAGCCGACCGCGGAAAGAAACAGTTCCGAACTCCGAATATCTGTCGTGAACAGGGCGGACGAAAGGCCCTGCGGGACGTCGTTCTGCATGCCGATGGCGTCTTCGATGCGGGCGAACGGCATCAGGTAGAGAATCGGAACGAACGTTTCCGTCTGCACGATTTCCCACTCGTTCTGTGCCCGGATGATGGTCGGCTCAACAAAGGAGCCCGGACCGTCGATCCGATTGCCTCCGACCAGGACTTCGCCGCCCTGCGCTCGGGCCGCTTCGATCGCCTTGTCGAAATCCGCCACGGCGGACTCGTCCACCAGCGGCCCCATCAGCGTATCGGGGTCGAGCGGATCGCCAATGCGGACCTGCCGGTAGGCACCGACCAGCATTTCGGTTACCTGATCCAGGATAGATTCGTGCACGAACAGTCGGCGAGTCGTTGTGCAGCGCTGCCCGGCAGTTCCCACCGACCCGAAAACGATCGCCGGAATCGCCATTTTGAGATCGGCGGTCTCGTCCAGGATGATCGCGTTGTTGCCGCCAAGTTCCAGGATGCTTCGCCCGAACCGCTCCGCCACGCGCTTGCCGACATTTCGGCCCACCCAGGTGGAACCGGTGAAGGAGACGAGTTTTACCCGGTCGTCCTCGACGAACCGGTTGGCCAGGTCGTGCCCGCTGCCCATGAAACTCAGGAAAATGGGAGGGAACCCGCCGGCCTCGAGAGCCTCGTTGCAGATATTCTGGACGGCAATGCAGCACAGCGGGCATTTCGATGACGGTTTCCAGACCGTGGTGTTTCCGCAGATGGCTGCAATGAACGCGTTCCAGGACCAAACCGCGACCGGGAAATTGAATGACGAAATCACGCCGACGATACCCAGCGGATGCCATTGTTCATACATCCGATGCTTGTCCCGTTCCGAGTGCATGGAGAGCCCGTACAACATTCGTGACTGACCCAGCGCGAAATCGCCAATGTCGATCATTTCCTGGACTTCGCCGTCGCCCTCGGCCTTGATCTTGCCCATTTCCAGGCTGACGAGGCTCCCCAGGGCGTCCTTGTTTCTGCGCAGTGCATCGGTGCACAGCCGGACGGCTTCCCCGCGGCGCGGGGCGGGAATGGTTCGCCATTCTTCGAAAACCTGTTGGGCGGTGTTGATGACGCGCTCATAGTCTTCGGCCGATGCGCCGTAGATGGCGGCGATCTTTTCGCCGTTGGCCGGATTGATCGACTCGATGGTGCCCTGGTCCTGAGTTGTGGACCATTCGCCATTGCCAAAATATGCACCGGGGTTGTGCGCGCCGATGCCAAGTTCCTTGAGGAATTCCATGGTTTTTTCGTGCCTGTTCTGGGATTGACGGGATTGTTGCGGTTCAGCGTGCCATTATCGCACCACCCCCGGTTTCTTTCATATAGCGAGCAGCGAAAGAAATTGCCGATGCAATGGAACTACGGGAGCGCCCCTATGTCATAGGGCTCAGTGGGAGTTTGACCATGCTATGCTCAGCGAAGGATGCCGCAACGAATGACGGCGCAATGCACCATTCAGGCCGTGCAGGCCGAATCTGAACAGGGGCCAGAGGCCTCACATTCGGCACGGAAGCACGACGAGGGAGAGGCGAAGCACGCGCCCATGAGCGAAGCACAGGTCGACGAATTGCTGGTTGAGCGTGTTCAGAAGGGCGACAAGCGCGCCTTCGACCTGCTCATCAACAAGTATCAGCATCGGATCATAAGCCTCGTTGGGCGGTACGTTTCCGACCCGGCCGAGGCCATGGACGTCGCCCAGGAGGCTTTTATCAAGGCTTACCGGGCCATCGACCGGTTCCGTGGCGACAGCGCGTTCTACACGTGGCTTTACCGAATTGCCATCAACACCGCGAAGAACTGGCTCGTGGCCCGCAAGCGCCGGCCGCCGTCCAGCGATATCGATGCAGCAGATGCGGAACAATATGACGTAGAAAGCCGTCTGAAGGAACAGGGAACGCCGGAACACGAATTATTGCGCGACGAGATCAAGCAAACTGTGTTCGACACCATCGCGGCGCTCCCGGAAGATTTACGCACGGCGATCATGCTGCGCGAGATGGAAGGGATGAGTTACGAGGATATAGCGACAACGATGGAGTGCCCGATCGGAACGGTTCGTTCACGGATTTTCCGGGCCCGGGAAGCCATCGATGAGAAACTGAGACCCCTGATACACGGGGATGGATAACACAGCAAGACGGAATTGAGGCCATGTCTACCGAATCACGCGAACACCTTTCCTGTTTGATGGATGGTGAAATCAGCCGCGAAACCGGCCGCTTCCTGGTGCGGCGGCTCGGCGCGGACGAAGAACTCTCCGCGACCTGGGCACGCTATCATCTGGTGCGCGACTGCCTGCGGCACCAGGAGGGCGGTTTTGCCTCCGTCGGACTTTCCAGCCGGGTCCGGCAAATCATCGAAGAGGATGCTTCCGGCCGACCTGACGGCGCCCGGGCCGTCGCCTGGTTGAAACCGGCGGTTGGGCTGGCTGTCGCGGCATCGGTCGCGCTCCTGGCTATCGTCGCCGTCGGCCCAGGCGGACAGAGATTGCCGGCGCCCGGCGACAGCCCAGCCGTGGAGGCCGTGGCCGAATCGTTCACCAGCCCCCAGGCCCTGACGCCTCCACCGGTCAGCCAACAGGCCAGCCTGGCCGGAAAATCTGCGCGCGACAACCGCATGAACGCCTACCTGTTGAGGCACTATCAGGCCACCGGGTCGACCGGTGGCAAGGGCTTCGTCACCTTCGTCCCCATCGTCGTCCGGGCGTCAACGGTCGAGACCCGGGACGGGGAACGTACCGACGGCGCCTCGCCGGAAGATAATCCGGACGAATCCACCAACCGCTGATGATGGTCTCGCAGGCGACCAGGAGCTTGCTCGCGGTTGTCTACCTGCTCTGGGCCGGCTTCGCGGTCGCGGGCTCTGACGAGGACCCGGCTGAGTGGCTCGAGCGGATGTCCACCGCGATGAGCCAGATGAGCTACCAGGGCACGTTCGTGTATGTCCAGGGCGACGACGTCGTCACGATGCGAATTACCCATGTTGCCGGCGAGACGGGCGTGCGCGAGCGCATGGTCTCGGTCTCGGGCGTGCCGCGGGAAGTGATCCGTGATTCGAGCGGCGTGCGTTGGGTACTGGGCGACGACCGCTCGGTGCTGCAGGATCAGGGCTTCAACCGGACATTTTTCCCGCAGTTGCCTCTCGACCAGCAGGGCCAGGCCCAGCGTTCATATGCCATGAAATTGGGTGGCGTGGGCCGGGTAGCGGGACAGTCCGTTCGCAATCTGACCATTCTGCCGCGGGATCAATACCGCTACGGCTACTCGCTGTGGCTGGAAGAGCACTCGGCCATGTTGCTGAAGTGGGAACTGATTGACCATCGGCAGAAACCCCTGGCCAAGCTGATGTTCACCGATATCCGCATGGGCGCTGAAGTGGACCGCAACGAACTGCAGTCGTCCAGCGAGTTGAAGAAATTCAAGACCGTGGAATCGAGCCTCCCGGCCGGCCGGGGAATGGCTTCGTCCCAGCCCCGCTGGCGCCCCAGCCGTCTGCCGCCGGGCTTCGAACTGACGGCCCATCGCTTCTTCGGGCAGCAGCAGGACTCGATGTTCGAGCATCTCGTTTACAGCGACGGCCTGACCGCGGTGTCCGTTTACGTCGAGACCGCAGCCGCCGGCGAGCAGCAGCCGTCGAACCTGAGCCGAATGGGGACCACGCACGCCTTCTCGACGACGGGCGACGGCGTTGCCATTACGGTGATCGGCGACGTGCCGTCCATCACAGTCAAGCTGATCGGCGAGACCGTCTCTTCCGTTACCAAGTGATACCCCGACCTGGCCCGCGATGATCGAGCAGCAGGGACAGGCCGTCTCCGAATCCTCCGGCAAGGTCAGGGTGCGGCTTGGCGGACAATCCGGCTGTGCCGCTTGCGACGCCGGCCGCGGCTGCGGCGCCGGCGTCTTCGGGAAGCTCCTGCGCCGTCGCGCGCTGGAACTGGACTTCGAGAACCGGGTGGGCGCACGGCGCGGACAGGGCGTCATCGTTGGCATTCCCGAGGCATTGCTGGTGGGTCTGGTGATGAGGTTTTACCTGTATCCGTTGCTGGCAGGGCTTGCGGGCGCGGGACTTGGCCACTATGTAGGAGTGAGGCTTGGCGCCGGCACGGGCGGCAGCGACGCCCTTGCGCTATTGCTGGGTCTGGCGGCCGGCGCCCTTGTATTGTGGCGGAACCGTGACCGGCGAGTGGAATTTCCGCGTGAATCCGCGGTCCACCTGTTGCGGCTGGTCGACCCGACCGAACCGGAAACTGACAAGAGGTAACTTTCGTGACCAAACGTATTTATTTCGCCATCGCATCGATCCTGCTGGTCGCCGCAGCCGCACCGGCGGGCGCTCGTGTGACCGGCCTGCCGGACTTTACCGGATTGGTCGAGGACTCCATGCCTGCAGTCGTCAATATCCGGGTCACTCAGTACGGTGACCGCGTTCGGCCCGACGCCGGGATGGACAACCCGCACGAAGACGAAAATATCCCGGAATTCTGGAGGCGATTCTTCGACATGCCGGGCAACCCCGGATCCGGCCAACCGGACCGCCAGGGCGCGGGGTCGGGTTTTGTCATCGAAGAGGATGGCTACATCATGACCAACCATCATGTCATCGATGGCGCCGACCAGATAATCGTGCGGCTCGCCGACCGCCGCGAGTTCGAAGCGGAACTGGTCGGCTCGGACCCATTGAGCGATATCGCCTTGCTGAAGATCGACGCTGAAGATTTGCCCACCCTCGAGCTCGGACACAGCGACGAGCTGCGGCCAGGCGAGTGGGTCGTGGCCATTGGTTCACCGTTTAATTTCGAACAGTCGGTGACTGCTGGAATCGTCAGCGCGAAGGGGCGCAGCACGAACCAGCAGCAGTACGTTCCGTTCATACAGACGGACGTGGCAATCAATCGTGGCAACTCCGGCGGGCCCCTGCTCAACATGGATGGCGAGGTGGTCGGCATCAACTCCTGGATACTGAGTTCGGGCGGTGGTTACATGGGACTCTCCTTCTCGATTCCGATTGAGACTGCGAGCGCGGCTGCCGGTCAGTTACGGGAGCACGGACGGGTATCGCGCGGTCTGCTCGGGGTCCAGGTCGGCGCCGTTACGCGGGAAATGGCAGAGGCCCTGAACCTCGATCGTCCGATCGGCGCACTGGTCAACGATGTGACCGGCGGCGGCGCGGCCGAGGAAGCCGGAATCCAGCCGGGTGACGTAATCCTCGCTTTCAACGGCGAAACGGTGGAGTCTTCCGGCGATCTGCCGCCCCTGGTGGGCGCTAATCCGCCGGGCACCCGGGCCGAGGTGCTCGTCAGCCGTAACGGCAAGGAAAAGACGTTCGACGTAACGCTGGACGCCCTGGAGTCGGACGAGGAAGGGCGCCTGCTCGCGGCAAGCCCCGAGGGCGGACAGAGCAACGCCCTGGGGCTGGAGGTCGAGCCGATTGCCGACGACAACCGGCGCGCTCTCGGCGACCCGGATGGCGGCGTGATCGTGTCCGGCGTGGAGAGCGATGCGGCCTACCGTGCCGGATTGCGAAGGGGCGACATCATCCTGATGATCAACAGCGAGAAGATTGAAGACCTCGATTCATTCAAGGGCGTGGTGGAGTCGCTCCCCGAGGGCAAAGCTGTCGCTCTGCGGGTCATGCGGGACGGCGTAACCCGGTTCATCGCCTATACGCCGGCTGAAGACTGACAGCGCTTTAAGCTATAATTCGCGATTCGATCATAGGCCATCCGTTTGACCGGAAACGGATGGCCTTTTGATATCCCCCGAGGGCAGCCAGGCATCCCGGTCATGGACCAGAGTCACATCAGAAATTTTTCCATCATCGCGCACGTGGACCACGGCAAGTCCACCCTGGCGGATCGATTTATCCAGCTGTGCGGCGGCCTCGCCGAGCGTGAGATGGCGGAACAGGTCCTGGATTCCATGGAGCTCGAACGGGAACGGGGCATCACGATCAAGGCGCAGAGCGTGACCCTCGATTATGTGGCCCGTGACGGCCAGACCTATCGCCTGAATTTCATCGACACTCCGGGCCATGTCGACTTCTCCTACGAAGTCTCCCGGTCGCTTGCCGCCTGCGAAGGGGCCCTGCTGGTGGTCGATGCGGCCCAGGGCGTGGAAGCGCAAAGCGTGGCGAACTGCTACACGGCAGTCGAATTGGGCCTCGAGGTCATCCCGGTGCTCAACAAGATCGATTTGCCGTCCGCGGAACCGGAACGGGTCAAGCAGGAGATCGAGGACATCATCGGAATCGAGGCCCGGGATGCGCTGTGCGTCAGCGCCAAGACCGGCGACGGTGTCAACGAGATTCTCGAGGCCATGGTGCATGGCATACCCAGCCCGCGGGGCCGGGCGGACGCGCCGCTGAAAGCCCTGATCATCGATTCCTGGTTCGACAACTATCTGGGCATCGTCTCGCTGATCCGCGTGGTCGACGGTTCCATTGCCAAGCGGGACAAGATTCGGATCATGTCGACAGGCCGGCAGCACCAGGTCGAGCAGGTCGGCGTGTTCACGCCGAAGCGGGTCACGCGCGAACGCATCGGAGCAGGCGATGTGGGATTCTTCGTCGCCGGCATCAAGGACGTTCATGGCGCCCCCGTCGGCGACACGGTGACCCTGGCGAAGGATGGCGCTACGGAGCCGCTGCCCGGCTTCAAGATGATGCAGCCGCGGGTGTTCGCAGGCCTGTTCCCGACCGAAGCGGATGACTATCCGGACCTGCGCGAGGCGCTCCAGCGGCTTCAGCTGAATGACGCCGCACTGCAGTTCGAGCCGGAAACATCCGAAGCGCTTGGGTTCGGTTTTCGCTGCGGCTTCCTGGGCCTGCTGCATATGGATATCGTGCAGGAGCGTCTGGAGCGGGAATACGACATGGATTTGGTGACGACGGCGCCGACCGTCATTTACGAAATCGAAACCAGCAGCGGCGAAATCATCAACCTGGAGAACCCGGCCAAGTTGCCGGACGCCAGCCAGGTCGCCGAAATCCGCGAGCCGATCATCGAGGCGAACATCCTGGTGCCCCAAGACCATGTCGGCGCCGTAATCGGACTGTGCGAAGAGAAGCGGGGCGCGCAGAAAGCCATGCAGTTCACGGGCGGACAGGTGTCCATTCGCTACGAACTTCCCATGTCGGAGGTTGTCCTGGACTTCTTCGACCGGTTGAAATCCGCAAGCCGCGGCTATGCCTCCTTCGACTATCATTTCCTCCGGTTCGAAGCCGGTCCGTTCGTGCGCGTCGACGTGCTGATCAACGGCGAACGGGTGGACGCGCTTTCGCTGATTGTCCACCGCGAGCAGGCGCAGAGACGCGGCCGCGAGCTTGCGTCGAAGATGAAAGATTTGATTCCGCGGCAGATGTTCGACGTGGCGATCCAGTCGGCCATCGGTTCGCAGGTCATCGCCCGTACAACCGTAAAGGCGCTGCGCAAAAACGTGACGGCAAAGTGTTACGGGGGCGACGTGACGCGCAAGCGCAAACTGCTCGAGAAACAGAAAGCCGGTAAAAAACGCATGAAACAGGTCGGCCGCGTGGAGATTCCGCAGGAGGCGTTCCTGGCCGTTTTGCAACCGGATAACAAGAGGTAATCCCAGAAAATGAAACCCGATTTCTCCCTGCTGCTGGTCTTGCTGACCGGGCTGACCGGACTCATCTGGCTGATCGACAGCCTGTTCCTGCGGCGCCGGCGTCTGGACCGGGGCGTACAAAAGAAAATCCAACACCCACGGGATCCGGTCGTGGTGGAATACTCCCGGTCGCTGTTTCCGATCCTGCTCATCGTGCTGCTCTTCCGGTCGTTTCTGTTCGAGCCGTTCAAGATACCCTCGGGATCGATGATTCCGACCCTTCTGATCGGTGATTTCATCGTGGTCAACAAATTTGCTTACGGGCTCAGGCTCCCGGTGTTGAACACCAAGTTCGTCTCCATCGGAGAGCCGCGTCGCGGCGATGTCGTCGTGTTTCGTTACCCGGTAGATCCCGCTGTCAATTTCATCAAGCGCCTGGTCGGCCTGCCGGGTGACACCATCACTTACCGGGACAAGCGACTGTTCATCAACGGCGAGGAGGTCAGCCGGGAAGAGCAGGGCCTCTATTCGAGCGTCGACGTGAAATGCGACACCCCGCGCGCCGACGCCATCCGCTACACGGAAGCCCTTGGCGACGTCAGCCATGACATCCTGATCCACAAGAATTCCGGCAGCCGCGGCCAACAGTGGGTGGTTCCGGAAGGCCACTACTTCGTGATGGGCGACAATCGCGACCGCAGCAACGACAGCCGTGAATGGGGCTTCGTGCCGGAAGCAAATCTGATGGGCCGGGCCATCGGAATCTGGCTCAATTTCGACTACAAGAAGGGCTGCGGCGATCTGTCGCGAATCGGCAGCGGCATCCACTGAGATCGACGAGATTTTTCCCGGCCCCGGCGGACGCGCTATAGTATGCGAACGCCCACGCCGCAGCGCGGTGCAGCGGCATTTCCGTCTCGGATGCGGGGATGAGTTCAGGTTCTATTGCACAAGGAAGCAGATGATGAATAACAGGGTTCGCAAGCAAGAAGGTCTGACGCTGATCGGATTTCTTATCGTGCTGGTGATGGTGCTGTTCTTCGCCTACAGCGCCATGCGAGTCGTGCCGATGTACCTCGAGTATCACGCGCTGGTCAATGCCATGGAAAAGCTCCAGAATGATCCGACGGCAAAGAAAATGTCGCCCGCGAAGATCAAGCAGGCCATCAAGATGAGCCTTTGGGCGAGCTACGCCAGCCAGAACATCAAGGAAAAGGACATGCGGATTTCCAAGAAGGACGGGGGCGTGCTGGTCCGGGTGAATTACGAGGTCCGCAAGGAGTTTCTCGGCAATATCGATCTCATTGGCAGTTTCGACCGGACTGTCGAATTGAGATAAGTCCTTGAGGGATTCACCGGCCGGAATATCCTATCGGTTCGGAGACCCGCAGCTGCTGCGCGCCGCGCTGACCCACCGCAGCATGGGCGCCGGTAACAACGAGCGGCTGGAGTTTCTGGGCGACAGCGTTCTGAACATGATCATTGCCATGCGCCTGTACGAACTGCACCCCGAGGCGCAGGAAGGCGACCTCAGCCGCATGCGCGCCCGACTGGTTCGAGGCACCACCCTGAGCCAGGTGGCCTCGTCGATCGGCCTGGGCGAGGAGATCAGGCTGGGCGAGGGCGAACTCAAGTCCGGCGGCTTTCGCCGCGCCTCGATCCTGGCAGACACGTTCGAAGCTCTGCTCGGCGCCATATTCATCGACGGCGGATACGAATCCTGTCGGACGGTGATCCGGGAGCTCTTCGATCCGCTCATCGCCGCCTTGCCCCCTCCAGAGGAACTCAAGGATCCGAAGACACGCCTTCAGGAGTGGCTGCAGGCCCGGGGCCGGCCTCTGCCCGAATACACGATGGAGCGCGAAACGGGTGCGGATCACGCCAAGCAGTTCTTCGTTTCCTGCCGATTGCCGGATAACGGCACGCAGGCCGAAATGACCGGGCGCAGCCGCCGCAAGGCGGAGCAGGCCGCCGCGGGCCGGGTGCTCGAACTTTTGCTGGAAGGGAAATGAACACCGCCGGAACAGACTCGTCGGCTGAGGCATCCGCAGAGAATTCGCACCGTTGCGGCTATGTCGCGATCGTGGGGCGTCCGAACGTCGGCAAATCGACGCTGATGAACCGTATACTCGGTCAAAAGCTCAGTATCGTAACCGCCAAGCCGCAAACGACCCGGCAGCGCATCACCGGCATCAAGTCGACGCCGGGAGGGCAGGTCGTCTACGTCGATACCCCGGGTATCCACCTGGCGGCAAAGCGGGCGCTGAACCGTTACATGAACCGCATCGCGCAGGCGGCATTTCACGACGTAGACCTGGTCCTGTTCATGGTCGAGGCCGACCGCTGGACCCGGGAGGACGAGTTCGTGGCGCGCTCCCTGACCAGCGTCGGGGCACCGGTGTGGCTGGTCCTCAACAAGATCGACCTGGTGCCCGACAAGGCGCGCCTGCTGCGTTTCGTGAGCGAGGACGTGGGGGCGGAGCGATTCCCCGAGACGCTGATGATCGCGGCCCGCACGGGCGACGGGGTGGCGGATCTGGAGCGCCGCGTATTCGAGGTGCTTCCGTTTTCGCGCCCGTTCTACGACGAAGACCAGTTCACCGACCGCAGCGAACGTTTCCTGGCGGGTGAACTCGTTCGTGAGCAGTTGATGCGGCGTCTGCACCAGGAATTGCCCTATGCGCTGACGGTGGAGATCGAGGAGTTCCGCCGCGAGAAGGATTTGCTCCGCATCGGGGCCATCGTCTGGGTGGAGCGAGCCGGCCAGAAGCAGATTGTCATCGGAAAAAGCGGCAGCGTTCTGAAACAGGTCGGCACCGCGGCGCGCCACGAGATCGAGAAACTGTTCGGTGAGAAGGTGTTTCTCCGGTTGTGGGTGAAAGTCAGCCGTGACTGGTCCGACAGCGAGCGGGCCCTGCGGCAGTTCGGCTACGACGAGTAGCGGCAAAGCCGGTGCGCGTCTCGCTGGAACCATCCTACGTTCTCCACAGCCGTCCCTATCGGGAGTCCAGCGCCTTGCTGGAGGCGTTTACTCGAAATCACGGCAGGATTGGCCTGGTCGCTCGCGGCGCGCGGGGATCGCGGTCGCGCTGGAAGAATGTCCTGCAGCCGTTTCGTCCGCTGCTGATGAGCTGGACCCAGCGGGGCGAGCTGGGCACCCTCACCGAAGCCGACCAGGTCGCCTCGCCGCCGCCTGTGAGCGGTGAGGCGCTCTTCTGCGGCCTGTACGCCAACGAACTGGTAATGCGCTTCCTGCAGCGCCTCGATCCCCATCCCGGCCTGTTCGAGCACTATCGCGGGATGCTCGGCGAATTGGCGGGCGGCGTCGCCCCCCAACCGGTCCTGAGGATATTCGAGTCTCGTTTGCTCGCAGCCGCGGGATTCGGGCTGGAAC
>Ga0316201_10003450_pt1 | contig 11653 bp, 5 predicted proteins | sample CS6wburrow_MG_FD_204516 | JGI IMG/M metagenome (GOLD analysis project Ga0316201, IMG submission 204516) | Coastal sediment microbial communities from Delaware Bay, Delaware, United States - CS-6 worm burrow | ecosystem: Environmental > Aquatic > Marine > Coastal > Sediment | place: USA: Delaware... | reverse complement strand
GGGATTTTAAACCTATTCCAAATATGCCTGATATGATACTTCAGGGCAATTATAGCGGGTTAAACATTATTGAAAAAGACAAAGAAAATTGGAGGTTCAGAAATGCCATTGAAGGAATTGATATGTCTTGTCGATTTTTTGAGATTTATGATGATCAAATATTTGTCAACCATGAATTTAAAGGCCTGTACGAGTTAAGCTTCAATGAAAATTTAACTAAAGTGCAAAGCTTAAATATATCAAATACTGTTGACAAGGGAATTGGTTCAAGTTTATTAAAGTATTCCAATAAACTGATCTACTCGTCTTCAGAAGGTGTTTTTAGTTATGATAATGAGTTAAAATTCGCTAAGGATTCTATCTTCACTTCATTATTCGCACCATATAAATCAATTTCGACACTGCTTGAAATTAATGGAGAATCTGACAAATTATGGCGATTTGCCGATGATAATATTCTAATTGTATCTCCGGGAAGTGTAAGTTCAATTCCACAAGTGGAGGTTATCCCTATTTCCGAAAATCTTAGAAATGTTGTGGCTGGTTTTGAAAATTTATCCAAGATAAGTAATGAGGAATATTTGATAGGCACTTCAAACGGATATATCATATATAACAGGTCAATCCCAGACCTTCAAAATGATTGGACTATTCAAATTAATTCTGTCTTGGCCAATAAACTTGAAGGTCCAAAGAACAAATTAAACTTGAGCACCCTAAACCAACTTGAGAACAAAACTAATAATTTAGAAATTAGTTACAGCATTCCATTTTTTGGAAAAATTGTAACAAGCAAGTATCAATACCAATTAGCGGGCCTAAGTGATAATTGGTCTGAATGGAGCGGAGAATCAAAACAGCTTTTCGAAAATTTACCCTATGGGAGTTACACCTTTAATGTTAGAGGAAAAGTTGGTAACAAAATAACTAAAAACATTGCATCTTTCAATTTTGAAATAGACAGACCCTGGTTCCTTTCAAATACTGCAATTGCAATATACATCATCTGTGCTATATTCTTAATTCTAATTATCCATAATTTTTATAAGGCTTATTATGTTCGTCAACAAAGTAATTTATTGGAAGATGCACAACGTAAAATTGAGTTGAATGAGCTTGAGAGTAACCAAAAGCTTATCGAACTTAAGAACGAAAAGCTAAAGCAGGATGTTGAAAATAAAAGCAGGGAATTAGCAATATCCACAATGAGTTTGATCAAGAAGAATGAGTTCCTGAATAGGATAAAAAATGAGTTAAAAACTGCTGAGAATCCGAAAATTAAATCAGTGATAAAATTAATTAATAACAATATTAATAATACGGATGACTGGCAGTTCTTTGAAGAAGCATTTAATAATGCCGACAAGGATTTCCTGAAAAAGATAAAAACTTTACATCCTAATTTAACGCCCAATGACCTCAAACTTTGTGCTTATCTCAGATTGAATCTTTCATCAAAAGAAATTGCTCCTTTGCTTAATATTTCATCCAGAAGTGTGGAAGTAAAGCGATACCGTTTACGTAAAAAAATGAACCTATCACACGAATCTAGCTTAACAAATTATATTCTGGAGATATAGTTTTACAACATCTCTTAAAAAAAACTATACATTACCACAACATGCGTATATTTTAACAGTCTTATATTCTGATTTTTTATACATTTATATCTCCCTAAACCACTAATCTTATAGTGTTTATCCAAAACTTAATCAATTGAATTCCCTATCCTTGTTATGTATGTTTTTTGTAGTGTTATTATTTGTGATTTTGTTAACATTTATTATTATTTTTAAGTTATAAAAAATTAACTCAATTTAAGTTATAAAAAATTAACTCAATTTGAAACATCGGTAAATTAATTTTCTAAATAAAGAAATTTCCTTGATTGATGTTCTGTATGACCTTTTTAAAAAATAAAAACTAACATATGAAATCAAAAATTTTAATCCTCACCTTGTTTTTTATGACCACATTGGCATTCAGTCAGACTGTAAATGTTAGTGGTACAGTTACAGATAGTGGTAGTATACCATTGCCTGGTGTAAATGTAATTGTCAAGAACACAACTAAAGGAGCTTCAACAGACTTTGATGGCTTGTATGCATTAAGTGATGTTCCTGTCAATTCAATACTGGTATTTTCCTATATTGGATTTCAAACTCAAGAGATTTTAGTAACTAGTGACCGCACGACTATTAATGTGGTCTTGCAAGAAGATGCAGCGCAACTTGATGAAGTCGTTGTGATTGGTTATGGTACTCAGACCAAAAAAGAAATTACTGGTGCTGTGAGTGTCATTTCTACAGAGTCAATTGAAAAGCTTAAGCCAACACGTGTTGAGCAAGCTTTACAAGGACAAGTTGCCGGAGTTAATATCACAACCAATTCCGGATCACCAGGATCAGGAGCCACAATTAGCATTAGAGGTGTTTCTACAAACGGGGACAGCAGACCTTTAATTTTGGTAGACGGCAATGTTGTGGAAAATTTAGAAGTCATTGACCCCAACACTATTGAAAGCATAAACGTTCTTAAAGACGCAACTGCTGGTATTTATGGTGTAAGAGCCGCTAACGGAGTTATTTTAATAAAGACCAAAACAGGGCGTAAAGAAATGCCTTTAACAGTTGAATACAACGCTTATGCAGGGATTCAACAAACAACACGTAAAATGTCTGTGTTAAATGCTACAGAGTACGCTATAATAGTGAATGAGGCGGTTGCTAATGGTGGTGGAACTCCGCCTTACACCAATATATCAGAGCTTGGTGTTGGTACAGATTGGCAGGATGAGGTGTTTCAAACAGCCCCAATCCAGGAACACAATATTTCATTTAGAGGTGGTAAAGAAAAATCAACTTATTCATATAGTGGTTCATTTTTAACTCAAGATGGTATTGTAGGCAGTAAGAAATCCAACTTTACGCGATTTACTAATGCTGCGACGTATAATTTAGATCTTATGGAGAATTTAAGATTTAAGTCAGGGCTTACATTAACCAGAACCAATAGGAGGTCACTTCCTGAAAATACATTAGGGTCAGTACTTTTCAATGCTTTAAATATTGCTCCCACCATACCTGTAAGAGATGAATTGGGTGCCTATTCATTAGCAGAAGGCTTAGGAGCAGAGGTCATTAATCCGCTGGCTCAGATTGAAAACACATTTAACCGAGGTAGAGGAATGAAGTTAAATGGTTTTGCAGGTTTATCCTATAATTTCTTAAATGATTTTACAGCTGAAGCAAATTATCAGTTTAATTATGCTGAAGGCACCTATAAGAATTTTAGCCCGATTGTTAATTACGGACTTACCAAGGTTCAAAACATTGTTAGAAATTCATTTGCTGAAGGTATAAATTATTTTAGAGATTATACATTTGATGCCTTTATTAAATATGAAAAGACCTTTAATGATACTCATAAAGTAAATGCTTTATTGGGAACCTCAGTTTTTGAAACATCAGGTGGAAACGGTGTGGCAATAGTAGGTCGTGATATACCAGGTAATAACATAGCAAATGCAACGGAAGAGCTGGCTGGTGAGATAGAAGATGTATGGCGATTATTCGACCGAAGACCAGTATATTTGGGTAGATTATTATCTTATTTTGCAAGAGTGCAGTATGACTATAAAGGTAAATATTTGTTTTCCGGGGTGATACGTAGAGATGGTTCAACGCGATTTCCACCGGGTAGTAAGTTTGGATATTTCCCTTCAGGATCCATTGGTTGGGTCGTGTCAGATGAGGATTTCATGAATGAAAATACCTTCTTTGATCTATTAAAAGTGAGGGCCTCTTACGGAATCTTAGGTAATGACAGAATAGGTGATTATAGGTTTGTCTCTCAACTAAATGGTGAAGGAACTTATTTCTTTGGGGGCAATGATCTAGAAGATGAGTTTATTGGAGCAGCGGCAGGTGCCATTCCTAACCCAATAATCCAATGGGAAAAACAAAAAACCTTGAATATAGGACTTGACATGCGCATTTTCGACAGCAAAGTAAATATCACCACAGATTACTTTATCAGAAGAACTGAAGATCTGCTGGTATCTCCTGAAGTATCCGGATTATTGGGCACAGGAGCTCCACCTGTAGTTAATGCAGGAATAGTTGAAAATAAAGGAATTGAATTTGCAATTGGATATTCAGATACCATAGGTGAAGATTTTAAATTTAATATAAATTATAATGTCACTGCTATTAAAAATGAGGTAATCTCAGTAAGCGGAGAAGGTGAAGTTCTTGAAGGTGGTGGTTTTGGTATATCTCAACCTGCAATATCAAGAATGGAAGCTGGATTCCCGTTGGGTTATTTTATAGGTTATGAAACCGATGGTATTTTCCAAAGTCAAGAGGAAATAAATAATTCGGCCGTGACTAATATTGCACCTCAACCTGGAGACTGGAAGTTTGTGGATCAAAATGGGGATGGTGTTATAGATTTAGATGATAGAGTCGATCTTGGTAATCCTTTACCGGCAGCAACAATGGGTCTAAATCTTTCTTTTGATTATAAGAACTGGGATTTTGCAGCCTATGCATTTGCTTCATTAGGCAATGAGATCGTTCGTAATTATGAACGTAATCTGCCTTTTACAAATAAGCCAAATGCTTATTTAGATCGTTGGACTGGTCCTGGCTCAACTAATTCTGCACCAAGAGTAACAACCGGAGCAACATCGAATACAGTTTTTTCCGATTTTTATGTAGAAGATGGTTCATTTGTTCGACTACAGAACGCACAATTGGGCTATACGTTCTCTAACGATGACGAGGAGTCTGGAATAGATAAGTTAAGGTTATATGTTTCGGGAAATAATTTATTCACCTTAACAGAGTATAGTGGTTACGATCCAACAGCAGGAACTGGTGCGCCAATTGGTGGCGGTATAGATCAAGGGTTTTACCCAACCGCCAGAACAATTTTTTTAGGAGTTAACGTAAAATTTTAATTAAATACTATGAAAAATTTAAAAATTATTTATATCCTTTTTACAGTTTTTATCATGCTGTCTTGCAGTGATGATTTTGTAGATGTGGAAGCACCTTTTGAAAATTCTGAAGAATTTTTTAATTCCGAACAGGACTATCAAGATGCTTTAGTCGCTGCTTATGATTATTTGCAATCAACATCTAAATTTGTTCAGTTTGCAGAGATAGCTTCAGACAATACCTTATGCGGTGGTGAAAGCGCAACAGATTCTCCATATATCCAGGAGATTGATGATATGATCCATTCTCCGGTAGGTCAAAGTGGTGGTGGATTACGAACCATGTGGCAATGGATGTATGAAGCTGTAAACCGTTGTAACTATATTATGGAATTTAAAGATAAAACTGATTTTCCAAATAAAGCAAGTGTAATAGCTCAAACACGATTTTTAAGAGCTTACTATAATTTTATATTGGTTAAATGGTGGGGAGATGTTCCAATGAAAGAGGATCAAAGAATAAAATTTGGAGATGAATTTTCCATTGAAAGAACACCCGTGGCCGAAGTTTACGATTTGATAGAGCGAGATTTAATTTATGCAGCAGATAATTTACCCTATGTACAAAACCAAACAGGTAGGGTAACAAAAGGTGCTGCTCAGGCATTGTTAGGAAAAGTTTATTTATATTCAGATTTTTATAATAATCAGGACAAATTTACAGAAGCTGCAGATGTCTTTGAAGATCTAATTACGAATGGTCCACATCGTTTATTGACAACTGCCGAGTATCCTGACCTGTTTGAACGCTACAATGAGAATAATATTGAATCGGTGTTTGAAATACAATATTCAGATATAGAAGGTGGTGGCTTTGGATGTTTCCAATGTCTGGAAGGAAATTATGCGGCATTTTTTAACGGTCCAAGAGGATTCGTGGATTCTACCGGATTCTTTGACGCCGGCTATAGTTTTAATGTACCGGTTCAGGAAGTAGTAGACGCTTTTGAAGATGGCGATATCCGATTAGAATATTCCATCCTTGATATAGAACAGTGGATAGCCGATAATCCGGGATCATCCTATGATGAAAATGCAGGCTATGAGCAAACAGGCTATTTTAACAGAAAAATTATGGCTCGTAAAGGGGATTTGAATAATCCTGATGCAGCACTTACCAACCCTGACAATTACCGTGCTATTCGGTATGCAGATGTGTTGTTGATGGCTGCAGAAGCAAATAACAAAAAACAATCTCCAGATGACGATAAAGCAAAAGAATACTTAAATCAAGTAAGAAGAAGGGCTTTTGGAGATCCACTTAATGTACCAGGACCACATGACATAACATCATCCGGCCCTAATTTATATGAAGCCATTTTAAAAGAACGTCGGGTAGAATTGGTTGGTGAAGGACATCGTTTCTTTGATCTCGTAAGAACCGGCAGAGCAGCCGATGAAATTGATGGGTTTCAAGAGCCAAAACATAATTTTTTCCCAATACCAGCTGAGGAAATTTTACTGTCAGGTAATCGATGGGAAAATAACTTTGGATATTAAAAATTAAAAAAATTAGATATGAAAACAATAAAATATGTATTAAGTTTAGCTTTGATCTTCTTTATAAGCTGTACAGACGACGAAGATCTAAGCTTTGTAAATAGTGTGGAGGCACCTTCCAATGTGTCAGCACAGTTTCTATTGTCACAGGACAATACAGGATTAGTGACCATCATTCCTAATTCTGAAGGAGGAGTATCCTATAGAATAATGCTCGGTGATGGTACCGCAGAGCCTGTTAGTATAGATCAAGGTGAGCATTTTGAACATATTTATGCCGAAGGCACTTACACATTAGGTGTTGAAGCTACAGGGATAACCGGTCTAAAAACAGAAGTTTCACAAAATCTAGTTGTGTCTTTTAGAGCACCTGAAAATTTACAAATAACTGCAGAAATTGACCCATCTAATCCATTTCGCGTCAATGTATCAGCTACAGCCGATTATGCAGCTTCATTTTTAGTGTTCTTCGACACATCCAATCCGGATGAAGAGGGAACACCATTAACTTTGGAAGGTACCGTTAGCTTTGAGTACCCTGCAGTAGGAGATTATACGATAAAAGTTGTCGCATTAAGCGGAGGTGCCGAAACATCAGAATTAACCCAGGTTGTCACAGTGTCTTCGCCTGTAGAATTACCAATTGATTTTGAAATTTTTGATGCAAGTGTTTTTCAAGGGTTTGGTGGGGCATCTAACGCTGTTATAGACAATCCAGATACAAATGGTAATGAGTCGGCCACAGTAGGACAAATTGTTAAAGGTTGTTGTGAAGGTTGGGCAGGTAACGTTATCACATTGTCGGCACCTATTGATTTTTCTGTTAATAAAGTCATCAAAATGGATGTTTGGTCACCTAGACCAGGAGGAAGTGTTTTGTTAAAGCTTGAAAATCTTAATGATGCAAACATTAACATTGAAAAAGTAGCTACTACTAACGGAAACAGTGCATGGGAAACAATTTATTTTGATTTCAATGACATTGATACATCTAACACATATCAAAAATTAGTATTGTTCTTCGATATAGGAACTGTTGGAGATGGTAGTAGCGATTGGACCTTCTACATAGACAATATTAGACAAACTTCTCTAACTTATACGGCACTCCTTTATGACGACTTTGAAGGCAATGGAAACATTACAACCTGGATTGGAGACGCAGCAGGAATGACTTTAGATGCTCCAAACGTTGTTAATGAGAGCATAAACACATCACTTACGGTCTTGAAATATGAAGACACTGGAGGACAATATGCAAATGTTCAATTTGTAGCGGATGACAAATTTGATTTAACAGGAGGGCAAAGCGTTTTTGCTTTAAAAATTTATGTTCCATCCTCAAGTATAACAGGAAGCCAGCCTAATCAAATTTCATTGAAATTACAAAATAGTGATTTGGGAGGTAATTCGTGGCAGACACAAACAGAAATCATTAAACCAATAACGTTAGATACATGGCAGATGGTGACTTTTGATTTTGCAACTGATGCATTTTTAAACTTGGATGGAGGTTCTCCAGATCCTGTTGACAGAACAGATCTTGATAAAGTTGTAATACAGGTGAATTCAGAAAATAATTTTGATTCCGTAACTGCCTATATTGATGATTTCGCCTACGGTACTACACCACCTGAAGATACAGCTCCTTTTGCCACAGACGATTTTGAAGGGAATGGCACCATAACAACCTGGTTAGGAGATGCTGCAGGTGCTGATACGGCGTTTGCAAATCCAATAGATGGTAATATTGAAGGAATGAATTATTCAAGTACTGTTCTATTCTATGAAGATACAGGTGGTCAATATGCCAATGTTCAATTTACCGTAAGTCCTAAATTTGATTTAACGGCTAAAAATAAATTTACATTAAAACTTTATGTTCCTTCATCCAGTATTTCGGGAAGTCAGCCTAATCAAATATCGTTAAAACTTCAAAATAGTGACTTAGGCGGAAACTCTTGGCAAACTCAAACAGAGATCATCAAGCCAATAGTTTTGGATGCTTGGCAAGAGGTAACTTTCGATTTTGTAAATGATAACTTTATAAACTTGGATGGTGGTTCATCTGACCCTATTGAGAGAACTGATTTAGACAAAGTAGTTATACAGTTGAATTCAGAAAATAATAACGATACTGTAAGTGCCTATATCGATGATTTCAATTATCATAAATAAAACAAAAAAATTATGAAAAAAATAAAATATATATTAGTCTTTTTTCTTTCCTTGACGCTACTGACTGGCTGTCAGGAAGACGATCTCACAGTGGGAGATCTTATAACACCAAGTAACATTGACATATCTGTAACCTATCTTGATGATGCCGATGGAGATGGAACTTACGAAGAAACTGCCGCTCCAGGATTAGGTAGTGGTATAGTAAGATTATCTGCAACAGCAAATGATGCAACAGCATTTCATTTTGTTGTTCAAGGGGTAACTAAATTGCAAACTAACGGTATGGTTGAACATAATTTTACTGTATTAGGAAATAACACCTATGCTGTTACCGTGGTTGCATATGGAACAGGTGGGATTTCTTCTTCCAGAACAATAGAAGTGCCCGTTTTGGCTCTTTATGAACCTCCTGCAGATCTGCTTGAAATGCTTTATGCAAATGGCACTAGAACCTGGAAGATTGCCGCTGATGCTAATAAGCATTTTGGATTAGGCCCTCCAGGTGGAACTACTCAGGCTGAATGGTATGGTGCAGGACCCAATGAAAAAGCGCATACAGGCATGTATGACGACCGGTATACCTTTAATGAAGATGGTACTTTCACACATGACACAGGAGAAGATGGATGGATTTTTGGCAGAGACGGTTTAATCAATGAACTAGATGCCTTAGGTGGTTCTGGAGGAGAAGCTGAAGGTGCAGATATAATACAATACGTATTTGATGATTATACAGCAAATTGGTCTATAACTGCTCCAGGTGGTACTGAAACTTTAAGCCTTACAGGAATTGGCTTTTTTGGCTATTACATAGGTGGAAATCATCAATATATTATCCACAGTCGATCCGCTAATGAAATGATCCTGACAACAACCGATGCAAATGGTGAATTTAATTGGTGGTTTACGTTAATACCGGAATAGTCGAAATATAATATTCAATTTAGTAAAAATATGAAGGGGTTGATCTTATCAACCCCTTCATTTACAACAGTTAGATATCCTTAAGCAATTGATTTATGATAAAGACTCCAATTTTAACAATCCTCCTATTCTCCTTTTTAATGTCGGGAATGGTAATTTCATGTTCCGGTGGCGGTGATAGTGATGGCTCTTCTGATGATGATAACGGTCCAGTAGCAATTATACCCTCTAACTTGACACTTTCTATAGATATTTTGGGTGCAGATGGGAATAATCCTTATGGTGATGGTTCCGGATCTATACAATGTTCGGTTTCTGCTACAGATGCTGTAAAATATGGTTTTATATTCGATTCGGGTGATGAAATTGAAAGCTTTTCTGGTAACCTGGATTTTACATTTACAAATGAGGGCACAAATAGTCATACTATTTATGTCTTTGCTTATTCAAGTACAGATAATTTTATAAGTGACTTTGAGGAAGTTACTGTTTTTGTAACCGATAATGGACCACAATTGGTTTGGTCTGATGAATTTAATGGCAGTGGTGCCATAAACACATCGAACTGGTTTCATCAAACACAACTTCCGAATGGTGAAAGCTGGTATAACGGAGAAATTCAGCATTACACAAATCGTACAGATAATTCAAATGTGAGCGGCGGACAATTAAATATCATTGCTAAAAAAGAAGTCTTTTCAGATCAAGGAATTATAAAAGAATATACTTCAGCCAGGTTAAATTCTAAATTTGCTTTTACCTATGGCCGAGTGGAGGTTCGTGCAAAGTTACCTACAGGAGTAGGAACATGGCCGGCTATATGGCTGCTGGGAAGAAATATAAATGAACCAGGAGCCTATTGGGAAACTCAGGGATATGGCGCAGTTGGTTGGCCTGCTTGTGGTGAAGTTGATATTATGGAGCATTGGGGAAGTAATCAAAACTATGTTTCAAGTGCCATTCATACGCCTTCAAGCTACGGCGGTACAATTAATCATGGAGGTCAAACTATTCCAACTGCCTCAACAACGTTTCATACATACGCTATGGAGTGGACTGAAGAAGAAATGGTATTTAGTGTTGATGGTGTTGTGCATTACACTTATAATCCAGCTATAAAAAATTCAGATACCTGGCCTTTTGATACTGATCAATATATTATATTAAATATAGCGGTACAACCAAGTATTGATCCGGCCTTTAATCAAAGTGCAATGGAAATAGATTATATAAGAGTATACCAATAATATCGATAAATGTTTTTAATAAAATTTATATATTAGTCTAATGAAAAGGTCAATAGACAACGTATTGGCCTTTTTTAAATTGTTTCATTCCCTCGTCTTCCATTTTCCCTGCAATAATTGACTGACTATGCAAAAAAATGAGTTATCTAAATTGATTATTTTCACAATTGTATTATTTGCTACAACAAACTGCCAAGAGCAAAGTGAAAAGCAAATATCCAAAAACACATCACAAAAAATTTCTCCCGATTTGGATTTTATAAAAAACAAAATTTTTACAACAACAGCAAGCAACAATTTAAAATTAAAATTAACCTCTGAAAACGTTGAGTTTTCAGATTTTAAACAACCATTGGAAACTCAGGCTTCTATTTTAGTAAATCCTGAAAAACAGCATCAAACTTTTATTGGTATTGGAGCTGCTCTAACTGATGCTTCAGCTGAAACTTTCTATAAACTAAATGAGGACCAGCAAAAATTATTCATGGAGGCTTATTACAGTCCGGATAAAGGAATTGGTTATTCACTCGGTCGCACAATTATTCACAGTTGCGACTTTTCACCATACAGTTATACTTATGTTAATGAAGGAGATTCAGAATTAATTTCATTTGATATTGAGCACGATAAAGAGTTCAGAATTCCTTTTACAAAATTGGCCATTGAGGCTGCCGGAGGCGACTTAGTTATGTTTGCCAGCCCATGGAGTCCTCCGGCATTCATGAAAACCAATAACAATATGCTGCAAGGCGGTAAATTAAAACCTGAATTTTATCAGTCTTGGGCAAATTACTATGCT
>Ga0316201_10003449_pt1 | contig 11654 bp, 9 predicted proteins | sample CS6wburrow_MG_FD_204516 | JGI IMG/M metagenome (GOLD analysis project Ga0316201, IMG submission 204516) | Coastal sediment microbial communities from Delaware Bay, Delaware, United States - CS-6 worm burrow | ecosystem: Environmental > Aquatic > Marine > Coastal > Sediment | place: USA: Delaware... | reverse complement strand
TAAAGATAGGATTTTTTTACTTTAGCCTTGAGCTGTTCAGGTGGATTGACAAAATTATATCCATCAATGATAATATGTTGTATTTATCTGAGATTAATGACCAAAATAGTACCAAACCAATTACTGTTTTAGCTTCGCTTAATTTTAATAACAGCCAAAAAGTATTAAAACTGATTACTGAGTAAGGTAGTTATCTGTGAATAGTTTGTTTTCGATCCGGACCTACAGAAACAATTTTAATCGGAATTTCTAATTCCGCTTCAAGGTAATCAATATATTCATTTAATGTTTCCGGGAGTTGCCCAGACTTGGTCATTTTAGTAAGATCCTCCTCCCATCCTTTCATTTCTTTATATATAGGAGTAACATTCTCGGCTTCAATATTGTAGGGCAGGTGACTTACCTTTTCACCTTTGTATCTGTATGCTATACAGATTTTTACTTTTTTAAATCCGCTAAGTACATCCGCTTTCATCATCATTAATTCTGAGACTCCATTGATCCTGACTGCGTATTTTAAGGCTACAAGATCCAGCCATCCACAACGTCTTGGTCTGCCTGTCGTGGCCCCAAATTCATTGCCAACCCTTCCCATAGTTTCTCCAACTTCGTCCATGAGTTCTGTTGGAAATGGACCGCTACCTACTCGTGTAGTATATGCTTTAAATATGCCAAAAACACCTCCTATATTCCCCGGAGGTACCCCAAGACCAGTACAGGCGCCTGCAGCCGTAGTATTCGAAGAAGTGACATAGGGATATGTGCCAAAATCTATATCGAGTAAAGAACCCTGGGCACCTTCCGCTAGGATTTTTTTTCCACTTTTTTGTGCCTGATAAAGATATTCTTCACTATCTATAAAAGTCAGTTCTTTTAATTCCCTAATGGCATTAAAGAAGTCAGTTTCTAATTCCAGAAGATCATATTGGATATCCACATTATGAAAGTCTATCATTGTCTCATGCTTATCAGCCAAAGCACGGTATTTATCCTTCCAGTTATCTAATTCAAGATCTCCAATCCTCATTCCGTTTCTTCCTGTCTTGTCCATATAAGTAGGTCCTATGCCCTTCAGCGTTGAACCTATTTTTGCTTTACCCTTTGAGGCTTCAGAGGCAGCATCCAGTAACCTATGTGTAGGTAAAATGAGATGTGCTTTCCTGGAAATTAAGAGTTTAGATTTTATGTCTAGATCAAACTTCTTTAGGTTATCAAGTTCTTTTTTAAAAATAACGGGGTCAATTACTACTCCGTTACCAACAACATTGATTGCACTATCGTGAAAAATACCCGAAGGAATAGTGTGCAAAACGTGTTTAATACCATCAAATTCTAAGGTGTGTCCTGCGTTTGGGCCACCCTGAAATCTGGCAATAATATCATAGTTTTTGGTAAGTACATCAACGATTTTTCCTTTTCCTTCGTCTCCCCATTGAAGACCTAGTAGCAAATCTACGGCCATGCAGTATATTATTGGTTAATTATTAGTTTTTTCTTTATGGTTTCTTGTACCGTAGAAGTACAGCGAGTGATTATTAATTTTAATGTCAAATACTTCTTCAATAGTCTTTTTTATTGATTGTATTCGCGGGTCACAAAATTCAACCACTTCTCCTGTATCCGTCAGAATTACATGATCGTGCTGTCTGTCAAAATAGGACTTCTCATACTGGGCCTGATTCTTTCCGAATTGATGCTTGCGCACTAATTTACATTCCAGTAAAAGTTCTATGGTATTGTAAAGTGTCGCCCTGCTTACACGATAGTTTTTGTTTTTCATATTGATATATAGCGACTCTATATCAAAATGTTCATCACTTTCGTAGATCTCTTGCAGAATTGCATAACGCTCGGGTGTCTTTCTATGCCCATTTTCCTCCAAAAAGGCAGTAAATACTTTCTTAACAATTTCTTGGTCCTTATTAGTACCCATAATTACGACATCATCTTAATGACAAATGTACATTTAAAAATAAGAATATTAATATTTTATGACTGCAAGATTACGCCATAAAGGTTAAAGGAAATATCTATACTCTAGTGACCTTTTCAATGCCGTTTATCTGCTTCAAATTATTGATAAGTTTTTTGAGAATAGCATTATTTTTAACCACAACGGTAATTTTACCAGAAAAGGTGCCTCCATCTGTACTAAAATTCAGATTTCGCATATTAACGTGCATATTATCTGAAATAATCTCTGTAATCTCATTCATCAGGCCTAAATTATCAATCCCTGTAAGTTTAATTTCAGATGTGAATTCCTCTTGAGTTGAATCAATCCATTTGGCACCAATAATCCTATAGGCATAGTTGGATTGCAAGGAAATGGCATTCGGACAGTTTTTTTTATGCACTTTAATACCTTCTGCCACACTAACAAACCCAAAGACATCATCTCCTGGAATTGGGTTACAGCATTTGGAAAGTGTATAATTTAATTTTTCTTCCTCCTTGCCAAATACAAGCATATCATATTTGGAAGTTATTTCCGCTTTGTCAATATCTTCAGGGATGGGTTTACGCCTAATCTTATTCTTGAAGAAACTGATAAATGCATTGTTATATGATGATGCAAAATCCTTGATCATCTGATTATTTATAGCTCCGGTGCCGATTCGATAGAACAGATCTAAACTGGTTTTGAGCTTAAAATGTACTACCATTTTATTGATAGAATCCTCGTTCAGATTAATTTTTTGGGACTTGAGTTTACGTCTTAACGTTTCCTTACCCTCCTGAGCAATTTGCTTTTGTTCTTCTCGCAAAGAGGAGCGGATTTTTGACCTGGCACGTGCAGTGGTTGCATAATCGAGCCAATTCTGATTGGGTTTTGCTTTGTCTGATGTAATAATTTCAACCTGGTCACCACTTTTTAAAGTAGTGTTCAGAGGCACTAACTTTCCATTCACTTTGGCTCCCCTGGTTCTCATTCCTACTTCTGTATGTATGCTAAAAGCAAAATCCAAAGGGGTTGCATCTTTTGGTAGCGATTTTAATTCACCTTTTGGAGTAAAAACAAATATCTCTTTAGAGTAAAGATTTAATTTAAATTCCTCAACAAAATCAACCGCATTTCCATTTGAAGATTCCAGGGCTTCATGTAACCGATTGAGCCATATCTCTATTCCCTGTTCTTTTTGTTCCCCATGTTTATATTTAAAGTGAGCGGCGTACCCTTTTTCTGCTATTTCGTGCATTCTTTCACTACGTATCTGAACTTCAACCCATTTACCTTCCGGGCCCATAACGGTAATGTGCAAAGCTTCATATCCCGTAGATTTTGGCGAAGATATCCAGTCGCGAAGTCTTATGGGATTGGGGGTAAAATGATCTGTAACAATGGAGTATATTTTCCAAGCAATAAATTTCTCGTTCTGCCTATCAGATCTATAAATAATACGAATTGCAAACTTGTCATATATTTCATCAAAACTGATATTCTGAGATACCATTTTCTTTCTGATGGAATAGATAGACTTCATCCTTCCTTTTACATAATAATCAAGACTTTCCTTGTCTAAAGAATCTCGAATAATCTTGGAGAATTCATCAATATAATGCTGCTGTTCTTCTTTGGTTTTTTCAATTTTTTCCTGAATGTCCCTGTACACTTCTGGCTCAGTGTATTTCAAACTTAGATTCTCCAGTTCTGTTTTTATGTTATAAAGGCCAATCCTATGGGCCAGGGGAGCATATATATAAAGGGTTTCGGAAGCCATTTGTACCTGCTTATGCTCAGGCATAGCATCCATTGTAAGCATATTGTGATACCTATCTGCTATCTTAATGATAATTACACGAACATCGTCGTGCAGGGTAAGTAACATTTTCCTAAAATTCTCGGCCTGTTGGGATATATTCATCTCCTTTTTAAGGTGAGCAATTTTCGTAAGGCCATCTACAATACGAGCTATGGTTTCGCCAAACATCCGCTCAATATCATCTAAGGTATATTCTGTGTCCTCTACAACGTCATGCAACAATGCTGCCGCAATGGATACCGCATCGAGACCAATTTCTGAAGCTACTATTTTGGCTACAGCTATAGGATGAAATATATAGGCCTCTCCAGATTTTCTCCGTTGATCCTTATGGGCATCAACAGCGATATCAAAAGCAGCGCGTACAAGCTTCTTATCTTCCTTAGTTAATGCCTGATAACTAATACGAAGTAATTCCTTGTATTCATTTGCGATTTTCTTATTTTCCTCCTCTATGGCTGTTTCCACACTCATAACTTAAAATTAACACAATCTTTTCTAGTTACCAACAAAAATCATGCCTTAAGGTTCTGTATTCTTTGAATTAAAGGTGGATGAGAATAGTGCAAAAAAACATAGGCCGAATGTGGGGTTAGATTACTCAGACTATTTTTTGACAGCTTTTTTAACGAGTTAATTAAAGCCAAGGGTTCGTAAGTTTTTTTGGCAAAATCATCTGCTTCAAATTCAAATTTTCTCGACAGAATGTTCATAACCAAGCCTGTTATTTCGGAGATTGGTGTATAGAGGATTCCAAAACATATTAAGGCAGCATGAAAACTAGGTTCTGTAACACCTATAGCAAATGAAAATTCGGGGTTATTGATAAAAAGCGAAAGTAAGAACAATGTTACCCCCGTAAGAAGTATTGAAATAACTAGATTTATTATTATGTGGTGGCGTTTATAATGACCTACTTCATGAGCAAGTACAGCCACAATTTCTTCATCCTCCAACTCTTGAATTAAGGTATCATAGAGTGTTACCCTTTTTTCTTTTCCAAAACCGGCAAAATATGCATTAGCCTTGGTAGTTCTCTTGGATCCATCTATTACAAAGATATTTTGAAGTTTAAATCCAACTTTAAGTGCATAATTTTCAATTTTACTCTTAAGTGATCCATCCTCAAGGGGAGTTTGTTTATTAAATAATGGCACTATCAACCTGCTATAAAAAAGGTTCATAAAAACGGTGAAAATTGCTATTAGGACAAGGGCATATATCCAAAAATTATTGCCAGCAAATTGGAAAAACCAAATAACCATGGAGAGTATACCACCTCCCAATATTACCATCATGAGCCAACCTTTTATTTTATCAATAAAAAACAACTTTACAGAAGACTTATTAAATCCATATTTTTCTTCTATGACAAATGTCTGATAGTAAGAAAAAGGTGTAGTAATTATGTCGCTGCCCAGCATGATGATCCCAAAAAATAAAAGAGCCATCATTATTGGGTTATCCGTATAGTTTCGAGCTATTTGGTCAACCCATTCAAACCCACCAAATATGAGGAATCCCAGGGTTAGAACAACTGAAAATAAAGAAGACAGCAAACCAAATTTGTAATTATCTTTCTTGTATGCCTGAGATTTTAGGTATTCTTTGTTATCATAGACATCCTGTAATTCCTCGGGAATAGGATCCTGAAATTTTCTTGAATTCAGATAATCCACCAGAGTTTCCATAAGGAATTGAAGTACTATGATAGCTATTATTGCATAAAACAGAAATGTACTATTCATAAGGGGTTTTTATCAATTAATTAGTAAGGTGATAAATTTTAAAAATCAGAATGATATAGGATTGAATTTTTTATAAGTAATCTGGTATTTATCGATTAATCTTAACGAAATTTTCTTTGTCGTTTAGCCTCAAAGATAAGAATTGCAGCCGATACCGAAACATTCATGGAATCTATGATACCCTGCATTGGGATTATAATATTCTGATCAGATTTTTCCAACCACTCAGGGGTAAGCCCAGTTGCTTCCGCACCTACAGCAATGGCGCAGCCTTTTTTATAATCTACTTCTGTATAGATACATGAAGCCGACAAGTCAGCAGAATAAATGGTTATTCTATTTTCTTTTAAGAATCTGATCACTTCGGTAGTGGTTCCCGTGGCGATATTAACGGTAAAAAGGCACCCGATGCTAGACCTGATTATATTTGGATTATAAAGATCCCCGTTATTATTAACAATAATTACTGCATCCAGGTTTGCCGCGTCCGCAGTTCTTAACAAGGCTCCAATATTTCCTGGTTTTTCAGGTGCTTCAGCTATTAATATCAGTGGACTATTATTCCGAAACGAAATATCGGATAAACTATGGTTTTTTGAAAAAGCAATGGCAACTATTCCCTCGGTACTTTCTCTGTAGGCTATTTTTTGGTATATTTCGTGTGAAACTTCTGTTAATTCGGGAATCTTGTCCAATTGGTTTATTATTTGCCTCACTTTTTCTTCAGAAACAATTTTGGAGCAATAAAGGACACTCTGAATAGTATAACCGCCTTTGCAGGCTAAGTCAAATTCTCGTTGTCCTTCCAAAATAAACAAGCCAGAATTTCTGCGTTCACGTGATTTTTCTTTTAATGCGTATACTTTCTTAACCAAAGGATTTTGTAAACTACTAATCTGCTTTACCTTGCTCATAGGACAAAAATAAATGAATTGATTAACTTTCGCCTTCCTGTTTGTGAAAGAACACAATTTGAGACACTATTAATTGCTGACGTCCTTTTTACTTAAAATATATTCTCCGGTTATTCAATCGGATATTTCATATGATAAGTCACCAAAAGTGCGACTATTTGTCTATAACTCTTTATTCCTTGTTCCTGGTTATTTGCTTTAAGAAATGAATTAAAAATTGCTTTAAATATGGGCTCCAAAGGATTTTGATAGGCCATCCAGAATTTATTGAGCTCTTCGTAGTTTTTTTGTACCCCGCTATTTAAACGGGAGTATAATTCATGAAATTTCGTTTCATCTTTTAATTTTATTTCACTTAAAGAATAGCTTAGCGCATAAGCTGATGCAGAATATTTAAAGTAAAGATCCTTGTTGTAGACCGTAACTATGTAACCAATAAAATTTACTTCATTTTCTGCTGAATATCCAACTTGATGTCCGATTTCATGTCCGGTAATTACAGGGAATCTGAAATTAGGTATTTTAGCATTAACCTGAGCTTCATTTGTAAACGGATTAAGATAGCCTCCATAGCCCATGTAGGTTAGTGCTGTACTAAAAGTAGATTTCTTTAAACTTGGATTATTGTAACTAAAAAGCGGAAATTTGGTTTCAAGCTCTGAATACCCCTTCAGGGTCTTTTGCATTATTTCCTTCTGACTATAAGGAATCTCCACGATTTGAGAAGTATCTGACGTAATTTTATACTGCAACTCATTGGTTCTTTCAATGAGTTTTTCTGTGAACACTATTAATTCATCATTCGTATAACTGTCTTTTAACTCAAGCTGTTGTGACAGAGGTATACGATAATAGTTAAGACCCCACATAATATGAAATGTAAAATAGGCTACTGAAAGTATCATGGCGATATCTCTGAAGAAAAATTTTAAATTTTTTATTATTTGGTTTCTATTGACAATAATATACCAGATTGCAAAAATTATAAGTATTGCATAAATTAGATCGCCCATGGAAAATGGGAGCCATCCAAATACCAGGCGATAAAGGTTTGAAATTAGGGGATATACGCCTTTACTGTAATAATTTTCAATTAACTCTGGGTAACTTCCAAGCCACTTTACGATTATTATTTGGGGGATGATTGATAGCGCAATCCCATTTTTAAACCTATTATTCATGAATTCAAAAATACCAATTATCTCGCTAGGTTAATTTTCAATATGTACTTTTGATCTTTTAAAGAAAAATATGAACAAAGAGATAGTACAATTAGAACCAAAAAGAATCTGGAATAATTTCTCGAAACTCAATGCTGTGCCCCGTCCTTCGAAGAAGGAGGGCAGAGTTATTGAGTTTATGCTGAATTTCGGCCGATCACTGCAATTAGAGACGTTTAAGGATGAAGTGGGTAACGTAATAATCAGAAAAGACGCATCAATTGGAATGGAAGATCGAAAACCCATTACACTTCAATCTCACTTGGATATGGTACATCAAAAAAATTCTAGCACGGATTTTAATTTCGATACTCAGGGTATAGAAATGTATATTGATGGCGATTGGGTTAAGGCAAGAGGCACAACTCTGGGAGCAGATAATGGTATGGGTGTAGCGGCGATCATGAGTTTATTAGAGAGCAATGATATTCCACATCCCCCTCTTGAGGCCTTATTCACCATTGATGAAGAAACCGGAATGACCGGGGCTAAAGGACTAAAAGGCGGTATACTCAAGGGTCAGATTTTATTGAATTTAGATACTGAAGAAGATAACGAGATAGATATTGGATGTGCCGGAGGGATAGATATTACAGCTACTAGAACCTATGAGGCAGAAAATGTCTCCAAAGAGTCTATCGCATATGTAATAGGTGTTAAAGGATTACATGGCGGTCATAGTGGCATGGATATTCACCGCGGTTTTGGAAATGCCAATAAAATAATGAATCGACTTTTATATAAGAGCACAGAAGAATATGGTGTTAGAATATCACAAATTGATGGAGGAAGTCTCAGGAATGCAATTCCTCGCGAAAGTTTTGCAACAGTTGTTTTAAAAACGGACCGAAAAAAGGATTTTGAAAATAAAATATCGGATTGGATACAGGAAATTAAACTGGAGAATTCTTTTATTGAAACGAAGCTTGAAGTTAGCCTGAATGAAGTTGAAGTTCCTGATGAAGTCATGGAGAAATCGGCTCAGGAGAAAATTTTGAAAGCAATATACGCAGCGCATAATGGTGTTTATGCAATGAGTGCTGCGATACCCGATTTGGTGGAAACTTCCAATAATATTGCGAGAGTTGAAGTAAAATCTGGAAAAATTAGGATAGGTTGTCTTACCAGATCTTCTGTGGATACGGCCAAAATGGATTTGGCAAATTCTCTCAAATGCGTTTTTGAACTTGCAGATTGTACTGTCACTTTAAGCGGTGAATACCCAGGCTGGAGTCCAAATCCAAATTCTGAGATTTTGGAAGTACTTAAAGTCCAGTACGAATCCCTTTTTAATGAAGAACCAGAGGTCGTTGCCTGTCATGCAGGTTTGGAATGCGGTATTCTCGGAAATAATTATCCAGAAATGGATATGATTAGTTTTGGTCCAACTATTAAAGGCGCCCATTCCCCGGATGAAAGAGTAAGTATCTCATCCGTGAAGAAGTTTTGGACTTTCCTTTTACAGATTTTGAAGAATACACCTAAGCTAGAATAAAAAAGGGCCGAAAATTTTCGGCCCTTTTTTTACTCTGCTATACCCAGAATCTCCAGGTCAAAAATAAGATTTGCATTTGGAGGGATAGGCCCCCCTCCTTGTGCTCCATATCCCAGATGTGGCGGAATAAATATCCTTATTTTATCACCAATTTTCATACCTAATAACCCCTCTTTAAAACCAGCAACAAGTCTTGAATCGGGACTGTAGTCCATTGGAAAGGCCTCATAACCTCCGCCTTGTTTTCTTCGTTCGTCGAATTTGTCAAACTTGATAGCAACATCTTCATAATTACTGTCAAAAAGAGTACCATCGGTTAACCAGCCGGCATAGTAGACCAATACCTTATCACCAATTTTTGGTTTAGCACCTGTTCCTTCCTCCAGGGTAAGAATTTTTAATCCAGAAGGGAGTTCTTCAGCAAGATTTTGCTCCTGATCTTTTATTTCTTCAGCGAAATCGCTTTTAACCTTGGCCATAGCTGCTATTATAGCTTCTTCTTCTGCAAAATAATCTGTCATTACTTTAACGGCATCAAAATTCCTGGCATCTTTCCCATTTCGAACAATGGTCATCGAATTCATTACTACATCTACTACAGGTTTGTCTTTTCTATTGGGTTCAGTATAAGTTTTTACATTGGCAATTGAATCAACCACTTCAAGACCTGATACAACTTCACCAAAAACAGTGTGTTTCCCATTCAGAAAAGGTGTTTCTTTATGGGTTATGAAAAACTGGCTGCCATTGGTTTTTGGCCCTGAATTGGCCATAGAAAGAATACCTGCCTTATCATGTACCAAGGAGTCATTGAATTCATCTTTAAACCTATAACCAGGGTTGCCACGACCTGTCCCGGTAGGATCACCCCCCTGAATCATAAAATCTTTTATAACTCTGTGAAAAATTATTCCGTCATAATACTTTCTGTCTTTATACTCTTCACTAACAAAGGGATTATTGCCCTCTGCTAGGGATACAAAATTGGCAACTGTTACAGGTGTTTTTTCCATTTCGAGCTTTATAATGATATCTCCCTGGCTCGTATTTATATCTGCAAATAAGCCATCTCCAAGATCTCGGTATTTACTTGAAGTACAGCTGGTTAATACCGTTAGGCCAATTAATGCAATTACAATTATTCTTTTCATATTTTAGATTTTAATTATCAGGTATTTCTTTTTGTTTTTCAATTTTTAGAATGCTAATGGTCGACTTAAGTGCTAGATTCGGTCCAATTTTATTGTTATCCCCATGATATCCGTATGCCATGGCAGAAGGAAAAAAGAATGTGGCTGTTTCATTTTCTTTAAGAAGCTTAACGCTATTACGCAAACCCGGAAATAATTCCTGTTTATCTACTTTATAATTTATAGTCCCGATTTCCTCCATAGTATAAATGGTATCATTTTCAAGACTAACTAAATTATATTTAAGAGTCACCAAATCGTCGGTAAGTGGAGTATAATCACTTTTCTCATTCATTGTGTTGTAAAAGTACCAGGATCCAGAGGCCGATGTCAGATAATCATGAAGCGTATCATTTGCTATGATTTGTTGAATAATTTGCTCTTCCTGTTTTAAAAGTTCTATATTTCGTTGAACAGAAGCTTTTATAAGACTTCCCGACTGGGTTTTAACAGGTCTCCTGGGTTCAGGCTCACCACAGGCAAAAAGGCATATGATTGGTAATATGTAAATGAAGTTTTTCATCTGGTAAGCTGTTCTTTATAGTTTTCCAATAAGGCTTCAAAATGCTTTATTGTACCCTCCATATTGTTATCGCTTCTTCCTCCTGCTGCGTTGGTATGCCCGCCGCCATGAAAGTGGTTTCTAGCAAATTCATTGACTGAGAAATCTCCTTCCGAACGAAAGGAAATTTTAATAATTCCTTCCTCCTTATTCTCAATAAAAATTACAGCAAAACGAATATTCTGAAGTGTCAGACCATAATTTACAAAACCTTCAGTATCTCCTTTTTTATAATTGTGTTCATCCAATTCATCTTGACTCAAACTCATATAGGCCGTATTATAATTCTTGAGGATAGCCATATTTTTTAATGCACAACTCAGGAGCTTTAACCTATCCGGTGTGTTTGTGTCAAATATTTTGTTTTGAACTTCAAAACTATTCGCACCTTTGTTTATAAGATCAGCTGCAACCTCATGTGTTTTGCTTGTTGTTGATGAATACTTAAAAGAACCTGTATCAGTAACAATTCCGGCATATAAACATTCAGCAATTTCACTTGTAATCATGTTGTCATCGCCAAGAAAACTAAGAAAATTATATATCATTTCGGCGGTGGAACTCATTTTTGAATCTGAATAGGTTATTTGTGCATAATTATCAGGAGCTTGATGATGGTCTATCATGATAAAAGTAGCGTCTATCCCTTCCAATATTGGGGTCATTTGTCCAACTCTATTGAGATGATTAAAATCCAGGGTAAAACAAAGGTCAGCGCTATTAAGATATTCCTTTGCGGCTGCATTATCTCTCTCGAAATT
>Ga0316201_10003448_pt1 | contig 11655 bp, 10 predicted proteins | sample CS6wburrow_MG_FD_204516 | JGI IMG/M metagenome (GOLD analysis project Ga0316201, IMG submission 204516) | Coastal sediment microbial communities from Delaware Bay, Delaware, United States - CS-6 worm burrow | ecosystem: Environmental > Aquatic > Marine > Coastal > Sediment | place: USA... | reverse complement strand
CGAGCCCGTATTGTTGTAACCATTGCCGAAGACGGCGACCCATTTGCCGCGGTTGTCCAGTCCAATTTGTGGTCGGCTGAAGGTGTAGCCCAGGTCATCGTCGACCGCGCTGGTGAATTCCCACATGACGAGATCGGATGCGTTGGCTTCACTGAAATCGTCCGGGTCGGTTACATCGAGCGCGGAGTAGCCACGTCCGCCACCGCGCTGTCCGGCGATCAGTATCGTGCGCCAGCCGCTTGAACCGCTACCGGTCGAGTCGATGAACACGTCAGACACGGTCGGGGTCAGGTCGTTGTAGTACTGGTGCAGGTAATTCTGCTGGGTCAGGTAGTGCAGACCCTTGCTGCTCTCGGTCGACGCGACATAACTCGGGACATAGGCAAATATCTCGGCGCCCGTGTCTTCGTTGAAAGCGTGGATCATCCCGTCGTTGGCGCCGACGTAAATTACACCCTGGCGTGCTTCGTTGGTGTTCTCGGTGGTGGGGTCATCGCTGTTGTCCTCCTTGTACTTGGAGTAGGCGTTGTCACCACTTGGGAACTCACCGCCGTCCGGCCAGAACAGGGAGGGTGCGGATGCATAAACCGGGGCGGAGTGAACGATATCGCCGAGTACCGTACTGCGCTCGCGGAAAGCATAACCTGCACCCTCGTTGACCCGGCTGCCGCGCAGATATTCCAGGCGGGCCTGGGCAATGGTATCGGAATCGGTGCCGCCCGCGGCGTTGGTCTTGAGGTCGGCCTTCATGGCGCTGGTCAATTCATCCCAGATGAAGGGTACGCCATCGTTCTCGTCTTCATTGTTGTAGGTAAAGATGTTGCGCGTTGTATGGTCGCGCGCGTCGAGTACCGCGGAGGCGCTCCATTTCGGATTATCACTGAGTGTTTTCAGGGTAATTTCCTCGCCGTTTTCGTCGAGCAACGGCTCCCCGTCGTCGTCGTTGACGGTCGCTTCTTCGATTTCGTAGGCGAATACCGTGCCCTGCCAGCGGTTGGTGTTGAACTCCGACAGGAATACCACCGACTCGGTGGTCAGCCTGGCCGAGGTGACCGACGCCGCGGCGGCGATTGCGGTGCGCTCAGCGATGTCGGCGATAGCCCTGTTGAGCGATACCTGCAATTCTTCAGGATTGGAGGCACTGAGGTAGGTGCCGCGTGCATTGTAGGCCGCGTGCCACAGGTCATCGACGCGTTCCTCGTCTTCGGTATCCATCGGGTTGGGCCAGAAATCGGCGCCACCTGCTACCGGGTCGTCGGTTTCCGGGTCAAGGGTGCCGGTCAGGCCGAAACCGATGGTGTAGGTCACCAGGTGCTGGTGTTCTGCGCTATCGATCCCGGGCGCCGCGGGTACCCGGTTCGCCAGGTCGCCGCGCAGGTCGGTTTCGTACAGGTGCATCGCGAGGTCGGCCAGGGTGTTCGAATACCCGTCCTCGTAGTTGCCACCGTCGTTGGATTCGTCAGCATTGCCGTCGAATGGATCACCGTTGGCGTCGGTCTCGCCGCCGCTGCCGCTGGCGTCCGCGTTACCCACCCCGGGGTCGACGAAAGAATTCCAGAAACCGTCGGTTATGAAGACGTTGAAGTTCTGCTGGCATTCGCCGCCCTCGTCCTCGGGCAGGATCGCGTCCGGGCCCTTGAACAGGTTGCCCACGCGGTTCATCGCGGCGTGCGCCGGGGTGCCACCCGAGATGCCTTCGCCGTAGAGTTCCTGCAGCAGTACGCGTTTATTGTCCGGGTCGGTCATGGTCTCGAGATCGGCCTGGTGGCCGCTGTTGAAGGCATCCATACCCATGCGCGACGAGTCAGTATTGTTGATGACCCGGCCAAGTGCAGCCTTGGCGACCAGCTCGCGGTTGCGGTAGTACTGGAACCAGTTGGCAAAGTTCTGCATTTCCGGGGTGCCGGCCGCGATGCGCACGATGCTGTGGCTGTCGGTCAGTTCGATCTCACCGTCGCCATCGGTGTCGTCCCACACCGTGTAGGTCGGCAGCCAAAGGGAGCTACTATAGTATGTTGCCGAGCGGCAGCGGGTATCGGTGTACAGGTAATAAGGGTGCCAAACGGTCAGGTTGATGGTCGCCGAACTGCCGTTGTACGGTTCCATTTTGGCCGCGGTAGCGCTCGCATTTCCGTATAACGGGTTACCACTCGCGTCGACGCCGGGCCAGGGGTTGTAGGTCACGTCCGGGTTGTACCACAGCTTGTTGCCGTGATGGTTCTTGAATACCCATGTCTCGGGGACCAGGTTGACCGGCGGCATGACGTCGCAATCGTAATAGGGGTAAGGGTTGAGGAACGCGCGGGAGAAATTCTGGATGATCGGCAGGCCGGCGACCGCGCTGAAGCCTGCGGTACCATCGTTGACCATGGTCGCCCAGTCCATCGAGCCGGAGTCGTCGAAGGTGAAGAATACGTTGGGCTCGACCGCCGTGGTGACGAACAGCGGCGCGGTGGCCAACTCTCCCGGTGAAGGGTAGGCAGTTTGACTGGTTAGCAGCAAGGCTGCGGCGGCGATGCTGGAAATCGCAGATTTTTTGAAATGTGTGTTCATGGCAATACCCTGACCTGGTCAGTTACTGAATCCTGCTGAAAAAAGTCTGTAGCGTTCTTGCGGTCACGCCGGTTTGTCCAAATCCCCGGGAGGTTATCCGGTAGTAGTCGATTCGCTGCGCGGTCGAGGTGAGACCGTAGCCACCAAAACCCGGGTTGATATCCGTGACCGCCTTGTCGGGATTCCACTCACCGAGGTGCTTGGTGATGTAGCGTGGGTTGTTGTCACTGTCGATGTTGACCAGGGTGCTGTTGACCTTGGTAGTGACCGCGCTTGTCCAGACTTCCTGGCTGAAGTAATCCGGGTCGAGGCTATCCTCAGCAATAATATTGTCGGGCTGGCTGCCAGTGGCGAGCAGGGCTTCGGCCGAGGCCAGGCCGACTTCGGCCGCCTGGAAAGCAATGGTCGACTCGCGCAGGTTGCCGGCCATGGCCTGTTCGGTTGAAGCCTGTTTCATCGAGGTAATACCGAGCAGGGTGACCGCTACCAGGATGATCAGGCTGACCACCAGGACAGCACCCTGTTGCGAATGAATGGGAGAATGCGACATCTTGATCACCTGTTGCGAAGGTCGACAGTGGCCGAGAATACCTGGCGCAGACGCCGGTCACCGGCCTCGATCGTCTGGCCATTGAAAGTGTAAGTCTGCGCTGCTTCGAGTACGCCATCATTGTCCGAGCGCACCAGCAACCAGACCCGCAGGCTGGTGATGACGTCACCAGCACCCAGGTTGGCGCTACTGTCGACATACTGGTCGGGTGAACCATCACCGTTGGAATCGATGCCGTACAGGAACTCCATGCGTTCGACACCTTCCACCAGTTCCTGATTATCATGGTTGCGTTGCCGCCACAGTGCAGGTTCGGCGGCATCGTTGGCCGAAGGCTGGATACTGTACTCAACGCTTTGCAGGACATAGACCGAGGTGTTGCTCGTGGTATAGGCCTGGTCCAGATTCAGATCGATTTCACCGCCATTGAGGCAGTGGCTGCCGGCGGCGCAAGTGTTCAAGCTGGCGTTGCTGGGCGCGTTAGGCAGAGGGCTGGTGCTGTGGTTGATGGTCGTTTCATCGTCGTCCGAGGAAACGCTGGTCGCGGCGAAGATATCGGACGTCCAGCAATTGGTGATCAACACGATATCCTCTGTCGAGATATTCACGTCGTTGGTCATCTTGATTGATCCCGAGCCAGGCTTCGCCAGGTCCTCGGTCAGAGTGCCTGAACCGGTCTGACTACCGCGCAGCAAGAGGCTATCAGAACCATTCAATCCGTCGTTGTCGGTCAGTTCCAGCGGTTCGAGGTTGATGTAGTCATGTCGCTTGTCGTTGTATTTGTCCGAATCCGGGTCGAGATGGTTTTGCACCAGGTCGGGGTTGCTGACCACATCGACGCAGCCGTAAAAACCGGCCAGGCGAATATCCCGGGTCAGCATTTCCAGCGCGAAGCGTCCGTTTTCCTGCACCCGGGCGGATGCATCGGCGAACTGGTAGGTGGACTTGTTGCCCGAGTAAACCGAGACCACGCCGCCCATCAGGAACAGACTGATGACCAGCGCGACCATGATTTCGACCAGTGACAGGCCGGCCTGTTTGCTCGGGTTGCAATTGTGCGGGGTTCTATTCATGCCAGGTTTGCTCATTCCAGAGTGATGCTGAAGCAACTCATGCCGTCGGCGTCCGGTTCGCCGTTGATGCAGTTGCTTTCACCGGAGTTATCCGCCCACATGACGGTTACCATCAGCGCGTTGCCGGTGGCGTCGATCACACCGCGACCCGACGGCAGGTTTTGCACCAGCTCGGCCCAGTCAGCCGCGTCGGCGTCTGCCATTTGCGCCGGCGTGCAGGTATTGGCCATGCAGTCGGCGTCGGTTGGTGCATCATTGGTGTCGATACTGTCGTACTCCATCATCGCCCGCCGGTTGGCGTGGATGCGGTCGGCCATATCGTAGGTGTACCAGGCGGCCTGGCTATGCCATTGCGCGCTGGCTGCCTGCGATAGTGATGTAATCTGCAGTGCGGCGACACCGAGCAGGCCAATGGAAATGACCAGCAGGGAGACCAGTGCCTCGATCAGGCCAAAGCCCGATTGGCTGGATGCAAGGTTGATTTTGTTCATGTTGCCCCCGTTCACCGTCCGACCCGTCCAGTGCGTGAAAAGCTGAGTGTGCGCGCGAGGTCTTCGCCCCGGCTGTCGTAGACCGATATGGTTTGGCCGTTGGCCACGTCCGGGGTGAATCCGCTCGAGTCGTAAGCGATGGTGCTGAGTTCCTCATCGCTGATTTTGAACTCGATGTCGCCGTCGATGGCGTCCTGAATTCTGAACAGTTCGCCCTGGGTCGGGTCACCGTCTGGCGCGGAGCGTACGATCCAGCCGTCCTTGTAATCGTTGGAATTGCATGAGTCCCCGTCACTGCTTGCACAGAAAACCACCGGTATATTCAACTCGACCGCTTTGCTGCGCGCATACATGACGTCTGATAAAAGCTTATTGGTGAACGAAGTGACGCGTTCATTCTGCAGGAACTCCGTCATCGCGGGGACTCCGACGCCAATCAGTACGCCAGCAATCACCAGGGTGATCATCAGTTCGATGATGGTGAAACCAGATTGTAGTTTTGTTTTCATGTTACGAATCCTAGTTGAGCATGATCTGGAAAGCACCGGGTGCCGGATGGAGTTCTGGATTATGCGGACGAACGGTAGCAAACGCGGCAGATCAATCGCCCCGGGCGGCTTGAATGTCTGTGCGCCAGGGCACCGCAAGCGTCTTGTCGGTCAGCCTCGCGGGGTCGATTGTTTGCGCGCAACCTTCACGGGGTTCGCGGCCAGGTAATCAAGCGGGTCGAGGATCGGCGTTTGCCGGCCGACGATCTGCGCCAGCAGACGCGCCGAGGCCGGCGCCATCACCAGTCCGTTGCGGTAGTGACCGGCATTTATATACAGCCGGCTCACAACAGGGTGTTGGGCAATGACCGGAATGCCTTGGCTCGACCCAGGGCGCAGACCGCTCCAGTGGTGCTCGACCGGGTAGTCGCCCAACGCCGGGATGGTGTCGACCGCGAACTGGCACAAGGCGTCGCGCACCTCGTCGTCGATGGTCTTGTCGAATCCCTTGTCCTCGGTGGTGCTGCCAACCAGCACGCGACCATCGGCGCGGGGGATGAGGTATCGATCCTGCGCCAGGGTAATGCGTTGCACCACACCGGGTTTGGCGTGGATGATCAGCATCTGTCCCTTGATCGGTCTGATCGAGACGTCGATTGGGTAGTCCTGCAGCAGTTGACCGGTCCAGGCGCCGCCGGCGATAACCACGGCGTCGGCGTGCAGCCGATCTCCGCTGGCAAACTGTACGCCCAATGCCCGTTGCTGCTCGACCAGCAGCCTGCTGACTTCGTGGTTGGGGTAGCACTTCACCGGGGTTTGTTGGAGGTAGCTGGTGACCAGTCTGACCAGTCGTGGGTTGCGCACCTGGTGTACCGACGGGAACCAGAATCCCCGTGAATATTGTTCGGCGGTGCCGGGCTCGATCTGTTCAATCCGATCGCGCTCGACGGGTTGCATGTCGATGCCCAGGCGCCGGGCCCAGACCAGCGGTTCTTCGTCCGGGTAGTCTCCAAGCGCCAGCATCCCGCTCGGTAGAAACTCGGGGTCGATACCGGTCGCTTCGGACAGCTCGGCGATCAGCTGTGGGTAGATCTGCTGGCTGGCCCTGGCGAGGTGACTGATCGGGTCGGGGTAGCGCCACGGAAACAGGGGAGAAATGATACCGCCGCCGGCCCACGAGGACTCGCGGCCAAACGGCTGGCGATCGACCAGGCTGACGGTGAAACCGCTGCGCAGGAGCTCGAGCGCAGACAACATGCCTATGATGCCGCCACCGACAACAATCACGGAATTCATAACTGGACAGGATCGAATCTGGGTTGAGTCAAATGCTGGTGAAAGGCACTACACCAGAATAGCGGGGCACATCATAGCGGTTTTGATGTAAAATCGCACACCGGTTTTCGGAGGTGGAATATGCAGGTCAGGATCAACGGTGAAACGCAGCAGGTCGACGAGGGGATCACCCTGGCCGGGTTGATTGCCGACCTGGACCTGGCCAACCGTCGCATCGCCGTCGAAATCAACCAGACTATCGTTCCCAGGACCCGGCACGCCGAGACGCCGATCCGCGAGAACGACAATATCGAAATCATTCACGCGATTGGAGGAGGTTAGGTGAGCGTTGCGCAAGATGCTTTGACCATTGCTGGTAAAAGTTACCATTCCCGGCTACTGGTCGGATCCGGCAAGTACAAGGACCTGGAAGAAACCCGCCTGGCGACCGAGGCCAGCGGCGCGGAAATCATCACCGTGGCGATCCGCCGGACCAATATCGGCCAGAACGCTGATGAGCCTAATCTGCTCGACATGGTGCCGCCCGAGAAGTACACCATCCTGCCCAATACCGCAGGATGCTTCAACGCGCAGGACGCGGTGCGCACCTGCCAGCTCGCGCGCGAGTTGCTGGACGGCCACAACCTGGTCAAGCTGGAAGTGCTGGCCGACCAGAAAACCCTGTTTCCGCACATCCTCGAAACTCTCAAGGCCACCGAATTGCTGGTCGCCGACGGCTTCGACATTATGGTCTACACCAACGATGACCCGGTGATCGCCAGGCAACTGGAGGAAATGGGCTGCGTCGCGGTGATGCCGCTGGCCGCGCCGATCGGTTCCGGTCTGGGTATCCGCAACCCGTACAATATTCTCGAGATCATCGACAACGCGAATGTTCCGATCATCGTCGACGCCGGTGTCGGTACCGCGTCCGACGCGGCGATCGCGATGGAGCTGGGTTGCGACGGCGTACTGATGAATACCGCGATCGCTGCGGCGAAGAACCCGGTATTGATGGCGTCGGCGATGGGCAAGGCAATCCAGGCCGGGCGCGAGGCGTTTCTCGCCGGGCGCATGCCGAAAAAACGCTACGCGTCGGCGTCGTCGCCGATCGAAGGCCTGATTGCCTGAATGTCCGACCAGTCGACCGCGGAGAGCTTGAAAAAACGCTCGATCCGCAGTTTCGTCAAGCGCACCGGGCGCCTCACCGCCGGGCAGCAACAGGCCCTGCAGCAACTCTGGCCGGTTTACGGCGTGGAGTTCGATCCGGCATGCGCGCTGGATTTGCCTGCACTGTTTCCCGGTCATAACAATTTCACACTGGAAATCGGCTTCGGTAACGGCGATTCGCTGGTCGAGATGGCCGCCAACGACCCTTCCACCGCGTATCTTGGGATCGAGGTGCACGAGCCCGGGGTGGGCCATTGCCTGCATCGATTGCACCAGCGTGGCCTGAAAAATCTGCGAGTGATGCGCCGCGACGCGCTGGACGTCATGCAGTACATGCTGCCCGACCGGTCGTTGCATCGCGTCCTGCTGTTTTTTCCCGACCCCTGGCACAAGAAAAAACACCATAAGCGGCGCATCGTCAACCCTGAGTTCAGGGAACTGGTTAGCCGTCGACTCAAACCAGGCGGCATTCTGCACCTGGCCACCGACTGGCAGGATTACGCCGAACACATGGCGCGGGAAATGCTGGGCGACCCGCGGTTTGTCAATCTTGGCGACGCCGGGGGTTACCATCCGCGCCCCGGCTGGCGTCCAGAAACCAGGTTCGAGCAGCGCGGGCAGCGCCTCGGACACGGCGTCTGGGACCTGTTGTTCGCGCTCGCCGATTGAGTGTGGCTGGCTGGCCGATGGGCCAATCAGGCTGGGGGCGGCAGCACTTTCCTGAAATCGAAATTGCGGCAAGACCGGATAAACGCCTCGGCCACCGGGTTGTTCACGCTCGAGCGGTTGCGCGCGATCCACAGGGTGACGTTGATCTTGAGCGGGTCGACACTGACCTGTCTGAGTTGCCCCTGGCGCAGCGCTTCGGCCACCGCGAAGCGTGGCAGAAAACTCAGGTGCCTGCCGTGCGCGAGCATCTCAACGATGGTATCGGTCGAGCCCACTTCCAGCGCCGTGGGCAATTGGCCGATTCCGAGCTCGCGCAGTTTCTGGTCGAGCATGATGCGGATCGACGACTGCGCCTCGCGCAGCACGAATTGCTGCTGGCTCAACTGGTCGATCGACAGGCGCGCGTCCCGGCTCAGCGGGTGATTCGGCGCGCACACCAGGGTCAATTCGTCCTCCAGCCATTTTTGCACCAGGATATCGGGGTGGTCCGGCGCCAGTTCGAGCAGCGCGAGGTCCGACAGGCCGGTCGCCAGCCTGGGCTGGATACTGCGCGAATAACCCATCCGGCTTTGTATGCGGTACTCGGGGTACTCCTCGGAAAAATTCAGCAGCAGGTCGGGCAGCAGGTGCTCGCCGATGGCCATCGTGACTTCGAGCCTCAGCTGGTTGTGCCCGTGCAGCAGGCTCTGCAGGTCTTCCAGCAAGGTTGCCTGGTGATCCAGCGCGAGGCGGGCGAAGGCGTAGACCCGGTCACCGGCCGGTGTCAGTTCCAGTTTGCGTCCCTTGCGCTGCATCAGGGTGATGCCGTAGCAGGATTCCAGCGCGCGTAAGCGCTTGGTGACCGCCGGCTGGCCGATATGCAGCGATCGGCCGGCCTGTTCGACCCCGCCGAGTTCGACCACCGCGCGCAGGGTGGCCAGTCCTTTCATGTCTGGCAGGTTTGAATATTCCATATAGGAATATTAATCTAAACCGATTCATTTGAACTTTCAATAAGATATTGTCAGAATCGCCGCGCTTCTTGGGCTTAAAGATCATAATTCCGCTTAATCCGCTCATAAATTATTCCAAAGAGGCAAATTGAATTTCTAATCGTGGCGATCGTCCCCCGGACGACCGCTTGAGTTTTATTGTTGAGGATTACTCCATGAGCAACGGTACTTCGGTAGCCGAAGCCCCCACGCCGAGCGCCGAAAAGGCTAAGCGCGAGCCCATTTTGTCACGCAAACAGGTCATCGCCGCGGTGGCATTCGCGCTGTTCGCAGCGTACCTGGCGACCGTGGTGCCGTCGGTGCAGATCGCCTGGGTAGTCGGGGTCCTGATGCTGACCATCTACCTCTTTGCATTCGAAGTCGTCGGAGTGGATGTCGCCGCGGTATCGATCATGGTGTTGCTCGGCCTGAGTGCGTTACTGGCGCCGTTGATGGGGCTCGAGCAGGGTCTGGTCGATACCCAGCACTTGTTCGACGGGTTCAGTTCCAACGCGGTGATGTCGATCATCGCGGTTATGATTATCGGCGCGGGTCTCGACAAGACCGGCCTGATGACCAAGGTGGCGGCGTTCATCCTGAAGATCGGCGGCACCACTGAAACCCGCATTATTCCGATCATCTCGGGTACGGTCGGGATCATTTCGTCGTTCATGCAGAATGTCGGCGCCGCCGCGTTGTTCCTGCCGGTGGTGAGTCGGATTTCGGCGCGCTCCGGGCTGCCGATGTCGCGCCTGTTGATGCCGATGGGTTTTACCGCGATTCTTGGCGGTACCGTGACCATGGTGGGTTCCAGCCCGTTGATCCTGCTCAATGACCTGATCCTGACCTCCAACCAGGCGCTGCCGGATGACCAGAAAATGGACACATGGGGCCTGTTTTCGGTGACCCCGGTGGGCCTTGCGCTGGTCGCGACCGGGATCATCTATTTCGTGGTGGCCGGTCGTTTCGTGCTGCCCGCTACCAAATCGGACAAGGGTGCCTCATCCGACCCGATGGCCTATTTTCGCAAGGTTTACAACATCGACTACGGCCTGTACGAAATCGTCGTTCCAGACGGCAGCAAACTGATCGGCAAGAAGCTCGACGATGTCGAGACCACCTACCGGGTGCGCATCATCGCCAACAAGCTTGGTGGTCAGGACAGCCAGATCGGGCCGGGTACGCTGGCGCGCGATACCGAGTTTCAGCCAGGCATGGTGCTGGGTATTGTCGCCGCACCGGGCCACCTGGAGCACTTCGTCGAAAAGTACGATCTGATCAAACGCGCTTCGCTGCGTACCTTCGTTGACGCCTTGTCCAGAAACAAGGCGGGTATTGCCGAGGTGGTTATTCCGCCCGGCTCCAACCTGATCGGCAAATCGGCGCGTGATGTCTGGATGCGCAAGGTCTACGGCCTGGCGATGGTGGCGCTGCATCGCGACGGCGAAACCTTCCGCGAGGGCGACGACATCCGCAACAAGCCGTTGCATGCCGGGGACACGTTGGTGGTGCACACCACCTGGCTGGCGCTGGAGCGCCTGGCCAGCGACCGCAATTTCGTGGTGGTGACCACCGAGTACCCACACGAGGAAAAGCTGCGCCCGGAGAAGCTCAAGTGGGCTACGTTGTTCTTTGCCATCGCGCTCGGGCTGGTGCTGTTTTCCGACCTGCGCCTGTCGATCGCGCTGCTGACCGGCGCCATTGGCATGGTGCTGGCCGGCGTGTTGAAGATAGAGGAGGCGTACGAGGCGGTATCCTGGAAAACCGTGTTCCTGCTGGCATCGCTGATACCGCTGGGACTTGCGGTGGAAACCAGCGGTACCGCGAAGTGGATCGCCGAGCAGGTACTGACCGTGGTCGGCGACGCGCCCGGATGGGTAATCCAGGCTTCGGTGGCCCTGTTGGCGACTTTCTTTACCCTGGTGATGTCGAATGTAGGCGCAACTGTCCTGCTGGTGCCGCTGGCGGTCAATATCGCGATCGGCGTCGACGCCAACCCGGCGGTTTACGCCTTGACCGTGGCGATCGCGACGTCCAATTCATTCATCATCCCGACCCACCAGGTCAACGCCCTGATCATGGGGCCGGCAGGCTACCGGGTACCGGATTTCATGAAAGCCGGCGGTATCATGACCGTGCTCTTCCTGGTGGTGATGCTGATCATGATGAACCTTGTGTTCTAGTGTAGTGTCCTGAACTGCGGTAGGAAACCAGCGTGCCGGGAAATAGTCATATGCAAGGCGTCCTCCGCAGCCCTAGGTTTATAACTATGGGGCGCGCCCTTTTCAAGGAGGACAACGCAACAGATGGCTGTTTCCCGGCTCGCCCGAAGGGAAGCCCCCAAATCGCCCAATCCCGCGTTGCAGCTTTTGACAAGGGAGCCACCATTGCCTGCAAGCTGCGCCTTGTCTTGGA
>Ga0316201_10003447_pt1 | contig 11658 bp, 10 predicted proteins | sample CS6wburrow_MG_FD_204516 | JGI IMG/M metagenome (GOLD analysis project Ga0316201, IMG submission 204516) | Coastal sediment microbial communities from Delaware Bay, Delaware, United States - CS-6 worm burrow | ecosystem: Environmental > Aquatic > Marine > Coastal > Sediment | place: USA... | reverse complement strand
CTATAAAGAAATAATAACAGGCTACCCGTATGAATTTACGAACCCTATTGCGGGTAAAACAGGAACCACTCAGAACCAGAGTGATGGTTGGTTTATGGGAATGGTACCGAATCTGGTAACAGGAGTATGGGTAGGAGGCGAAGACAGAGCCACCCATTTTAAAAGTATTGTATACGGTCAGGGTGCATCTATGGCGCTGCCAATCTGGGGGCTATACATGAAAAAGAATTATGAAGATCCTACGTTAGGTATTTCTGCTGAAGCATTTCCGGAACCGGAAACAACAAGTATTAATGTTGATTGCTCCAAAATAAAGGAGGATATAGAAGAGAAAGACGATCTTGAAGATGATTTGGATTTTTGATTTGAAAAAAGTCCGATTAGGGGGATACGATATATGATTAGAAAAACCGTACATAGTGTTGAAAAGGCCTTAGAAGGAGTCCAGGATGGGATGACCTTTATGCTGGGGGGATTTGGTTTGTGCGGAATCCCGGAGAATGCTATTGGGGAACTTGTGCGCCTAGGGGTTAAAAATATAACCTGTATTAGTAATAATGCAGGGGTGGATGATTTTGGCTTAGGAATGCTCCTGCAGCACCATCAAATAAAAAAAATGATTTCTTCGTATGTGGGGGAGAATGATGAGTTTGAACGACAAATGCTCAGTGGAGAACTAGAGGTAGAACTTACGCCACAAGGCACGTTGGCAGAAAAATGTAGAGCAGCGCAAGCTGGTTTCCCGGCATTCTATACTCCTGCGGGGTACGGAACAGAAGTTGCTGAAGGCAAAGAGGTAAGAGAATTTAACGGCAAAATGCATGTCCTTGAATATGCCTATGAAGCTGATTTTTCATTTGTAAAAGCCTGGAAAGGAGACGAAGCAGGAAACCTTATTTTTAAAGGAACAGCACGAAATTTTAACCCTAGCATGTGTGGTGCCGCCAGAATAACGGTCGCAGAGGTTGAAGAATTGCTGCCGGCAGGAAGCCTGGATCCGAATGAGATTCATATTCCCGGTATTTTTGTGCAACGTATTTTTCAAGGGAAACATTTTGAAAAACGAATTGAACAACGAACTACTAGAACCCGCAACTAATGCTCGATAAAATTGGCATAGCTAAGCGTATTGCGAAAGAAGTTAAAGATGGCTACTACGTAAATCTTGGAATAGGCATTCCTACGCTTGTGGCTAATTTTGTCAGGGAAGATATAAGTGTTGAATTTCAAAGTGAAAATGGCGTACTAGGTATGGGCCCATTTCCTTTCGAAGGAGATGAAGATGCCGATATCATAAATGCGGGAAAACAAACCATTACAACCTTACCAGGGGCCTCTTTTTTTGATTCAGCTACCAGTTTTGGAATGATTCGCGGGAAACACGTGGACCTTACAATTTTAGGGGCTATGGAGGTTTCAGATAATGGCGATATCGCCAATTGGAAAATTCCCGGAAAAATGGTGAAGGGAATGGGAGGCGCCATGGATTTAGTGGCATCTGCGGAAAATATTATTGTGGCTATGATGCATACCAACAAAGCCGGGGTATCAAAATTGATAAAGAAATGTACCTTGCCGTTAACCGGGGTTGGTTGTGTTAAGAAAATAGTAACTAATCTGGCAGTGTTAGAGGTTGTACCTGAAGGATTCAAACTGCTGGAAAGGGCACCTGGGGTTAGTGTAGGAGTAATTAAGGCGGCTACCGAAGGAAACTTGGTAGTTGAAGGGGAAATTCCCGAAATGATTATTTAAATCGAACCACTTTTTATTCTAGAGGAATAGTGTTTTTAATCTTTCACCACTTTTTTCAATAATTTAACAACAATTATTTTTAAAATACATCGTTGTAGTATTACCTTATCCTACTTTTAAAAATGACAGATTCAGAATAATTTTATTAAACCCAAAGCTATGGACACCCAAACAAATCAGGCACAAAAAGACAAGAAAGTTCCGGTGTATCGAAATGACTTTTACAGTGGTATTTTGATATTGGCCAAAAAATTGTTTATGCTCTAGGAGCGTCAAACAACATAAAAAAGGAGCAAAGCATTTAGTTTTGCTCCTTTTTTTATTTTAGCTTGTTCTATAGATTATGCCAATACAACTTCAAATAGAATTATGCCAACTACGGGATATTGAAGAACTAATTTCAATATCTAAGACTACCTTCAGTAATGCCTTCAAAGACCAGAATAATCCGGAAGACTTTGCAACATATTTAAACAAAGCATTTTCTAAAGAAACACTTTCGCGTGAAGTATCACATCCGCATACAAGTTTCTATTTCGTAAAGCAGGGAGATACAATAGTAGGATACTTTAAATTAAACGATTATAAGGCTCAAACAGATGTTCGTGATAAAAACACACTGGAATTAGAGCGTATCTATGTTGTGCAACACTATCAGGGAAAGGGTGTTGGAGCATGGATGTTAGAACAAGCGAAACGTCTTGCAAAGAAAGAAAAGAAACACTATTTGTGGCTGGGTGTTTGGGAAAAAAATACCAGTGCAATTCAGTTTTACGAAGCACATGGGTTTGCCAAATTTGATATGCACCCATATTATATTGGACAGGATAAACAAATGGATTGGCTCATGCGCTTGGATTTAAGTACCTTGTAGTCTTAATTCAAAAAGTATGAAAAGTAGAATACTATTGGGGGTAATACTGCTCTCCTTTGGAACAACCCTATATTCACAGGATCAACTCTATTTTCCCGAAAGAAATGCGATTTGGGAAGAAAAGGAACCTTCTTCTTTCAAGATAAATAAGGCAACATTAGAAGAGGCTGTGGAATTTGCCAAGAATAATGAATACAGTGGTTCAAGAGATTTGCGAATTGCTATACTGAAAGGTTTTGAAAGAGAACCATTTCATGAAATTCTGGGACCTACTAAAAAAAGAGGAGGCCCAGCCGGAATGATTCTCAAAGATGGATATTTGGTCTACAAATGGGGGGATACAAAGCGGGTGGATATGACTTTTAGCGTTACCAAAAGCTTTCTGTCCACAGTGGCCGGGTTAGCCGAGGACCGAGGCATTATAAAGGACAGTAAGGACCGGGTAATTAATTATATCTGGGATGGCACCTTCAACGGGGAGCACAATAAAAAAATTACATGGGAACATTTATTACAACAAAATTCGGATTGGTCTGGTGAACTGTGGGGTGGTAAGGACTGGGCAGATAGGCCCCCCAGAGAAGGAGGATTAGATGATTGGAAATTCCGCACTCTGAATGAGCCGGGAACGGTTATGGAATATAATGACGTACGCGTTAATGTTTTAGCCTATAGTCTTACACACGTATGGAGAAAACCCCTTCCAATGGTCTTAAAAGAACATTTGATGGACAAAATTGGAGCAAGTACCACCTGGAGGTGGCATGGTTACGAACATGCGTGGACCGAGGTGGATGGACTACGAATGAAATCTGTTACAGGCGGAGGACATTCAGGAGCCGGACTCTTTATTAGCACGGAGGATATGGCCCGTTTTGGGTTGTTGTTCCTTGCCGATGGAAAATGGGAATCGGAACAACTAATTAGTGAAGACTGGATAAGAAAAGCGACTACACCTTCAGTGCCAAACCCCAATTATGGGTATTTATGGTGGCTAAACAAAAAGGGGAATCGACATTGGAAGGGCGTTTCAGAAGACATCTTTTATGCTGCCGGCTTTGGAGGTAATTTTATTGTTATAGATAAAGCCAATAACCTGGTAGTAGTCACCCGATGGTTAGAACCCAGCAAAATAGGAGAATTCATGGCCAAACTAACAGCAGCTTTTTAATGAATACGATTCATTATTTCTGCTGCTTTGTATAAGGTCTCATCTGTTTTTGCAAAACAAAAACGCAATTGTTGATGGTCTAATTTGTCTAGATTAAAAACGGAGATAGGGATACTCGCAAGGCCGTATTCTTTAACTAATCTTGAAGCAAAATCAACATCATTTTCTTCTGTAATTTCAGAATAGTCTACAATTTGAAAATAGGTCCCCTGTGCGGGAATACAGGTAAATTTTGAATTTTCAATAGCTTGAAGGAATAGGTCCCTTTTCTTTTGAAACAAAGAAGAAAGATCTAAATAATGTTCTTTTATTGAAAGGTATTCTACGAGGGCATTTTGAATGGGATGATTAACCGAATACACATTAAATTCATGAATTTTCCTAAACTCCTTCATTAAAGAGGCAGGCCCTGCACAATACCCCATTTTCCATCCGGTAACATGAAATGTTTTGCCAAAAGAGACTATAGCAAAGCTTCGTTCCGCCAGATCGGGATATTTAGATGCGCTCTCGTGCGAATGCGAATCAAAAACCATATGCTCATACACTTCATCACTTAGCACCAGTATATCAGTTCCTTTAAGACTAGTTCCTAGTTGCTGCATATCTGCCTGGGAAAGAACCATACCCGTGGGATTGTGGGGCGTATTTATTATAACCAGTTTGGTCTTATTGGTTATTACGGATCTAAACTCCTCCCAGTCTATTTGAAAGTCTTTTCCCTTCATTTGTAATAAGACAGGGATCCCTCCATTTATTTTAATAGCAGGTTCATAACAATCATACGCGGGCTTAAATATAATTACCTCATCACCTGTATGAACAACCGCCGTTATGGCTGTATAGATGGCCTGTGTGGCTCCGGCTGTTAACGTAATTTCATGATCGGGGTGGTATACCTTCCCATAAAGCGAGGCTATTTTTTCACTGATCACTTCCCGCAACGAAAAAATTCCTTCCATAGGAGCATATTGGTTTACCCCTTTCTTCATCGCTTCTGAAACATGTTGGATCAGTACAGGATCTGCTGCAAAATTTGGAAAACCCTGTGAAAGATTAAGTGCCTTATGCTTTCTGGCCATTTTACTCATAACGGTAAAGATGGAAGTTTCTATCTCTGGAAGCTTGGAAGGGTGTAAATTAATCAAGGGGAAAGTTTTATGGTTCTGCCATAAAAGTAAGGAATTGAAAACGAGAGATAAATAAAAACCCTCTATCTTATGTGACAGAGGGTGTATTAGAATAAGTTAGTACAAAGACTATTACCCTTTTAAACTGGCAGATAAATATTCACGATTCATTCGCGCAATATTTTCTAAGGAGATGCCTTTAGGACATTCAATCTCACAAGCTCCTGTGTTTGTGCAATTTCCAAATCCTTCTAAATCCATTTGTCGAACCATATTTTGAACTCGCTCAGTAGCTTCTACGCGTCCTTGAGGAAGCAGTGCAAATTGAGATACTTTAGCTGAGGTAAACAACATGGCACTTGCATTTTTACAAGCTGCCACACAGGCTCCACAGCCTATGCAAGCAGCCGCATAAAAAGAATCGTCTGCTTTTTGTTTTTCTATAGGGATCGCATTAGCATCCACGGTATTCCCGGAGGTATTCACCGAAATGTATCCACCTGCTTGTTGTATTCGATCAAAAGAAGTACGATCTACGATCAAATCCTTAATTACAGGGAATGCTTTAGCCCTGAAAGGTTCAATAACAATGGTGTCGCCGTCTTTAAAACTTCTCATATGGAGTTGACAAACCGTAATAAGTCGGTCAGGACCATGAGGGCGGCCATTTATTTGCAAGGAACAGGTGCCGCAGATTCCTTCTCTACAGTCATGATCAAATTCAATGGGCTCTTCCCCTTTGTGCACCAAATCCTCATTAAGAATATCTAACATTTCCAAAAAGGACATATCCCCTTCAATATCGGTTAAGGGATAATCAACCATTTTTCCTTTAGAGGAAGCATCTTTTTGACGCCATATCTTCAATAATAATTTCATAGCTATCTTATTTGTATGAACGAGTCTTTACTTCAATGTTTTCGTATATCAGGTCCTCTTTATGTAACACGGCATCTTTGGGTTCTCCTTTATATTCCCATGCGGAGACATACTTATAGTTTTCGTCATCCCGAAGCGCTTCGCCTTCTGGAGTTTGATATTCTTCTCTAAAATGTCCTCCACAAGATTCGTTGCGATCTAAAGCATCTTTGGCAAATAGCTCTCCAATCTCCAGGAAGTCTGCAACACGCCCCGCTTTCTCTAATTCCTGATTTTTTGAGTCTGCCGTCCCTGTTACTTTTACATTTTCCCAAAAATCTTTGCGCAATTCGGCAATTTCTTTAATAGCCGCTTGTAGATCTGCTGCATTACGACTCATACCGCATTTGTCCCACATAATCTTACCCAATTTCTTATGATAGTAATCAACGGAATGCAATCCTTTCCCGGACATAAGTCGGGTTATCTTATCGTTTACATCTTTTTCTGCCATATCAAACTCTGGCGCATCTGTAGGAATACTGCCTGTTCTAATATCGTCTGCCAGAAAATCACCTATGGTATAAGGCAACACAAAATAACCATCGGCGAGTCCTTGCATTAAAGCAGATGCCCCAAGCCTATTGGCACCATGATCACTAAAATTCGCCTCTCCCGCAGCATAGCAACCAGGGATAGTCGTTTGCAAATTGTAGTCAACCCATAATCCCCCCATGGTATAATGAACCGCTGGGTAAATCATCATGGGTGTTTTGTATGGATTTTCATCAACGATCTTCTGATACATCTGAAAGAGGTTTCCGTATTTTGTTTCAATAACTTCTTCCCCTAATTGTCTTATGGTTGCTGTATCCGGATCTTTCATTCCGGAAGTATAGGCTTTTTCTGTTCCGTAACGCGTTATGGCCGCAGCAAAATCTAAATAAACAGCCTCCCCGGTTTTATTTACCCCATAGCCCGCATCACATCTTTCTTTGGCAGCCCTTGAAGCAACATCTCTGGGAACAAGATTCCCAAAAGCAGGATACCTTCTTTCCAGGTAATAATCCCGGTCTTCCTCTGCCAATTCGGTAGGTTTTAATTTACCATCACGTATTGCCTGTGCATCTTCTAGTTTTTTAGGAACCCAGATACGTCCATCATTCCGCAAGGATTCGGACATCAATGTAAGTTTCGACTGATGATCTCCCGAAACAGGAATACAGGTAGGATGTATCTGTGTAAAACAAGGATTTGCAAAAAAGGCACCTCTTTTATGGGTTCTCCAGGCCGCCATTACATTGGCTCCCATACAATAGGTGGAAAGGAAAAACAGGTTCCCGTAGCCACCGGATGCAATCACCACTGCATGTGCAGAATGTCTTTCAATTTCACCGGTTACCAGATCTCTCGCAATAATCCCTCGAGCCTTACCATCAATGATCACCAAATCGAGCATTTCATGACGCGTATAGGACTTAATCTTACCACGTTGAATTTGTCTGTTCATTGCAGCATAAGCTCCCAAAAGCAATTGTTGCCCGGTTTGTCCTTTGGCATAAAAGGTTCGCGATACCAGAACCCCACCAAAGGATCTATTGTCTAGTAAACCACCATACTCACGCGCAAAGGGCACACCCTGTGCCACACACTGATCTATAATATTACCAGAAACTTCGGCCAAACGGTATACGTTCGCCTCTCTGGACCGGTAATCGCCTCCTTTTATGGTATCGTAAAACAAGCGATAATCACTATCCCCGTCACCCTGATAATTTTTTGAAGCGTTAATGCCACCTTGAGCCGCAATAGAATGCGCTCTTCTCGGAGAATCCTGGTAACAAAATGTTTTTACGTTGTACCCTAATTCTGCCAGGGTTGCTGCGGAAGAACCTCCGGCAAGACCCGTCCCAACAATAATAATATCTATATTTCGCTTATTGGCAGGGTTTACAAGGTCGATCTTGTTCTTATGATTCGTCCATTTCTCAGCTAATGGCCCTGAAGGTACTTTAGATTCCAATGTGCCCATATCTTAATGTGTTAACGGGTTAAAATGATGGTATAGTGCTATAAAAACAAATCCTAGCGGAATTGCTATAGCATACACCTTGGTAAAGGTTTTTATAGACGGGGAGAATTTATTGTTGACTCCCATCGACTGAAACGAGGATGCAAATCCGTGCCATAAATGGAGCGAAAGGAGAATAAAAGAGATTACATATAGTACGGTCCTCCAGAAAGGCTCAAATTTTTCTACGGTTTCCGCATAGTAGCGGGTAGGATCTTCAGGATTCACCTCAATATATTTAAAAGTCATTTCATGAATCCAGAAGTCATAAAAATGCAATCCTAAAAAAGCTAAAATAACAACCCCTGAGATGATCATATTTCGGGACACCCATGGCGCATTAGCACTTCCCTTATAGCTCACATATTGAACGCCTCTTGCCCTGTAATTTTGAATCTCTAAAATAAAACCCATCACAAAATGTACAATGACACCTGCAATTAATATGGGCTGCATTAAAAATTGAACGAGCGGATTGTATCCCATGAAATGGGACAATTCATTAAATGAATCTGGAGAAACTACCGAGAGGAAATTGATGGTAAAATGCAGTGCAAGAAAAAGCACCAAAAAAATACCCGAAAGCGCCATAACCACTTTTCTGGCGATAGAAGATTTTATGTACTTACTCATTATTTGGTTGATTTAAAGGTGCTAATTTACGGTAGAAGCTTTTCAATAACAAACTTAAGAACGCATTACTCCTGTATTTAAAACGATTCTAATAGTTCACCGTAATCTGTTGAATCATTACATGGTTTTTTTGCCAAAATAGGATCAAAAATTAAACAAACAATTGGCGTTTAATACAGTTCAGTTTTGATAGTATAAGGATTGCTACTTAATTTCAAAGGTGCTATTTTCTTCAACACCATTTCCAGACACAACTAGTTCATAGGTGCCCTTTGGCAAATAGGTTTTACCGTTTTCAGCTTCATTAAGCGTTGCTTTATTCATTTTAAGATAGGCCGATTTGCCAACTTTTGAAAAAGCTACATCATACGAAAGTATATTAAACCCTTTATCTGCCTCAACTGAAAATGAACTGACTACAATCCCATCTAACGTCATTATTTTAGCCTCGCACAAGGCATTTTTTGAAAGATAGAATACCGCATCTATTCCCGGAGTTGATGGCTTAGACCAGGTACTTCTGGCATTTCCCCAACGAGGAGAGTGTTTTAAAGAGGCGATATCAAAGAGGACTAACCTTTCAGCTAGTTTTTCTCTTGTCATTTCTTGTAAATGTGCAATAGCTACTTTATAAATACTTCTGCCATGGGTGCCTACTAACAGGTGTTTGGCTTGGGGCTGAATAACAAGATCATGAACAGCTACATTAGGGATCCCATTTTGAAATAATTCCCAAGAAGTTCCCTGATCAAAAGACACATATAGGCCATTATCGGTTCCAGCAAATAGCAGCTCTCCATTTTCTGTGTCTTCAATGATTACGTTCACCGAAGAAGCAGGGAGAGAAGAGGCGATATTTTTCCAGTTCATACCGTAGTCCTCACTTTTATAGATATAGGGGCTAAAATCGTCCCATCGATAGCCATTTAAACTGGCATAAACACGTTCTTTTTTATGACGGGAGGCCACTACTCTGCTCACCCATAAATTTTTAGGAAGTCCGTTGGAAATAGTTTCCCAACTTCCACCGGCATTGCTGCTTCGATGAATAAGGCCATCATCACTTCCTGTATATAACAATCCAAATTTAAATGGGGATTCCGAAATAGTGGTTAACGTGCCGTAAGCCACATTGCCTTTTTTGCCCCCTGCAGTAAGATCTCCTGATATAGCCTCCCAGTCATTCCCCTGGTTGAGGGATCTATGTAATTTATTGCCTCCAAAATATAGAATATCCTGATTATGTGGGGATAACAAAATAGGAGTTAGCCAATTAAATCTATAGGGACTCTCACCTAATTCGTGTGCAGGTTTTATATACTGTCTTTTACCATTTTCTATATCTAATCTGAAGTAGTTGCCAAATTGAAATCCGGTATATACGATAGAATGATTTCTGCTATCGATTTGTATTTGCATGCCATCTCCTCCCATGATCGATTTCCAGGGATAATGCCCGGATTGATGCCATCTGCTGTTTTCAACAGAATTGTGGGGCCCCATCCATACGCCGTTGTCTTGCAAGCCTCCATATACATGATATGGTTTTTGATTATCTACATTAATTGCATAGAACTGACCTACCGAAGGGGAATTATTTTTTATCCAGTGTTCCCCATCATCATAGGAAATATTAACACCGCCATCATTTCCATTAATGAGGTGCCCCGGCATTGCGGGGTTTATCCATAAAGCATGGTGATCCGAATGAACATTGTCACCATTAATGGAGCGAAAGCTTTGCCCCCCGTCATCGGATTTTATAATAGGAACGCCTGCCAAATAGATCTTGTTTTTGTCATTTCGATCAACTCTGATCTGAGCAAAAAAGTAGCCATAGCTATAAAAGAGATCTTCTATATAATCTTCATTTTGTTTTGTCCAGGTGTTGCCGCCATTATTGCTTCTATATACTTCGGCCCCAATGACAGGGGTATCGAAAAGCATACTATTAGCATCCTCCAAATATTTTGCAAGATCCACGGGTTGTACTGCCCCATTTCGAACCATTTGTTTCACATTTTCGGAGCTGTATTTTTCCTGAAAACCATTGGTCTTTAAATAGGCGTTTAATTTTGTGTCATCCAAGGCTAGGAATGCCTTTGTAGACATCGATTTAAAATCTTCTTTAGTAAGCCCTGTTTGGGCACTAGCTTCTTTCTTAGATTTTTCTCTTCTCGATTGATTATCGTGAACCGCATAAACGGTAGTGTCGTCATAAACGGCGAGGCCTATTCTTCCTACTCCATCACCAGTTGGAAATCCACTGTTTAAATTCGATATCTTCTTCCATGATATACCTCCGTCTGTACTTTTATATATTGCGGACCCAGATCCACTGCCTAAAAAATTCCATGCTTTCCTATCTTTTTCCCAGGATGCAGCATATTGGATATTAAAATTATTGGGGGAATATGCAAGATCTATAATTCCCGTTTGGGCATTTACAAATAATGTCTGTTCCCATGTATTACCGCCATCTGTGGATCTATAAATCCCACGTTCTTCATTGGGGGAATATAAATGACCCGTAACCCCAACTACAATAATATTTGGATTGTTAGGATTGAGGATAATGCGGCCAATATGATGAGAATCAGCCAGGCCCATGTGTTTCCAGGTGGCTCCTTTGTCTGTGGATTTTAATATTCCGATCCCGGCATACGAAGATCTGGAGCTATTGTTCTCCCCCGTTCCAACCCAAAGGGTTCCGGAGCTCCAATCTACTGCGATATCGCCAATATTTTGCGTTGCTGAGGTGTCCAAAACAGGGGTGAAAGAGGTGCCGTTATTAATGGTATACCATAACCCGCCAGAAGCATATGCTACATAGAATTCAGAGGGCTTATCTGGGTTAACTTCCAGATCTACAACCCTCCCACTCATTACCGAAGGGCCAATATTTTTAAATGGGATGTTTTTCACAATAGAGGATGCGGCCATTTGCTCTTTGGCCTGAATACCTTTAAGGACAGAATCGTAGTCCGTTGCTTGAGGTTGCGCAATAGAGAAAAGGGATATTAAAAGGGAACATAGATAGAGTAACTTTTTCATTGTAATAAGATTAAAACATGAAGGGAAGGTATGAATTTGATAGAGTGTAGACAAATAGTTTCTGACTGCATAACAGATATCGTTTTTTGGAGTATTCAGACTTCAGTGTAAATGG
>Ga0316201_10003446_pt1 | contig 11659 bp, 10 predicted proteins | sample CS6wburrow_MG_FD_204516 | JGI IMG/M metagenome (GOLD analysis project Ga0316201, IMG submission 204516) | Coastal sediment microbial communities from Delaware Bay, Delaware, United States - CS-6 worm burrow | ecosystem: Environmental > Aquatic > Marine > Coastal > Sediment | place: USA... | reverse complement strand
AGCGCGATTCTTCCGGGGCAGAAAACCACTCAGAGTGGTCTATACCGAAGCCCAGCCCGACCGCAGTAGCGCACAACGGAGGGAATCGATCATCAAGAAATTTACACGGGGTGAAAAACTGGACTTAATCAGTCAGGGGTATATTTGATAATTAAAAGCGGCCTGGGCGCCCATATTGAGAGACTGACATTCCGTGTCTCGCAGCTAGACGGATAAAAAGCTGGTTCAACTGCGCCAAGGCTGGAAGAACAGTAAACCATAATTAAATAAAGTACAAGTACTTATGTGAACAATATAAAGTTGCACTATAATAAATGTTCAAGTTATTGGTTCCAGCATTTAAGCCTCGCCGGGGTGAGTCCGTAATTTTTAACAGTCCAATCAGGCTCGAAGTAAAATCCGGCCAGGTTCCGGTTGGTCAATCACTGCGTTTTATTGCTTGCTTAGCCGTTCGATCTGCATTACTCTTCGTTCTATTGTATTAACACGCTATTACATTGGTGCTAAGATGAAACAACACAGTGAACAACAACAAAAGGCGCTAAAAGCAGCAGCGGAATCCTTGTACAATGCATTTTTAACCCTCGAGGAACCGGGTGAAGTGCGCCAGTTCCTTTTGGATCTGTGTACCCCTTCCGAGGTCGAAGCCATTGTTGACCGGTGGTGGACAGCATCTTTGCTCAGAGAGAATCATAGTTACCGGGAGATCAGTGAGATCACCGGTGTCAGTGTGACCACGATAGGCCGTGTGGCAAGGTTTATGAACATGGGTGAAGGTGGTTATCGACTTGCACTACGTCGCGAGGAGGCGGCAAAAAAATGAACAGGATCAGGGTTGCTATTCAGAAATCAGGAAGGCTTTCAGAGCGTTCGCTGGGGTTGTTGCAGAGTTGTGGTCTGCGTTTTGCACGCAGCAAGGACAAACTTTACTGGTATGGAAAGGATTTCCCGGTTGATCTTCTGTTGGTGCGTGATGACGACATTCCACGCATGCTACTGGATGGAGTATGTGAACTGGGTATTGTCGGAGAAAATATCGCCGAAGAAGAAATGCTGGTAAGTGGGGAAGTTGGTGGACTGGCACAATTGCGGAAGCTCTCGTTTGGTGGCTGCCGTCTTTCACTGGCAATACCAGAGGATTCGGATGTCAGGACTGCGGCCGATCTGGATGGTTGCCGTGTTGCGACAAGTTACCCGGCACTGACGAAGTCATTACTTAGACAAAAGGGTATAAACGCAGAGACGGTCAAGTTCTCGGGGTCTGTCGAGATCGCACCGGGATTGGGTGCTGCAGATGCCATATCAGACCTTGTGTCGACCGGGACTACATTACGTGCCAATCATCTGGTTGAGTTGGAAACCCTGTTTGAAAGTACGGCGGCACTTTATGGGAAGCTGGATAAAATAACCGATCAAAAACAGGCCATGCTGAATCGTCTGTTGTCAAGGCTGGACGGTGTATTACTGGCCGCTGAGAGTAAATATGTCATGCTGCACGCCCCGAGGCAGGCAGTGGATGAAATTACCCGCATATTACCCGGTGCGGAGAATCCGACCCTGATGAATCTTGAAGGTGACCCGGATCGTGTTGCATTACATGCGGTTTGTCGTGAGGCTGTGTTCTGGGAACACCTGGAGGCCCTCAAGGGTGCTGGTGCATCTGCCATACTCGTGTTACCTGTAGAAAAAATGCTGGGTTAAGCGATGTTTTCAACAAGTTCATTTCGTGTTCCAGCGCTGATTGACTGGTCTTCCGCCAAGGCCCCGGAGCGAGAAACAGCCCTGCGACGTCCACCGATTCCATCCGGTGATTTTCAAGCGGATGTTGCTGTCATCATTAACCGTGTCCGGGAAGAAGGTGATAAGGCCCTGTTCGAGCTGGAAGAGCAATATGATGGTGTTCTGCTCAAGGGACTGGAAGTCACGGCACAAGAATGGGAGCAGGCTGAATCCCTGGTTGCCCCCGATGTTCTGCAGGCTATGAATCAGGCCATTTCACGGATTAACGATTTTCATATTGCCGGAAAACCTGAACCGGTCAATATGGAGACTACTCCGGGACTGCGCTGCGAAGCGCGTTACCTGCCGATCAGTCCTGTTGGACTATACGTGCCCGGTGGTTCTGCACCATTGATATCCACGGTAATCATGCTGGCGGTTCCGGCACGGATCGCGGCCTGTGACCAGGTTATTCTGTGTACACCGCCGGATAAATCAGGCAGTGTGGCACCGGCGATCCTGGCTGCTGCGTCATTGTGTGGGGTTAAAAGGGTATTTAAAGTCGGTGGCGCACAGGCAATTGCTGCCATGGGTCTTGGAACCGAGAGTATCCCGGCCTGTGCCAAGTTATTCGGGCCGGGTAATGCCTGGGTCACAGAGGCCAAGCAGCAGATCGCTGCACTACCCGGTGGTGCGGCGCGTGACATGCCGGCAGGGCCATCTGAAGTGTTGGTAATTGCTGATCAGGGTGCAGATGCCACGTCAGTTTGCTGGGATTTATTATCACAGGCAGAACATGGACCTGATTCACAGGCAATTCTGATCAGCGACAGCCGCGTTTTCCTTAATGAGGTAAAGCAACTATTGCCCGACATGATCGCAGGATCACCACGTGTTGAAATATTGCAGCAATCCATGCGCTACCTAAGACGAATCCTGGTGGATACTGTCGCTGATGCCGTTGAGGTCAGCAATCGTTATGCACCGGAGCACCTGATATTGAATTGTAAAGATGCGGATCAGGCAGCTAATGGTGTGACCGCGGCAGGCTCGGTCTTTATCGGCCCATGGACACCGGAATCGCTGGGTGATTATTGTTCCGGTACCAATCATGTCCTTCCTACCTATGGGTATGCGCGGGCATATAGTGGTTTATCAGTGATTGATTTCATGCGGCGTATGACTTTGCAACGCGCCACCCAATTTGGTCTTCGCACTGCGGGACCGGCCGCCATCACGCTGGCCAGGGCAGAAGGCCTGGAGGCCCATGCCAAGGCGGTGGAATATCGACTTAAGCACACAACTGGATCAACGTAATGGACATTAACAGCATAGCCCGGCCTGAAATTGTCGCTATGAAGCCCTATGTGTCTGCTCGCAATAGCGCGGCGGCAGATGGTGTCCTTTTAAACGCCAATGAGGCACCTTTTCCACATGTTAATGATGCAGAGTGGCGACGACTTGCGCTGCATCGTTACCCGTCACCCCAGCCGACATCCTTGAAAGCTCGCATGGCGGAATTATACGGGGTCAGCGAAGATTCACTGTTGGTCACACGCGGCAGTGATGAGGGCATTGATCTGCTTACACGTGTGTTCTGTCGACCCTACCAGGATGCGGTTGTAGAGTGTACGCCGTGTTTCGGGATGTACAGCATCGCCGCTACCATTCAGGGTGCAGAATTAATTGATGTGCCCAGGCTGGCAGAAAGGCAATTCAAAATTGATTTTGCCAGACTGGAAAAAGTGATAGTCGAAAACGAAGCAGTCCGGCTGGTGTTCCTGACCACACCTAACAATCCCACCGGTGATGTGATTGAGCGGGCGGACCTGGAAAGGGTGCTCAAGGCCTGCGAGGATAGGGCGCTGGTGGTTCTGGATGAGGCTTATATCGAATTTTGCGAGTCTGAATCCGCCTGTCAGTGGGCGAAAGATTGGCCACAATTGGTGGTGTTACGCACCCTGTCCAAAGCATGGGCTGCTGCAGGGGTACGCTGCGGCACCGTGATAGCTGACCCCGCTGTTATAGGTCTGTTGCAACGGGTGATTGCACCTTATCCACTGGCAGCAACGGCGATTGATGCCGCATTGCAAGGCACCGGTAGCGATGTGCATGAAATTCAGCAAAAGTTTATTGAGTCGGTCAGACAAAACAGGGCCGACCTGAAGGCGTTTTTATCGGCATGTGACTGGGTTGAAACATGCTGGGAAAGTGAAGCCAATTTTATACTGGTACGGGTCGCCGATGCTGATGCACTGGTGACATGGTGTGCGGAACGTGGAATCCGTATACGCAATTTCAGTACAAAGCCACAGCTTGAGGGTTGTGTGCGTCTGACTATCGGCAGTGGCGATGAACTGATCAGATTAAAAACCGCTCTGAAGACGTTTGGAAGCCATGTCGCAGGAGAGGTGAAATGAGCCAGAATAAACGACGAATCCTGTTCCTTGATCGTGATGGCACTTTGATCATCGAACCTGAAGACATGCAAATCGACAGTCTTGAAAAACTGGAACTGGTAGAAGGTGTCATACCGGCTTTATTGAAATTAAAAGCCAGGGGTTATGAATTCGTGATCGTCAGCAACCAGGACGGTCTGGGTACGCCTTCCAATCCTGTTGAAGATTTTCAACCCCCGCATGACAAAATGTTGTCTCTTTTTTCTTCACAGGGTATTAATTTTGTGGCGGAGCATATTGATCCGCATTTTGAAAACGACGCCTCACCCGACCGCAAGCCGGGTATCGGGATGGTGCTGGATTACCTGAAATCCGGTGAACTTGATCTCGACGACAGCTGGGTTATTGGTGACCGTCTGACTGATCTCCAGCTGGCAGAGAATATGGGTATCGGTGGCATTCGATGTGGTCCGGATGGTGATGAATGGGACGTGATCGCCCATCGTCTGTGCACACGGCCACGTCGGGCGCAGGTGCAACGCGATACCAATGAAACGCGGATCAGGGTCGAGGTTGACCTGGATGCCAGTGGCGGCAATGAAATCAGTACCGGGATCGGTTTTTTTGACCATATGCTGGACCAGATTGCGGCACACGGTAATTTCAGCTTGTTATTGAACTGTGAAGGAGATCTTGAAATTGATGAACACCATACGGTGGAAGACTGTGCGCTGGCTATAGGCCAGGCACTGGACAAGGCACTGGGAGATCGTCGGGGTATCGGCCGTTATGGATTTGTATTGCCCATGGATGAATCGCTTGCCGAGGTCGCGATTGATTTGTCCGGACGCCCGGTGATTAAATTTACGGCTGATTTCCCCCGTGACATGGTGGGTGAAATGTCGACAGAAATGGTTCAGCACTTTTTTGCATCACTCAGCCAGTCCCTGCGTTGCGCCTTACACATGAAAGTCAGCGGTGAGAATACCCATCACATGGTCGAAGGCCTGTTCAAAGGAGCGGGCAGGGCATTGAGACCCGCACTGGCCAGACAGGGTACAGACCTGCCCAGCACAAAAGGCACACTGGTATGAGTCTTGCCATTATCGATAGTGGCGGCGCCAATATCAGTTCGGTCAGACATGCACTCAAAAGACTGGGTGCCGAGTCGGTTTTCACTGCAGACGCCGATGTCATTCGGACAGCAAACCGGGTCATCCTGCCCGGTGTCGGCGCGGCTGGCGCTGCCATGGTGCGTCTGACGGAGTTGGGGTTGGTCGACTGCATCAGGCAATTGCAGCAACCTGTTCTTGGTATCTGCCTGGGGATGCAGTTGCTGTTTGAAAGATCAGAAGAAGACCACCAGGGTGAAGACGGTGTTGAATGCCTGGGCATCATTCCCGGTACATTGAAAAAACTGACACCCGCACAGGGTGTACGTGTCCCACACATGGGCTGGAATACAACCACGGTAGAACGTGAGGATTCTCTTTTGACCGGTCTGCCCGAACAACCCTGGTTTTACTTTGTCCACAGTTATTGCGCACCCATCGGCGACAGCACACTGGCAAGCTGCACACACGGTGAAGCATTCGCCGCAATCGTGCGCAAGGACAACTTTTACGGTGCCCAGTTTCACCCCGAGCGTTCAGCCAGGCACGGGGCGCGACTATTGGCAAATTTCCTGGAAATATCATGCAACTGATTCCCGCTATTGATTTGCTTGATGGACGCTGTGTGCGTCTGTTACATGGCGATTTTGAGCAGGTAACACATTATCCGGCAGCACCTGGTGATCTCGCACGCTTATATTCGAACGAGGGTGCTGACTGGTTACACGTGGTGGACCTGGCAGCATCAAGAGATGGCGCTGATGCCGATACTTCGGCATTGTTTAAGCTGCTCGGTCAGGCACCGCAGTTGGTGCAGACCGGTGGTGGTGTCCGCAATGGCATGGATGTCAGCCAAAGACTGGAGGCCGGTGCGGCACGGGTCGTAATCGGTAGCCTGAGTGTGACTGACAGCAGGCGTTTTATCGGCTGGTTGGAACGTTTTGGTACTGAAAAACTTGTCGCGGCGCTGGATATACTATTCGATGACGAGGGCATACCCTGGCCAAGAATCCATGGCTGGACCAGCCGTGGTGACAGAAATTTATGGCAGTTGCTTGATGAGCTGGCAGCAGGCGGTCTGACCCACCTGTTGTGTACCGATATCAGCCGCGATGGCGCCATGAGTGGTCCCAACCTGGACCTGTACACGCAGATTACGAATCGCTATCCGAAACTGCAATTACAGGCCTCCGGTGGTGTCAGCAGCCTCGATGATCTGAAAGAACTAAAACCGACAGGCGCCTCTGGTGTGATTACTGGCAAGGCCTTGCTGGACCAACGTTTCAGCGTGGCCGAGGCCCTGGAAACCCTGCGATGAGCACTCAACTCGCACGCCGGATCATTCCCTGCCTGGATGTGCGTGAAGGGCAGGTGGTTAAGGGTGTGCAATTTCGTAACCACCGGGTGATGGGTGGCATCATCGAACTGGCCACACGCTACAGCGCAGAGGGCGCAGATGAACTGGTGTTTTACGATATTACTGCCAGTCCTGAAGGCCGGTCAGTGGACAGCGATTGGGTATCCAGTGTAGCCGAGGTTATCGATATCCCATTCTGTGTCGCAGGCGGGATACGCTCGGTGGAAGACGCCCGCAAGGTACTGCAACGCGGTGCCGACAAGATTTCCATCAATACACCGGCGGTGCAACGCCCCGGGTTAATCAACGAACTGGTGGAGACATTCGGCAGTCAATGCGTGGTGGTTGGTGTTGACTCGATCTTGCAGGATGGACATTGGGTTACACGGCAGATGACCGGCATCCCCGACCGGATGCTACAGACCGGTCACAAAACGCTGGACTGGATCTCGGAAGTGAGCGAACGGGGTGCCGGTGAAATCGTACTCAATTGCATGGGTAGCGACGGTACAAGGCAGGGCTTTGACATTGAGCAGTTACAAGCGGCTAGGGCGCTGGTGTCCATACCACTCATCGCTTCAGGAGGCGCTGGCAGTGCCAGTCATTTTATCGAGGTCTTTGAACAGGCTGATGTCGATGGTGCACTTGCGGCCACGGTTTTTCACAACAACAAGGTACCGATACCCGCTTTGAAACAAATGTTATCTGCGGCAGGTTTGGGAGTGCGTTTATGAATATCGAAAATCTGGCATGGAAAAAGATGGGTCAACTTATACCCGCCATTGTTCAGGATTCGCTGGATGGCCGTGTGTTGATGCAGGGTTATATGAATGAAGATGCACTTGAGGCCACGCTTGAATCAGGCAAGGTAACTTTCTGGAGCCGTAGCCGCGCAGAACTCTGGACCAAGGGCGAGACCTCAGGTAACACACTTGACCTGGTCGAGATCAACGCCGATTGTGACGGGGATTGCCTGCTGGTGCGTGCACGTCCCGAAGGACCGACCTGCCACCTTGGCACCGATACCTGTTTTGACGGGGAAGGAAAAGCAATGCCGGAACTGGCATTCCTGTCGCAACTGGAGCGTGTGATTGCGCAACGTGAAACAGACCGCCCGGAGGGCAGCTATACGACATCGCTTTTTGAATCCGGCATCAAACGCATTGCCCAGAAAGTGGGTGAAGAGGGTGTCGAAACTGCATTGGCAGCCGTTGCCGGTGAAGACGATGAATTGCTTAACGAGTCCGCGGATTTGCTCTACCACCTGTTGGTTTTGTTACGCGGTCGCAAGCTGGAACTGGGGTCGTTGGTCGAGGTGCTAAAGAACCGGCACGGTGACTGAAACTATCTCCTAAACAATTGATCTAGGTCGTGTTAATCCTATAGGTTTCGAGCTATTGTCTGCTTGATCAAGCCAGACTTTTTCTATTCGGCTGATTCAACAAATGCACCGGGGTACCTGCAGGTATCAGTGTGTTTGTTTCCGGGTTTATTTACAGTTTAACTGTTTGACATTCTTAGGAAACCAGCATGAACCTCATCTCAGATCGGACATCACTCATTGCCACCGAAAATGCATTCAAAGTAGGGCCCTATATCGTGGCCCTGGAAAATGCCGGACACAAAGTCATCAAATGCAATCTCGGGGAACCTGACTTTCCTTTACCTGCACATGTGCGTGAAGAGGTAAAAGCCCAACTGGACAAAGACAATGTTCATTACTGTGACCCACAGGGTATTCTTCCGCTCAGAAAAGCCGTTGCCAGGTACATTGGTGAGGCGCGGGGTATCGAAGTGGTTCCTGAACAGGTCGTGGTCTTCCCTGGTGGAAAACCACCGATCGGACTTTGCCAGCAAACCTATTGTAATCCCGGTGATGAGATCATCTACCCAAGCCCTGGCTTCCCGATTTATGAGTCGTTCATACGCTACGTAGGCGCGGTACCTGTACCGGTGCATTTACGTGAAGAACTGGGGTTCAGTTTTACCGGTGCCGATCTCGAAAAATTGATTACACCCAGGACCAAGCTCATTTTCATGAACTTCCCGTCGAACCCGACCGGTGGTGTCGCTACCAGGGAGCAACTGGAGGAGATCGCTGATGTCATCAAACGGAAATGTGATCCCAACATTCGAATTTACTCCGATGAAATTTACGAAAACATCCTGTTTGACGGTGCAGAGAATTACTCCATTGCCTCGATTGAAGGCATGCAGGAAAAAACCATCATTGCGACCGGTGCTTCCAAGTCTTATTCATGGACTGGCGGACGCGTAGGCTGGGTCGTTTTTCCGAATATAGAAGAAGCACTGTTGTTCAAGAATCTCAATATCAACTATTTCTCCTGTATCCCGCCATATAACCAGGAAGGCGCCCGTCTGGCCATCGAATCACCGCTTAGCAAGGTTTCGATTGCCGAAATGAACACCGCGTTTGAAGAGCGACGTGATTTCGTCGTGGATGCATTGAACAATATGCCGGGGGTTAACTGCCAGTTACCCAAGGGTGCATTCTACGTCTTCCCCAATATTGCAGGTGTTGTGAAAAACCTGAAGATCGATGAGGCCTTTGCAGCATTGCCTGAAGACCTGCGCAAGACCACCAGTCCGTCCACATTGTTTCAGATGTTCCTGCTTTGGGAATATTACGTCGCCATGATGGACCGGAAGTCATTTGGTCAGATTGGTACCAAGGGCATGCATTATCTGAGGCTCTCCATTGCAACGGGTCTGGAAGATCTGAAAATCGGTATGGAACGTATGGCCAAAGCGGTTGCCGATGAGGCCGGTTTTGCAAAATTTATCGAGAAACAAGAACATTTTTCCTGAAAGGACCATCTCATGTCATATTCACTCAATTTGAAAGAACGGGGCACCGAGTTCGTTTCAATCGACCCTTCAGACAACTTTCCCCTGTCCGCCGAAGACAGCAAAAGCCTTGAGTTTTACGACCTGATCTATCGAACGTTGTGCGCAGTCATGTTTAATCATGCCTCTTCCGGGCACCCGGGTGGCAGTATCTCCAGTGGACACATTGTCGCGTCATTGGTTTTTAATCATATGAAGTATGATTTTTCAAATCCAATGGATCGAACTGCGGATATCATCTCTTACGCGGCAGGTCACAAAGCGCTGGGGCTCTACGCCATGTGGGCGCTGCGGAATGAAATCGTCAAGCAAGTCCATCCGCACCTTTTACCCGAAGTGCTTCAACAGATGCGTCTTGAAGACCTGCTGGGCTTTCGTAAAAACCCGATCACCAGCACACCCTTGTTCCGGGAGTTTGGCGCCAAACCACTGGATGGACATCCTACACCGGAAACCCCGTTTGTGTGGTTATCGACCGGTCCAAGTGGCGTGGGTGTTGCTACCACCGTCGGCCTGGCATTAACCCTGAAAGATATGCACCGGGAACAAGCACCGGCCGTACATATCATAGAGGGAGAAGGTGGAATGACCCCCGGTCGTGTGGCCGAGGCGCTGGCCGCTGCCGCCACTTCAGGGCTGGACAATCTTTATTTTCACGTGGACTGGAACCAGGCCGCCATTGATTCTGATGTCGTTACAAGAGACGGTGAAACACCGGGCGAATATGTGCAATGGGACCCCTGTGAATTCCTGATGCTGCATGGTTTTAATGTTGTCTACGTGCCAGATGGTTTTGATTTTGCACAGGTGGATCAGGCACAACGCAAAGCCCTTGCGATTAATAATGGCAAGCCAACAGGCATCGTATATCGCACGGTCAAGGGCTGGAAGTATGGCATCGAGGGCAGAAAGTCACACGGTGCCGGTCATAAGTTCTACAGCGAGGAATACCTGACCGCATTGCAGCCATTTGAACAGGCGTTTGGTGTGGAATTTCCGCGCTTCGAAGTTGAGAAAAGCCCTGAAGCGGTGGAAAAAGCTTATTACGATTCGCTCTTGGTCATTCGCAAGGTGTTCGAAGCCAACACAGAACTGACCAAACACCTGGGAAACATGGTAGTGGCGTGCAAGCAAGGTCATGCAGATTCACCCAGGTTAATTCGGCCGGATGCCCCCGACCTGGGCAAGCTGTATGAAACGAACGCCATTTCCCCGCTTGACCGGCCCGATTCCTGCACCTACGAGGTCGGTTCAGCGCAAACCCTCCGCGGTTCCCTTGCGCATGGTCTGAATCATGTGAATAAGTTGACCAATGGTGCTGTATTTGCCGCAGCAGCGGACCTGTATGGTTCCACCAATATTTCCAATATCGGCAGTGGTTTTGGTTCAGGATTCTGGCACCCGACCAGGAACCCGGAATCGCGCCTGTTTTCGGCCGGTGGCATTGCCGAGGATGCCATGGGTGGAATTTGTTCCGGTATCTCCACGATGGGTTACCAGATCGGTGTAGGTTCTTCCTATGGTGCTTTTATTGCACCGCTGAACACCATTTGTGCCAAGACGCACGGTATTGGTCAACAGACCCTGAGGCACCGTGTGCCCGGTGAGCCCAATAAGACATTCGTGGTTGTCTGCGGTCACGCCGGTGTCAAGACCGGTGAAGATGGCCCGACCCATGCCGAACCGCAGGCATTGCAGGTGATGCAGGAGAATTTCCCGGGTGATGTCATGATCAGTATCACTCCATGGGACCCGAACGAGCTATGGCCTTTGACCGCTGAAACCTTATTACAGCGCCCGGCCGTCATGGCAGCATATGTTACCCGTCCCTCAGAAGTGATTTTGGATCGCGACGCACTTGGGCTGGCACCGCCTGAAGCATCTATCAAAGGCGTTTATAAACTACTGGCAGCCAATGGCAAACCGGATGGTACGATCATTTACCAGGGTAGTGAGGTGGCCTACGCCTTTGCGACTGACGTACTCCCGCGGCTCAAGGACAAGGGCATCAACCTGGATGTCTATTATGTTTCAAGTGCTGAGCTGTTTGACCGCCTTGATGAGCAGGAGCGGAATGAGATACTGCCGTATTCCGTTGCCAACTCGGCCATGATGTTCTCGGGGTTCACCGCGGCGACAACCTACCGTTGGATCATGTCCGAACGCGGTCGTCAATTCACGATGTTCCCCTGGAAAGCTGGAAA
>Ga0316201_10003445_pt1 | contig 11661 bp, 9 predicted proteins | sample CS6wburrow_MG_FD_204516 | JGI IMG/M metagenome (GOLD analysis project Ga0316201, IMG submission 204516) | Coastal sediment microbial communities from Delaware Bay, Delaware, United States - CS-6 worm burrow | ecosystem: Environmental > Aquatic > Marine > Coastal > Sediment | place: USA: Delaware... | reverse complement strand
CTTCTCGGTACGGTGAGTATCCATCATGATGACGAGGTTGCAGCGGCACGATGGGCTAAATCGTCGCCCAGCAGCCGTCGCTGTTATCATGCGGCTTATGCACCCGGTTCAGTCCTGGAGGGCGATGAAATAGGGGCTGCTGAGCTGGACGAAGGGTTTGACAATTTTGCCGTCATCTCGTCAGAGGTGTTCGCGATCGACTGGCTCTTTCTGCGGGCTACCGGACATTTACGGGCCCGTTTCGAATGGGAAGGCGGGCGTTGGCAAGGCGATTGGATCGCGCCATGACCGGATCATTGCGTTTTTGAGTGCGGAAACGGGTTGCGCGAAAAATTTGCTATGATGTGCGTCCAGCACTACCCGGAGTGACACCATCAACCTGATTCTGCTTATTTTCGGCTTAGCCATGTTGCTCGCGGGCGGTTTCAGTATGGTTCGCGGCGCATCCGATCTTGCGGAGAGTTACGGTGTGCCGCCGTTGGTAGTGGGCCTTACCGTGGTTGCCTTTGGCACCAGCGCGCCGGAGTTGGTGATCAACATTGTTGGCGCACTGGAAGGCAAAACCGACCTCGCCTTCGGCAACATCACCGGCTCGAACCTGGCTAATATCGGGCTGGTGCTGGGCGCCGCCGCGCTGATGTCACCCATCAAGCTGGAAGGCAGTATCATCCGCCGCGAGCTGCCCCTGCTGTTGTTGGCAACGACTGTCCTTCTTATCATGACACTCGACCACCCCCTGCGGGCTTCAATGGCGGTGCTGGATCGCTCTGATGCGATCGTGATGCTCCTGCTATTTGGCATATTTATCTATATCACTGTGTCAGATTTTCTGCGCCAGGATCAGGATGCCCTGGTCACCAGCCTTGATAAGCTGCCGCACGTTTCTCATCTTGAGAGAAGATCCGACTGGGTATTGATTATCGCAGGTATCGCAGGCCTCACCCTGGGCGGTCATGTTACGATCGATGCCGGTTCTGAGCTTGCCATATCAATGGGCGTATCACCGGTTCTCGTGGGTATGCTGCTGGTCGCGATCGGAACGAGTTTACCGGAACTTATCACCTCGGTTGTTGCTGCCTCAAAGGGCAGCTCTGACCTGTGCGTTGGTAACGTCATCGGCTCCAACATATTCAATTCGATGTTTGTTCTGCCCATTAGCGGGCTGATCCATCCACTGGCAATCCCGGCCGGTGGCAGCATGGATATATTCGTCTCCCTCATGTTCTGCGTGGTATTGATACCCATATTCATCTTCCGGGACAAGATCATGAGCCGCCGGTTTGGCGCAATATTTCTGCTCACGTATGCCGGTTACATGATTGCCAGGTTTCAATTCACCTGAACCACCGGAGGCAAATTCAGGGGGGGTAGATCAGGTGCCGGGGTCGTGAGATGCTGCGGTAGTTTCGCGAGGCGTGCGGATTTACGACCTGTTTCATGGAAATGGGTTTTTAATCTACCTATACTCCAGTCGGCTTCGCCAAATTTGTTACTTCATTCAGTAGCGGTCTGAAGGGCCCGCGACGACACAGCAAAGAGGATACTTATGAACATCACCGTTTTGGGTGCCGGGGCAGGCGGCACGAGCGTCGCGTTCGATTGCGCCGCGCACGGGCACAAGGTCAGGCTTTTCGATTTTCCGGAGTTCCCCGGCAATATTGCCCGGATCGCTGAGCAGGGCGGCATTTACGCTGAAGGCGATATTTCCGGTTTCAGCGCCATCAGCTACGCGGGCCACGATATCGACCGGGCGCTGGACGGGGCCGAGCTGATTTACGTGGTGGGTCCCGCCTTCAGCACCGAGCCGTTCGGTAAGGCCGTGGCGGGCAAGTTGCACCCGGGGCAGACGGTGATCGTTACGCCCGGTTCTTGCGGCGGCGCGCTGGCATTCAAGCAGGCGGCAGGCCTGGCCGTCGAGGATAGCTCGGTCCGCGTGGCGGAGACCCACACGCTGCATTATGCCGTGCGCCTGACTGAGCCTGGCCGCGTGCGTGTATTCCTCAAGCTCAAAGCGGGCAACCTGCTGGCAGCCTTACCCGGCAGCGAAACCGGCGCCATCCTGGAAATGATCGCGGACGTGTATCCGAGCATGGAACCGGCTCAAAATGTCATCCAGACCAGCCTGCAGAACGCGAACCCGGTGATTCACCCGGCCGTCAGCCTGTGCAACTCGGCGCGGATAGAAGGCGAGGGCGATTTTCTTTTTTACGAGGAGGGCGTCAGCGACTCGGTCGGCAGAATCATCGAATCCGTTGACAAGGAACGCATCGCCATCGGCGAGCGCCTCGGTATCAAGGTTTTTTCGGACCCTGAAATGGGGATGCGCCAGGGCTACATGCTGGAGAACAACTACGGTTCCGGTTACCGGGAAGCCCCGGGGTTTTTGGGCATTACCGCGCAGCCCCGGCTCGACCACCGCTATATCAACGAGGATGTCGGTTACGGGCTCGTATTCATGTCGCAACTCGGCCAGCAGGTGGGCGTTGCCACCCCGACCATCGACAGCCTGATCAGGCTCGCATCGGTGCTGATGAACCGCGATTATGCGGGCGAGGCCTTGCGTACGCCGGAATCCCTGGGGATCGGCAAACTTGGTGCGGAGCAGATTGCCGCCCTGTAAGGGCATAAGGTTGCGGCCGTTGTTAGTGATGATAGCGGCAGCGGAACTTCGTTAGAATAGCGAAGTTGTGACAATTCCGGCGCGCTTAACAACCCGGGTTGCCAAGCATACGAGGTTATAAGAATGATAAGAAAGCTGAAAGTTCCACACACCCTGGTCCTGCTTTACTGCATGATATTGCTGGCCTACGTGTTGACGCTGGTACTGCCCGCAGGCCAGTTCGAGACCGAGGTGAGCCACGGTCACGAGGTCGTCGTGCCGGGCACCTATGCGGTGGTTGAAGGGACCAAGGCGTTGCCGCTGTGGGAGGTATTCACCGTCATACCCCGCGGGCTGGGTGATGCCCAGGGCATCATCTTTTTCGTCTTCCTGATCGGTGGTGCTCTGGCCGTGATCCGGGCGTCCGGGGCGCTCGATGCCGCGCTGGCAAAGGTCCTGAACCGTTTCGGTGGTCAGCCCATGCTGTTGATCCTGATGGGCATGCTGGCCTTCGCTATCGGCTCGTCCACGATTGGTATGGCGGAGGAATATATCCCGCTGGTCGCGATCCTGATCACCCTGTGTGTGGGTATGCGCATGGACACGGTCGCCGCGCTGGGCATCATGGTGGTTGGCTATGGGATCGGCTATGGCACAGCCGTGATGAACCCTTTCACCGTGCTGGTGGCACAGGAGGTGGCGGGCCTGGAGCCGGTCTCCGGGCTGGCTTTCCGCCTCTTCATGTTCCTGCCGTTTTTCGCCGTGGGGTATATCCACGTCGTGCGTTACGCGAAAAAAGTGCGCCAGGACCCGGCCAGTTCACTGGTGGCAGACATCCCTGAGGCGCAGCCGCCGAAGCCCCCGGAAACCGGCCCGATTACCGCCCGGCAGCGCTGGGTGTTGCTGGCGACGCTGGCCACCCTGGTGCTGGTGGTGTGGGGCATCAAGCAGTATCAATGGTATTTCGTTGAACTCGGCGCGGCCTTCTTCGCGCTCGCGGTGGTCGTGGGCCTGATTGACCGCATGTCGTTCGACGACATGGCGCACCGCTTTATCGAAGGGGCCGGTGAGTTGATTGGCACGGCCTTGCTGATCGGTTTCGCGCGTGCCATTGAAATTACGCTCAGTGACGGACTGGTTTTGCACACCATCGTGCACGGCCTCTCGCAACCGCTGCAGGCAGTGGGCGCCGAGATGTCCGCCGTGGGCATGTTGTTTATCCAGAGTATCCTGAACTTCTTCATACCATCAGGCTCCGGCCAGGCCTACGTCACCATGCCCATCATGGCGCCGATCTCGGATATCGTCGGTGTCAGCAGGCAGGTGGCCGTGTTGGCCTACCAGATGGGTGACGGCTTCATGAACATGGTCGTTCCGACCAATGCGGTGCTGATGGGGATCCTGGGTATCTGTGGTATTCCCTATGGGCGCTGGTTCCGGTTTATCTGGCCGTTGATGCTGCAGTTATTCCTGTTGGGCAGCATCACGATGGTGATCGCGGTGCTGACCGGTTACCAGTAAGGCCCGGTCATCCGCTTAAGGTACATGCGCAGTAAGCGCCATGTCATGTCGCCATTGCGGCAGCCTCGCTGAACATCCACGCGCCGTAGCCGACGACCTGGTCTTTTTTACCGGCTGTATCACCCGAATTGCGCAGGTCGAGCTTGGTGATGTCCAGCGCACGTCGCCTGGCTTCGATCAATAAACCCCTTACCGGGGTGGCGCCGCAGGCATCATCGTACCTGATGCGGTCGGCAGCCAAGTTTTCAATCGCCTCGCAGGTACGCAGATCCCGCCTGCAGGCCTCGTCATAATCCAGGTAATGCGAGAGGTCGGAACTGACGACTATAAGCGTTTCTTCTCCGCCCCACAGGGTGTCGATGACCTGCGCGACGGTTTCCGGCGCAGCCTGCCCAACCACGAGGGGTACCAGCGAGAATGGCCCGAGTGTGCATTGCAGAAACGGCAGGTGGACTTCCAGGCTGTGCTCGAACTCGTGCGCGGCGTCGCTGACCCGGGTGGTCGACTCGTCCAGTTGGGCGATCGCTTCGGTATCCAGCGGGATATCTCCCAGTGGTGTGCGGAACACATCGGCGCCACTCGAAGCCAGGTTCCTGATGGCGACCCGGTGGCTGGGTCCGAGCAGGATCACGCGTTTATAACGATCACGGTAAGGAAGCAGGCCGACATAGGCGGTGGCCGCCACCGGCCCGGAATAAACATAGCCCGCGTGCGGCACGATCAGGGCCTTCGGGGCAGGTTCGCGCCTGGGTTCGACCCGCTTTATCAGGGCCTGGACAGTCGCGCGCAGTTCGTCTGCATCTGCGGGGTAAAAGATACCGGCGACGGCCGGTTCCCGGATAACTGCCATGTTGGAATACCTCCACCCGCCAGCACTTGCGGGTTTGCATTTCACTTCAACCAAGTATACCCACGGCAAGTATACCCCCGGCTGTATTGCAAACAGGCCTGTGTGAACCAATAATTTAAGTATGACAAGACACACGGCAACTGCAGCAACCGAGAGCCGTGGCCATCCGGGGCGTTACTGGCACCGGCTGGACAGCGGCCGCTTGCAATGCGACCTGTGTCCGCGCTTCTGTAAGCTGCGGGAGGGGCAACGCGGCATGTGTTTCGTCCGTGCCCGTAGCCATGACCAGATCGTTCTGACGACTTACGGCAGGTCCAGCGGTTTCTGTATCGATCCGATCGAAAAGAAGCCGCTGAACCACTTTCTGCCGGGTACAGCCGTGCTGTCTTTTGGCACGGCCGGCTGCAACCTTGCCTGCAAGTTCTGCCAGAACTGGAATATCTCGAAGTCGCGCGAGTTCGACCAGCTGCAGGAACGTGCATCACCGCGGGCGATCGCCGATGCGGCGGTAGCGTGGGGTTGTCGCAGCGTGGCGTTTACCTATAACGATCCGGTGATATTCCTGGAGTACGCCGTTGACGTCGCGAAGGCGTGCCGGGAGCGTGGTTTGAGCACCGTCGCGGTCACCGCGGGCTACATCACCGAGGCAGCCCGTGAAGAGTTCTTTGCCCACATGGATGCAGCCAACATCGACCTGAAAGCCTTCACTGAAAACTTCTACTGGAAGACCTGTGGCGGCCACCTCGAACCGGTGCTCGAAACGCTTGAATACCTGCAGAATGAGACCGATACCTGGTTCGAACTGACCTGCCTGCTGATTCCCGGCGAGAACGATTCGGACGCGGAAATCGACAGCATGACGCGGTGGATATTCAGCCGCCTGGGCCCTGACGTGCCGCTGCACTTCACGGCATTCCATCCCGCCTGGAAAATGACCGACAAGCCGTCGACGCCGCCGCGAACCCTGCACAGGTGTCGGGAAATTGCTCTGCACAACGGGCTGCGCTACGTCTACACCGGCAATGTCCATGACAGCGCGGGGTCGAGCACCTACTGCCACCAATGCGGTGAACTCCTGGTCGGCCGGGACTGGTACCTGCTATCCAACTGGGGGCTCGATGTTCACGACGGGGTGGCGGCTTGCCGTGCGTGCGGAAGTCGTGTGGCCGGCGCCTTTGAAGAACAACCCGGGACCTGGGGCGCGCGTTGCCAGCCTGTGCGCGTTTAGCCCGCTTGAAGGTTGCGCCATGGGTGGAACTGTTTGCCCCGGCGGTCATGGTTGTGATTGAGCTTGTTGCAGTGATACGCTTTCCTGGTTTAACACCGTATCTACAGGAGACAATATGAAATTCACCTTATTCACCGTGGCCATGATCCTGGTTTTGCCGGCCTATGCAGGCAGCGTTGAGAAAGACGATAAAGCAAACGACTCCAGGGGTTGGGTGGTCGATTTTTTCGATGATTTTGACAGCTTCAATGCCGATAACTGGCAGGACCAAATCCTCTGGGTCAACAATGAAGACCAGTGCTACGTTCGGGATGGCGCCCACAACACCCGCGAAGTGAGTGACGGCACCCTGAAACTCCGTGTCGTCGACCTCGGTGAAAAACAACCCTGTGACAACCTGACCAAGTTCGGTGAACAGCACCCGGACACGCAATACGTGGCCGGTCGCATCGCGTCCAAGAACCTGCAGGAATTTGCACGGGGTAAGTGGACCGCACGCTTGAAAGTTGAAAACAGCGGCCAGCCCGGCATGTTCCCGGCCTGGTGGTTGTTGGGGGCCCGCAATAATGAACCGCCGGTGCAGGAAGAGGATGAAAACATCTGCTGGCCGATGCTGGGTTCAGGTGAAATTGATATTTTTGAACACCACAGCGATGGCGGTCCGGATCATTATGCGGCGCGGGCCATCAAGAGCACCGGCGGCTGTGGCGATGGCGACTGGCAGGCATTGATGCTGGTCCAGGCAGCCAAGCTCGACGAATACCACGACTACTCGGTGGAGTGGGTCGGTGAAGACCTGGTCTTCCGCCTCGATGAAAAAGAGGTCTACCGGCTGGAGGGAGAAGCCGACAAGCTGCCTGAGCCCTTCTTCGCGATTCTGAATTTTGCCAAGATCAATGACTCGCCCATGACCCAAACCTGGACCATGGAAGTCGACTGGGTGAAACACGAAACCCGGAAATGAACCGTGGCGGAAAAGGCCAGGAATTAGCTGACCTCGACGCCTTTCCAGAACGCCACCCGGCCCGCGATCTGTTGCGCCGCATCTTTGGGTGTCTCGTAGTACCAGGCTGCATCGGTGTTTTCGGCGCCATCGACCACCAGGGTGTAGTAATTGGCAGTGCCTTTCCATGAGCAAGTTGTGGTCGTATCGCTGCGCTTGAGTAGTGAAGAATCCACCGAGTCCGGCGGAAAATAGTGGTTACCTTCGACGACGATCGTAGCGTCGGATTGGGCGATGACGCGGCCGTTCCAGATGGCTTTCATTGAATGTTTCCTCCTCTCGTAACATGATCATATGCTATTGCCGTTGAAGATTTTGCCCGTGGTGCCCGGCATCAACAGCATGCGCCGGGCGGGTATGAATTATTTGAATAGCGGGTTCTGATAGTGCGCGGCCATGATCCTGCCGGCGGCCGCGACGCCGCTTAAAAACGCGCCCTCGACCCTTGAACCGTTACACCAGTCGCCAGCCAGGGCCAGCTGCTTCGATCCAAGCCACAAGGCGCCGCAATTGAGCGCCTGGTCGGCCAGTGCATAGCGCCAGCGATGCGTAACCGCGGATGTGACCTCGAAGGGGCGCGTGAGCGGCAACTCACGAACGGCGTCCAGCAACATGTCTTGCACTGTTTCCGGGCTCGATTCCAGGTGTTTTTCAGACCATTCGGAGCTGGCATGCAGCACCCATGCGTTGGCCGCCGGGCGCCCCGGCCTTGAGTGCTGGGCTGCAACCCAGCTCAACGGCCCCTGGTTGACGAACGCGGCGTCATGGTCTGCAAAAAGCGCCGTGTCGGCCGTCAGCATTAATGCCCAGCACGGCAACATACGCACTTTTCCGGTAAGTGAATCAACCTCCGCGTCATTCAATAATGTTCGTGCCTGTTCGGGCGGCGTGGTCATCAACAGCACATCGCATTCAAGCTGTTTGCCGTCCGTGGAATACATGATCCATCCCGAACCCTCTCTCTGCACCGTTTCAAGCTGCCAGTCAAAGCGGCAATCCGGCAGGCCGGCGGCCAGTTCGTGACAGATCGCGTTCATACCCGGCACGGCGACAAAGCGTTGTGAGGCCTTTGAGCGCCCCGTGCTGCGACGATCGCCAATGGTTGCAATGCCGGCGTTCCACGGCTCGACCAGGCCGCGCTCCTGCCAGGCCACCACGTGGCGCAGAAAGCGCGGGTCCCTGGCGGTGAAATATTGCGCGCCGTGGTCGAAGCTCAGCTCGCCATCCCTGCGTGCGCTCATGCGTCCGCCGGCGCCACGGCCCTTGTCAACGACCACGACATCATGACCCTGGTCGGTGAGAATGCGCGCCGCCGTCAAGCCTGACAGGCCGGCGCCCACGACACCCACGCGCAACTTGCGGCCGCCGGCAGGCGCTGACACGGTGCGCGCGTAACGGTCGCAGTCGAGGCGCTTGGCATGGCGGGCCAGGGAGCGCTGCCGGACCTTGCCAAACACCGGGCCGGGCGGAAACGCGCGGTCGAACTGACCCATGCACCACAACAGCCCGCCATAGCTGTTGGGGTCGTTGCCATCGAGCGCATAGCGGTGGTTCAAATCAATCATCAGCTTCAGGGCCCGGTTGGCGCGCGGTGTCCAGCGTAACAGCGCCTTGCCCCAGGTCATGCGGAGGTTGTTATGCAGTTCGCCGTGGCGGAGCAATGAGCGCTGCGCAAGATCCCACAGCGGGTTGCCGGTTTGCGCGCGGGCCAGGGTTTCCCAATCAAACATTTCCTGCCGTGGATCGGCTTCGTGCGCGGTCAGCGACTCGCTGGCCCATTGCGGCAACGCAGCCAGTGATTCGAGTTCGCTTGTGTGGTAACAGAAATGGTGGGAGAGTTCGCGCCAGACGAGTAATTCGTCCAGAAACTTCTGCGCGCCTTCGCCGCCATTATGCCGGGCGTCCTGCGCCACGCGAAACACCGGTATGCAACCATAGTGCAGGTAGGCTGACATGCGGCTGACCGCATCCGGCAGGGCCGCGTCATTGCGCAGCCGGTGGTAATTCGACAGGCCGGATTCAAGAAAGCGGTTCCAGCGTTCAAGCGCTGCCGTTGAGCCGCCAACGGTGCCTGCCTGTGGCGGGATGGCATGGTCGATGTCGCAGGCGGCGATGGCGTCGTCCAGCGGGCGGGAAAGATCGAAGGGCTCAAAGCCCACGTCGCCGGCAAAGGCCTGCGGCCATTGGTCTGAATCCTGCCAGCCCTGCAATACCCTCGCGTCCAGTTCATCTCCATGCTTGCGTCTGAAAACGAAGGCCCGGGTTTGCTTTTTCCCGGACGCGGGCATGGGCAGGATACAGCTGGCGTCAACCAGCACCAGGGTCAAATCCGGGTTGGACGCCAGGTGCTGCCGGTACCAAACTGTGAATGGCGGCACCGGATAGAGTTCGCTGACGGTCAATGCACTGCGCGCCATCAGGTCGCGGATCGGTCCGCGCTTAAGCGGGTCTGATGGTAAATTGAATACCAGGCGCTGGCCCCGCTTCGCCAGCGACGCGGATAAATCACGCGCGGCCTCAAGAATGAAGCGGTGGTGACGGTCGGCATTGTAGCGGTGCCTGCCGCCAAGGCCCTGGTAAACCAGCAGCGGCAAGTCCAGCTCAAGCGCCAGCCTGGCCGCGACCTGCAGGGCCGGATTCTGTTCGCTGCGCAACGCATGGTGCGCCCAGTAGAGGACAAATTCGCCGCCCGGATTGACTTCCCCACGGCCATGAAATTCATAGCGCTCGGCGAGGTGATCGGGGAGGGTGGGTATGTTCATGGTTTCAGGTGCTGCCATAGGGATCAGGGTGGCAGGGCGGTCAGGCCCGGTCGTTTTCCAGTGCATCCAGGAACGCCCCGGATTGCGCAACAATCTCTTCCAGCTCGGATTCCGGCTTGTTGTTCAGGTTTCGGTAGGCCAGTCCCATCCTGGGATTGCCCTCTAGCAGGTCCCGCTTGCTGATCAGGAAATTCCAGTACAGGTAATTGAATGGGCAGGCGCCCTCACCGAGTTTTCTGGACGGGCTGAAACGGCAACCGGCGCAGTAGTCGGACATGCGGTTGATATAGGCGCCGGAGGCCGCGTATGGCTTGGAGGCCAATATGCCGCCATCGGCAAACAGCGCCATTCCGTGGGTGTTGGGCAACTCGACCCATTCGAAGGCGTCGGCGTACACGACCAGGTACCACTCCTCCACCTCTGCGGGAGAGAGGCTGGCCAGCAGCGCAAAGTTGCCGGTAATCATCAGCCGTTGGATATGATGCGCATAAGCGTGGCGGCGCGTGGTTTCAATGGCCTGGCGCAGGCAGTTCATGTCGGTCTCAGCGGTCCAGAAAAAGTCCGGTAAAGGCCGCTTAGCGTTGAGAAAATTGCTGTCCCGATACGCGGGCATGTGCAGCCAGTAGAAGCCGCGGATGTACTCCCGCCAACCCAGTATCTGCCGCACAAAACCCTCGACAGCGGCCAGCGGCGCCTGGCCCCGGTCATGGGCTTCGAGGGCTGCGTCGCAAACCTCGCGCGGGTCCAGCAGGCCAATATTCATGTAGGGCGAAAGCAGTGCGTGAAAGAGGAAGTGTTCACCGCTTTTCATGGCGTCCTGGTAATCACCGAAATTCGGCAGGCAGTCGCTTACGAAGTGCTCCAATGCCCGTTTCGCGTCCTCGCGGGTGGTGGCCCATTGGAACGGTTCGAGGTCACCAAAGTGGGCCGCATGACGTTGCGCGACCAACTGCATCACGTCGCGGGTTATGTCATCGACGTCAAAGCGGAGCCGGTCGGGATGGCTCATGCCCTTCGGTAACGGCTTGCGGTTCTGCTTGTCGTAATTCCACTCGCCACCGACCGGTTTGTCGCCGTCCATCAGCCAACCGGTCTTTTTACGCATGTTGCGGTAAAAGTATTCCATGCGCAGGCTTTTACGGCCTTGCGCCCATTGACTGAACTCCTCCAGCGAGCACAGGAAGCGATCATCTTCGTGTATTTCAACCGGCACCCCGAGGTCCTGCTGCCAACGCTCCATCATTGCGCGCACCCGCCACTCGCCTGGTTCGGTCACCACCAGTCGCTCAGGCCGGTGCCGGTCTAAAGCGCGTTTGACTTCGCCACTGAACGAACCAGTGTTGCCGTCGCTGTCCATCCTGACGTAGTCGACCTGGTAGCCCTGCTGTTGTAGCCGGGCGGCAAAGTGCCGCATCGCGGATAAAACCAGAACCAGTTTCTGCTTGTGGTGGCGAACGTAGCCTGCTTCGTCCTCGACCTCGACCATCAACACCACGTCGGATTGCCGGTCGATATCCGACAGCGATGAGATTGCCGTGCTGAGTTGATCGCCCAATACCAGCCGGAGGTTTTTCATGACTCGATGTGCTCCAATTTTGCCTGGCCGGAGAATGGCATGATTACATCAGTCCAATGACTGCCAGGTGCGAGGCGAAGACGGCCAGCGTCAGGCGTTTTCGCAAGTGCCGCATCCAGGGC
>Ga0316201_10003444_pt1 | contig 11662 bp, 7 predicted proteins | sample CS6wburrow_MG_FD_204516 | JGI IMG/M metagenome (GOLD analysis project Ga0316201, IMG submission 204516) | Coastal sediment microbial communities from Delaware Bay, Delaware, United States - CS-6 worm burrow | ecosystem: Environmental > Aquatic > Marine > Coastal > Sediment | place: USA: Delaware... | reverse complement strand
TATGCTTGCCGGGCAACCATTGGGGGCGACCATCGGCTTTGGCACCAAGGCTGATATCATAACCGCATTTTCCATGGACCTGAATGGCAACGGCATTACTGTATCCAACAGCATCTGGCAACAGATGAAAGCAAACATCCCGCACGAAGACGGTAAACCGGTGCACCCGATCAAGGCGGATTACCTGAAACCTGTCGTCGAAAAGTTCAAGCAAGAAGGTAAACCGTTCAAGATGGGCATGGTGTTCCCGGTATCGACACATAATTATGAGTTGCGCTACTGGCTGGCGGCGGGCGGCATTCATCCGGGTTACTACGCACCGCACAAAGGTGATACATCTGGCACCATCGATGCAGATGCATTGCTGTCGGTAACGCCGCCACCACAGATGCCGGCTACACTTGAGGCGGGCACCATCTATGGCTATTGCGTAGGTGAACCCTGGAACCAGCAGGCGGTATTCAAAGGCATTGGTGTACCGGTAATTACCGACTATGAAATCTGGAAGGACAACCCTGAGAAAGTATTTGGCGTATCCAAAGCCTGGGCAGAGAAGCACCCGAACACTCACAAGGCTGTGGTAAAGGCGCTGATACGCGCAGCGATGTGGCTTGACCAGGGCGGACTTGAAAACAGGAAAGAAGCCTCGAAGATTATGTCACGGCCTGAATATGTTGGTGCAGATTACGAGGTGATCGCCAACTCCATGACGGGTACCTTCGAGTATGAAAAGGGCGACAAGCGTTCATTGCCTGACTTCAACGTGTTCTTCCGCTACAACGCGACCTATCCGTATTACTCCGATGCAGTCTGGTACCTGTCACAGATGCGCAGATGGGGGCAGATTTCGGAGCAGAAGTCCGACGACTGGTACATGGAAATGGCGAAAAAAGTATATCGCCCGGATATCTATGCTGGCGCTGCAAAAGAGTTGATTGCTGAAGGCAAGGCCAAGGCTGCTGACTTCCCGGACTTCGAGAAGGAATCCGGCTTCCGGGCACCGCAGACAGAGTTCATCGATAACGTTACTTTTGACGGCACCCAGCCAAATGCCTATTTGAAGAAATTCAATATAGGGCTCAAGGGTTCGGACATCGTGAAATAAATGATGACACGGGCAGCGCTCAGTGTGCCATCGGCGCACTGATGCTTGCCCGGTGGTTCAAGCGGAGAAAATTATGTACTTATCACGTTATAAAACATTCACTGCTGAAGAATACAGAGCATTTCTCAGCTCTTTCATATTTCCACTGATTGCAATTGCAATCTTCCTTGTGCTGTGGAGTGCATCTGCAAAACAGGTGCAGACTTCATTAGGTCAGTTACCCGGGCCAGTCGCGGTATTCCAGCAGGCCAGCAATCTGTTTGATGAACATGTTGCCGAGCGCGAAAAAGAAGTGGCTTTTTACCAACGCCAGGAAAAGCGTAATGAGGCAAAACTGGCAAAGGACCCTGAGGCAGAAATAAAAATTCGTCCTTATACCGGCAAGCCAACTTTTTTCGACCAGATCATCACCAGCCTGGTAACGGTATTCACCGGATTCGTGCTGGGATCGCTGATTGCTATTCCCATCGGCATTGTTACCGGCCTGAGCAATAACCTGTACAAGGCAATCAACCCGGTCGTGCAGTTGTTGAAGCCGGTATCACCGCTCGCATGGCTGCCGATCGTGACCATGGTGGTGAGCGCGGTATACATTTCCGATGACCCGATGTTTGACAAGTCCTATCTGAATTCGGCGATCACCGTCATGTTGTGCTGTATGTGGCCAACACTGATCAACACGGCTGTCGGTGTATCGTCTGTGGACAAGGATCTGATCAATATCGGCAAGGTGCTGCGACTGGGCTGGTTTACCAAGTTATTCAAAATAATTCTGCCTTCCGCCATACCGATGATATTCACGGGCCTGCGCCTGAGCTTGAGTATTGGCTGGATGGTGCTGATTGCCGCTGAAATGCTTGCGCAAAATCCAGGTCTGGGTAAGTTCGTGTGGGATGAATTCCAGAACGGTAGTTCAAATTCACTCGGCCGTATCATGGTTGCCGTGGTTGCGATCGGCCTCATTGGTTTCATGCTCGATCGCGGCATGCTGATGTTGCAGCGCCGCGTCTCCTGGGACAAGACAGCAGTGCTACGGTAACTGAATAAATTTAGGATAAGGAAAAACAGAATGAAAAAAGAACATTTGAATATTGATCATATATCTATGGAATTTCCCACGCCCACTGGCCCCTTTGTGGCGCTTGATAATGTTGACCTGGTTATAGAAAAGGGTGAATTTGTATCGCTCATCGGCCATTCGGGCTGCGGTAAATCAACGGTGCTGAATGTAGTTGCCGGCCTCTACCAGGCAACCACCGGTGGCGTGATACTCGATGGTAAGGAGGTGAATGTGCCTGGCCCTGATCGTGCCGTGGTATTTCAGAATCATTCATTATTGCCATGGTTAACGGCCTACCAGAATGTTGAACTGGCGGTGAAACAGGTTTTTGGGAAGTCGAAAAGCAAGGCTGAGATCAAACAATGGATCGAACATAACCTGCATCTGGTGCATATGGATCATGCAATGCACAAACGTCCCGATGAAATATCTGGTGGTATGAAACAGCGTGTCGGCATTGCACGCGCGCTGGCGATGCAGCCCAAGGTGCTGCTGATGGACGAGCCTTTTGGTGCGCTGGATGCGCTGACTCGCGCACATATGCAGGAATCATTGATGGAAATTCATGCCGACCTGGGTAATACCGTAATCATGATTACACACGATGTTGATGAAGCCGTGCTGCTATCGGACCGCATCGTGATGATGACCAACGGACCGGCAGCAACTATCGGTGAAATCCTGACGATTGATTTACCGCGCCCACGTAACAGGGTCGAGCTGTCAGACGATGCCAGATATAACCATTTCAGGCATGAAGTGTTGCAGTTCCTGTATGAACGCCAGCGTCGTCCCGGTGAGGAAGCAGAAACGAAAGAACAGGATGATGAAAGTGCACAAACTCTCAGTGTGGTCAAGTCTGAAGCGGCATGAGGGACCAGCAGACAGCTAAGATTTAGCTAGCACGGATGTTGCACGAAAGCGGACGTGCACCATTTCATAATAGTCGATGTTTCAATCAGATATGTCTGAAATAACAAGGTATTGTATGGTTACAGTTTGTCCTGTTCGGTTTTACGTGCAAGCTGGCGTCACATCATGAACGATCCCCCATGATCCATAGCTAAAGCTATGAATCCGCGGGCGATCGTCCAACCTGGTTGCTCGTCTCTTCCATGAGACTCACCCCTAACGGGGCTAGTGAAGTAAATGCATCTCCGACTGGATGTGGTACTGCCATGGATGGCTCTATTCTGGCATTGCCTATGCCTTTATCACCGCACACAGCAGGTGCGGTGAGTAATCCCATTGCACTTATCTGGTGCGCACACCAGGCAATTCGTCATTTAAGCCCTTGATATAGCGGATTGAAAATGTGGCACGGATCTTGTTTATATTAATTAATTATTATATTCGGCAAAACGCAACGAGGCGAAAATGCGAGAGAATCTAGTACTAATCGGCAATGGTATGGCAGGTGTCCGTACACTTGAAGAACTACTCAAGCACGGCAGTGATCTATACAACATAACCGTCATAGGTGCCGAACCCCATCCTAATTACAACCGCATCATGCTGTCACCGGTATTGGCCAGTGAAAAAACCATTAATGACATTATTCTCAACAGTCATGAGTGGTATGCACAGAACAATATCGAATTAATAACCGGTGATGCCGTTACTGAGATCAGCCGAGTCAAAAAAGCCGTATTTACTGAAAGCGGTAAAGAAATTCCATACGACCGCCTGCTGCTGGCGACTGGATCCAATCCGTTCATTATTCCGGTACCGGGTGCTGAAAAAGATGGCGTGATCGGCTTTCGCGATATTCACGATGTTGAAACCATGCTGGCGGCCGCGAGGGAATATAAAAATGCCGTTGTCATCGGTGGCGGGCTGCTAGGGCTTGAAGCAGCCAATGGCCTGATGAAACAGGGTATGAATGTAACAGTTGTACACTTGCTTGATTCATTAATGGAGCGCCAGCTGGACAAGCCTGCTTCAGCAATGCTCAAGGCATCACTGGAGCAGAAAGGCCTGACGTTTATGATGGAGGCGCAGACTGCAGAGATCAGCGGTGACAAACGTGTTACAGGCGTCAAGTTTGCCGATGGCTCAGAAATTGAAGCCGACCTGGTGGTGATGGCTGTCGGCATTCGGCCAAATATCGAACTGGCACAAAAGGCTGGTATTTACTGTGAACGCGGCATCGTCGTCAATGACACTATGCAGACCTATGATCCGCGTATCTATGCGGTGGGTGAATGTGTACAACACCGCAATGAATGTTATGGACTGGTTGCACCTTTGTTCGAACAGGGCCGTGTTGCAGCCAATCATCTTGCCCAGGTTGGCAGTACCCGTTACGAAGGCTCTGTTACATCAACCAAGTTGAAAGTAACCGGTATCGACCTGTTCTCTGCCGGCGAATTCAATGAAGAAGAAGGCGATGAGGCCATGGTGCTTCAGGATCCGGCCAGCGGTACCTACAAGAAGCTGGTGATTCGTGATAACAAAATCAAGGGTGCGGTGCTTTATGGCGACACCATGGACGGCACATGGTATTTCCAGCTTATGCGTGAAGGCACCAATATTGCGGATTTCAGAAGAACGATTATGTTCGGCCAGCATGATCTTGGTGATGCCGGTCACGGTGATGCCCAGGTTCTTGCACTGCCTGACAGCGCTGAAATATGCGGTTGCAACGGTGTTTGCAAAGGCGACATCGTCAACGCGATATCGAAAAAAGCTTTATTCACGCTCGAAGATGTGCGCTCTCACACCAAGGCTTCATCTTCGTGCGGCTCATGTACCGGGTTGGTAGAGGCTTTGCTGGCGAGTACGGTTGGTGAAGGTTATGACGAGAAACCCAGCAAGAAGCCGATGTGTGCCTGCACCGAGCACAGCCATGATGATGTGATCAAGGCGATCAAGCAGCATGAACTGAAAACCATGCCGGCAGTACGCGAGTTTATGGAATGGAAAACACCCGATGGATGTGCCGCCTGCCGACCGGCATTGAACTATTATCTGCTGGCCAACTGGCCTGAAGAATATAAAGACGATGCGCAATCGCGTTTTATCAACGAGCGTGCACACGGCAACATACAGAAAGACGGTACCTATTCCGTCGTGCCGCGTATGTTTGGCGGCCTCTGTACAGCGAACGATCTTCGTGTAATCGCCGACGTTTCGGATAAATACAATGTACCTGAAATGAAAGTCACAGGCGGTCAACGCGTCGATTTGTTCGGCGTTAAAAAAGAAGATCTTCCCGCAATGTGGAAAGACCTGTCTGACGCCGGCTTTGTATCAGGCCACGCCTACGGCAAGGCAATGCGCACGGTAAAGACCTGCGCGGGCAAAACCTGGTGTCGCTTCGGCACACAAAATTCAACCGGCCTCGGGGTGAAGCTGGAAGAACTGACCTGGGGTTCATGGATGCCGCATAAATTCAAACTGGCCGTGTCTGGCTGCCCGCGCAATTGCGCTGAAGCCACGATCAAGGACTTTGGTGTTGTCTGCGTTGATTCCGGTTATGAGCTGCACGTTGGTGGCAACGGAGGTATCAAGGTTCGCGTTACTGACCTTTTATGCAAAGTCGAAACAGAAGAAGAAGTACTGGAATACTGCGGTGCATTTACACAGAAATACCGTGAAGAGGCGCATTACCTGGAACGCACGGCGCCCTGGGTCGAGCGTGTCGGCCTGAGTACGATAAAGGAATGCGTCGTTGATAATGAAGAAGAACGTCAAGCGCTTTATCAACGATTCAAGCTTGGGCAGATGTATGCGCAGATCGATCCGTGGAAAGCGCGTGCAGAAGGTGAAGCATCATATGAATTTACTCCCCTCAAGATTGCAGGCTAATCGATATGACGAATATTGCTATGAAAAAGGAAATAGAGAACTGGGTTGAAGTCGTGGCACTGGAAGACATTCCAGCGCTGGGTTCGCGTGTGATCAAAACTGACACTATGAGTATCGCGGTTTTCAGAACTGCCAGCGATGAAGTGTTTGCAATGAAAGACGAATGTCCACATAAACAGGGTCCTTTGTCACAAGGCATCGTGCACGGTACTTCCGTTACCTGTCCGTTACATAACTGGAAGATCGATCTTGCCAGTGGTGAGGCACTGGGGCCGGATGAGGGCTGTACTAATGTGTTCCCGGTAAAAATTGAAAACGGCATTGTCTCCATCGATTTTATAAATCGATAATCACTAAAGATATTACGCAGCAGTTCAGGACACCGAGTCTTAAGTATCATGTTATTTGGACGCAAGAATAAAAACCCGATAAAGATCGCAGATAAATCAGTGGTTGAATGGAAGTATGCCACTTGTGGCTACTGTTCAACAGGCTGCTCGATCGAAGTGGGATTAGATAGTGAAGGAGAACCGGTAGCATCGCGTGGTGTTGCTGATGCTGATGTTAACCGTGGCAAGCTATGTATAAAAGGAATATTCGAACACGAGTTGTTTCGTAAAACTGCAGGCCGCGGTTCAGTACCTCTGATGCGTAATAGTTTTGAGGATGAGTTCGAAGAAGTCACCTGGAAACAGGCGCTCGATCACACTGCGGATGAAATAAAACGTATCCAGGAAGAGTACGGACGCGATTCTTTTTCTATTATTTCCACCGGTCAGATCATGACCGAAGAGTTCTATACCCTGGGCAAGTTGTCACGCGGTGTTATTGGCACTAATAATTATGACGGTAACACAACGCTTTGCATGTCATCAGCTGTTTCAGGCTATAAACGTTCGTTTGGATCGGATGGACCGCCCGGTTGCTATGATGACTTCGAGCATACTGAATGCTTGCTGGCATTCGGCTCTAATCTGCCAGAGCAGCACCCTATCATATACTGGCGTCTGAACGAGGCTCTTGAGCGCCGCGACCGTGAAGGCAAGCCACGACTTCCAATTGTTGTCGTTGACCCGCGTGTGACCATGTTTGCGCAAATGGCGGATATACATCTTGCGGTTTCACCAGGCACGGACCTTGTATTACTGAATGCGCTTGCGCACGTAATATTGCAGGAAGGCCTTGCGGATATGGCTTACATTCATGCGCACACCGAAGGTTACGATGAGTTCAGTGCTGTTGTACAACAGTATGACCCAGAAAGCGCATCAAAGGTCTGTGGTATCGATGCTGAAATTATTCGCAAGGTTGCGCGTATGTATGCCAATGCCGGCGCAGCGATGACGATATGGACCATGGGTATCAACCAGAGCACGCACGGCTCTGATGGCGTATGTGCTATTAACAATCTGAATCTTATCACCGGCAACATCGGCAAGCCTGGCGGTTCCTCTCTGTCCATTACCGGTCAGTGCAATGCCATGGGTACGCGTGAATGGTCATCCTGTTCCGGTCTGCCGGGATACCGCGCGCTGGAAAGCGATAAGGACCGCAGTGAAATAGCCGAATTCTGGGGTATCGATGTCGATTTTCTGCCGGAAAAGCGCGGCATGTTTATGACAGACATATTGCCCGCGATCGAAACCGGTGAGATAAAAGGTCTGTGGCTGATAGCGACCAACCCGATGACATCAATGGCAAATACGGAGTTGATGCGCAAGCTGTTATCCAGTCTTGAGTTTCTTGTGGTTCAGGACGCCTATCGTGATGTAGAAACAAACCAGTATTCACATGTTTACCTGCCAGCTGCCGTGTGGGCGGAAAAGGAAGGCTGTTTTACCAATACCGAGCGTCGTGTGAACCTGATACGCAACGTATGCAAGCCGCACGGCGAATCGAAAACCGATCTCGATATATTTAATGAAATGGCAAAACGGTTTGAGCGTGGCAGGGAAATGAATTTCCCTGAAACTGCAGAAGCCGTGTTCGATGAGCTCAAACATTTATCAAAAGGCCGCATGCTCGATTACTCCGGTATGAGTTACGACAAGATCGAGGAAAATCGTGGTATACAGTGGCCTTGCAATGAAGAATCGGCGCCTGAAGGTTCGCAGCGTTTATATACTGATGGCGTATTCCAGTATCCGGGTGGAAAAGCAAAGCTTCTGGCGCTGCCGTTCTTTGATGATAATGAACGACCCAGCGAAGAGTATCCGTTCTGGCTTAACTCGGGCCGTGTTGTTGAGCATTTTCACACGCGTACGCGTACGGGCAAGGTTGGTAATGCCAACAAGTTCAGCCCGACACCCTATATGGAGATCAACCCGCGTGCCGCCGAAAAGCTCGGAATCAAGCATGGTTCATATGCAAAATTAACATCGCGACGCGGTGATGCCATCGTTATGGTGCAGTGCACCGAACGCACAGCGCCTGACTCCGTATTCATTCCGTTTCATTTTCATGAATGCGTCAATCGTATTTCACTGGGATTGCTCGACCCGCATTCAAGACAGCCTGCTTATAAACAGTGCGCCGTCAATATCGAAGCAATCGAAGACCAGAAGACAGCTGCGAATATTAACGTTGAAGCCAGGGCATATTGATGATTTGCCACAGAGGCACAGAGATCACAGAGACTATTAAATCAAAACTTATTTATTTGGATTATTATTTTATGTGGAAATGTATATCAAGGCTTATTTATAGTTTTTTTATGAGCATTCATTCAGATGACAGTAAACATGAGTCTTCTCTGTGTACTCTATGCCTCTGTGGCAAATAAAGATGTTTAAGTACTCAAGGCCCAAAGAACAATCTTACGCGTTTGTGCCGGATGTTGATCATCCGGCAACGAATCGTTACGGAAAGTCGATCGAGACAGTACCTGATGGCCATGAGCTGCGCGGACAGTCATTGAATATCAATGGTGATTCCTCGATAGGCGAAAACCCAAATCGTTATAAGCAACACGGATTTTATTTTACTGCGGATAACTGCATTGCATGTCACGCATGCGAAGCCGCCTGTTCGGAGAAAAACGATCTGCCGGGACACCTGGCATTCAGAGCAGTGGGTTATGTTGAAGGCGGAACCTACCCTGAGTATACGCGTATGAATATATCGATGGCGTGTAATCATTGTGATGACCCGGTATGTCTCAAAGGCTGCCCGACACGCGCCTATACAAAATTTGCCGAGTATGGCGCGGTACTGCAGGATCCTGATATTTGTTTTGGCTGCGGTTACTGTACCTGGGTGTGTCCTTATAATGCACCACAACTGGATACCAGCGCTGGGCACGTATCCAAGTGCAATATGTGTGTTGACAGGCTCGAGGTTGGTTTGAAGCCGGCGTGTGCCGCCGCCTGTCTTGCCGGCGCACTGGATTTCGGCGTGATTGAAACAACGCCTGAAAACAGGCATGGGCTGGATACAAAAATCCCCGGCTTTCCAGACACGAATATTACCCATCCGAATATCCGCTTTCAGCAGAAAAAGACTATGCCCGAACAAATGAAGCGCACTGACAGTATGCCACTGAAGTACTTGAAAAACTCAGAAGGTGATTACTGTCCTGAAGTTAACGCTGACAATGCTCCATCAAAATGGAGCCTGAAAAAGCTGAGTACGCGTGAGAATCCCCTGGTTGTATTTACGCTGGTATCGCAGGCGGTGATAGGTGCATTTATCACTTTATTTATCGGGCCCATGCTTGGTATGGATACATTAACGCCTGCGGCGCATCCGGTCGCATGGCCACTTGTCCTGTTTGCTTTGATAGGGGGACAGACACTGGCACTGGTTTTGTCGACGCTGCACCTGGGCAGGCCACATCGATTTTATCGTGCATTTAATAACTTACGGCATTCACCGGTGAGCCGTGAAGTGGCAGGAATAGCCGTATTCTATAACTTTCTCGGTGCATTTACATTATTGACCGGTCTGCCCGTGTTATTTGAATGGCTGCCCCAGAGCATTAACGAGCTGCTTGTTTCTGTTTCTGGATGGGGAGCTGTTTTATCAGGTATTGCAGCTATCTATTTTATGCACAGGATTTATCGTATACCTGCGAGACCGTTCTGGAATCACTGGCAGGTGTTGACCTCGTTCTATGGCAGTATGCTGGTGCTTGGGCCGCTATTCGTGATTTTGGTCTACGCTGCGGTGCAGACAGCTGCGGATGCTAACTGGAGTGATTCAGCTTCAACGCTGGCATCTATAGTTTCCATAGGATTATTTATGGAAATCATTGGTCTCTATTACCACCAACGTGATTTGAGCAAGCAGGGTGGGGAAGGTGCCGCGTCGCATTACGAACAGCTAACGAAATTTGGTAAGACATATACTGCGCGCAATATAGGTCTGTTTACCGGCCTGGCGACTGCAATGTGTTTGAGTCTGGTATCTATGGATAATGAGACAGCTATGGGTATCTGGATAATCGCTGCTGTTGTTATATCAGCAACTGCAGTAATCGGGCGCGCGTTGTTCTATGCCTTGGTAATTCCAACCACGATGCCGGGCGCATTCTTCTGGCGCAATAAAGGCTTTGAAGAACACGCGAGAGAAAGTGGACTGGCTGAAATGCCTCAAGTGGGCATATTGCCGCATACCCACTAAAGACTTAATTATAAAAACCGTCTTGACATACACAGCCAGGACAAATTCAAAAAGAGTTAACCACAGAGGCACAAAGGCACAGAGAAAACCTTTCTTTTATTAAAAACAAAGATACCACAGAGGCACAGAGTGCTCTGAAAGTTTTATGTGTATAACCAATTTGCGAAATCACATTACTATTACTGATATCTAATATTTTTTTGAAACATGAAAAAAACACTTTCCTCTGTGCCTCTGTGGTGAAATATTATTTAGTTTTTGAATGTCAGGCTATATAGAAGTCAATATTCAAAAACCGTCAGATTGGGTTTATTCTGCAACACATTAAAGCTGCTGCTGGACTTATAGCAATAATGGGGATAACTGCTTGTCTACTACCCGTTCAAAACGTTTAGGCGAAATCAAAAGCGAATTTGAACGCGGTGTGTTTCTAGTTCTATACGACTCACCAAAACAAAAGCTTCATCGTATTGTTGCCACTACCGCATTGATTATTAAGCACGCACTGCGTGGCATACTATTCAGCTGGCCATTGTACATGTTGACACTGGCCGCCTTTGCAGTTCCCGGCTTAACAAAATTAGTATTTTTACTCCTGCTGGTACCAGGCCTGTATGTGTCATGGGTGATCCTGAGTCGGGGCGTAAGGGAGGATTATGATAATCTGGTTGAAGGCTATATTCTCAAACCCGGTTATCTTGGAAGAATGCTGTTCCATAATAAAACGTGAGTATATTTAAAGTGCCTGTGCTGGTCTTTGCTGCCTGCAGTGGGTCAGAAAAGACAGCGCTGCTGGTTAAGCTTATTCCGCTATTGAACGCACAAGGTGCGGCCCTAAAGGAGGAAGGCGGGATGCCTGAAATAACCGGGTATCCAGTAAGTTGTTGATTAGTGTCTTCACTAAAAAAGTTACTGGATTACAAAATACATCCATGTATATAGCGCTGCGTACCAGCCAGCGGCTGTTCAAATCTGCTGGAGCAGATTTAGTCTCGCTTCCGTGCAGTTCTGACGGCACAAAAATCTTCATGCCTGCGAAGGCGCACTGCTGTATGTAATAAGTTCGT
>Ga0316201_10003443_pt1 | contig 11668 bp, 8 predicted proteins | sample CS6wburrow_MG_FD_204516 | JGI IMG/M metagenome (GOLD analysis project Ga0316201, IMG submission 204516) | Coastal sediment microbial communities from Delaware Bay, Delaware, United States - CS-6 worm burrow | ecosystem: Environmental > Aquatic > Marine > Coastal > Sediment | place: USA: Delaware... | reverse complement strand
CCGGTCTACTGCCTAGGAAACTGTGCGTGCGCACCCGCGGTCATGGTCAATGGCAGGACGTTCGGTCGAGTCAGCCCAGAGCGCTTCGACACTCTCGTCGCGGCAATGAGGGAGGAATCCTCATGAGCGGAGTCAAGGTCTTCGTCCCACGCGAGACCAGCAGTGTTTCCGTTGGCGCCGACGAGGTTGCGCTCGCCATCGCGCAGCAGGCAAAGAAAAATGGCGCGTCGATTCAACTTATTCGCAATGGCTCCTGGGGTGCGTGCTGGCTCGAACCGCTCGTCGAAGTCGAGGTTGACGGCACGCGCATTGCCTATGGCAACGTTGATGCTGGCGATGTGCCTGAGCTGTTCGATGCCGGCCTGCTCGAGGGCGGCGCGCACGATAAACGCCTTGGGCCAACGAATGAAATCGATTATCTGATCAGTCAGGATCGTTGGACATTCTGGCGCTGTGGCCTGGTTGAAGCGCTGTCTCTCGAAGACTTCCTGGCACATCAGGGCTTCAAAGCCCTGCAGAAAGCCTGGCAAGACGGACCAGACGCGGTCATTGAGACGTTATCCGCATCCGGCCTGCGCGGTCGCGGTGGCGCAGGCTTCCCGGCTGGAATCAAGTGGCGCACTGTAGCCGATGCCGAAGGTGACCAGAAATATGTTGCTTGCAACGCCGACGAAGGCGACAGCGGCACGTTCTCGGACCGCATGCTCATGGAAGGCGACCCGTTCGGGTTGATCGAGAGTATGGCTGTCGCAGGATTTGCTGTCGGTGCAAACAAGGGTTACATCTACCTGCGTTCCGAGTATCCGCTTACGTACACGATACTTTCACGGGCGATCAGGACCGCACGCGAAGCCGGCTGGCTTGGCAACAACATCCAGGGCAGCGGATTCGATTTCGAAATCGAGTTGCACCTCGGGGCGGGTTCGTACGTATGTGGCGAGGAAACTGCGATGCTCGAGAGCCTCGAAGGCAAGAAAGGCATCGTGCGCTCCAAGCCGCCATTGCCCGCCATCGAAGGGCTGTTCGGCAAACCGACGGTCGTCAACAATGTCGTGACGCTGGCGTCAGTACCCAACATTATTAATCTCGGCGGTGAACGTTACGCGGAAATGGGCGTCAATCGCTCCAAAGGAACGCTCGCGTTCCAGCTTGCCGGCAACATCAAACGTGGCGGGTTGGTCGAGAAATCCTTCGGCATAACGCTGCGCGAACTCATCGAGAATTATGGTGGCGGCACGGCCAGTGGTCGACCCGTCAAAGCCGTGCAGGTCGGTGGCCCACTGGGCGCATTCCTGTCTGCCGAACAACTCGATACACCGCTCGACTATGAGGCATTCGTAAAGATAAATGCCATGGTTGGCCACGGCGGAATTGTCGTATTTGACGACACGGCGGATATGGCACAGCAGGCGCGATTTGCGATGGAGTTCTGCGCCATCGAGTCTTGCGGCAAGTGCACACCGTGCCGTATCGGATCGACACGCGGTGTCGAAGTCATAGACAAGCTGATCGCGGGCGAGAAACGCGACGAAAATTATGATCTGCTGCTTGAACTCTGCGATACGATGGAGGACGCATCATTATGTGCGATGGGCGGTATGACGCCCTACCCGGTTCGCAGTGTACTCAAGCATTTCGCGGACGATTTCGCGCCGGCGCAAAAAAGGTAACCAGGCAAAGATGAATAAGACTCGACAAAAAGACTCAGGTACACCGGAGAGCCGCGCGGAGGAAGCTGTCTCAGTCGAAATAGACGGACTTCCCGCAACGATCAAGGCCGGCACGAGCATCCTGCGTGCCGCCCGTGAGAGCGGCATCGACATTCCCAAACTCTGTGCAACAGACAGCCTGAAAGCATTTGGTTCGTGCCGCCTGTGCGTTGTCGAAATCGAAGGCCGTAAAGGTTATCCCGCTTCATGCACGACTCCCGTTGAAGAAGGCATGAAGATCCGTACTCAAACGGACAAGCTGTCGCAATTGCGGCGCAACGTCATGGAGCTTTACATCTCCGATCATCCGCTCGATTGCCTGACCTGTTCTGCCAATGGCGACTGCGAATTGCAGGATATGGCTGGCGCTGTCGGCCTGCGCGATGTGCGCTATGGCTTCGATGGTGCGAACCATCTCGACGCGCCCGTTGACGCGAGCAACCCGTATTTCCAGTTCGACGCTTCCAAATGCATCGTCTGCTCACGCTGCGTGCGCGCCTGCGACGAGGTGCAGGGCACGTTTGCCCTCACGATCGAAGGCCGCGGCTTCAATTCCAAGGTTTCGGCCGGTATCAGCGAAGACTTCCTCGACTCGGAATGTGTGTCCTGCGGTGCCTGCGTGCAGGCTTGTCCGACGGCAACGCTCATGGAAAAGAGCATCGTCGATCACGGCCAGCCCGATCACGCCGTGGTGACAACCTGCGCATACTGCGGCGTCGGCTGCTCGTTCCAGGCCGAGATGAAAGGTGACCAGGTCGTGCGCATGACGCCGTACAAGGATGGCCAGGCCAATCACGGCCATTCCTGCGTCAAGGGGCGTTTTGCCTGGGGCTACGCGTCGCATCGCGACCGCGTGTTGAAACCCATGATTCGCGAGAATACTTCAGATCCCTGGCGCGAAGTCGAATGGGACGAGGCAATTCAGTACGCGGCCAGTCGATTCAAGGCAATCCAGAAAGAGCATGGCCGCAAGTCGATCGGCGGCATCACTTCTTCCCGGTGCACTAATGAAGAAGTATTTGTCGTGCAAAAACTCGTTCGCGCCGCTATGGGTAACAACAATGTCGACACCTGCGCACGCGTCTGCCACTCGCCAACCGGCTATGGTCTTAAGACTACGCTGGGAACGTCGGCGGGCACGCAGCCCTTCGACAGCGTCATGGATGCAGACGTCATCATGGTCATCGGTGCAAACCCGACAGAAGGACACCCGGTGTTCGCATCACAGATGAAGCGGCGCCTGCGCGAGGGCGCCCAACTAATCGTCGTCGATCCGCGCGAAATCGGCCTCGTACGGTCGCCACACATCGCGGCGGCTCATCACATCAATCTTCTGCCGGGCACCAATGTACCGGTCATCAATGCGCTCGCTCATGCCATCGTCAGCGATGGACTCGCTGACGAAGAATACGTAAGGGAGCGCTGTGATCTCGATTCCTGGGAATCCTGGAAGGCGATGATTCTGAAACCGGAAAACTCGCCCGAAGAAGTGGCCAAGGTATCAGGCGTCGACGCCGAAACTATACGCGCTGCGGCCAGGCTGTTTGGGTCCGCGAAGAACGGAGCAATCTACTACGGTCTGGGTGTCACCGAACACAGCCAGGGCTCAACCATGGTCATGGGCATGGCGAACCTCGCCATGGCGACCGGCAACATCGGCAGGTCGGGTGTGGGCGTTAACCCGCTGCGCGGCCAGAACAACGTGCAGGGTGCCTGCGACATGGGCTCTTTCCCGCACGAACTCGCCGGCTACAGGCATATTTCCGGTGACGATGTCCGCACACAATTCGAACAACACTGGGGCGTCACGCTTGATCCGGAACCGGGTTTTCGTATCCCGAACATGTTCGATGCTGCATGCGCCGGCAATTACAAGGGGATGTACATTCAGGGCGAGGACGTCGCCCAGTCCGACCCCGACACGACGCATGTCGAAGCGGCGCTCAGTGCTATGGACTGCATTGTCGTGCAGGACCTGTTTCTCAACGAAACCGCGAAGTTTGCGCATGTATTCCTGCCCGGGACCTCGTTCCTTGAGAAAGACGGTACCTTCATCAACGCCGAGCGACGCATCAACAGGGTCCGTCCCGTCATGAAAGCACAACAGGGCAAGGACGAGTGGCGCATCACGCAGGACCTCGCGCAAGCCCTCGGCTACAACATGAACTACGACAACGCGGCGCAGATCATGGACGAAATCGCCGAGCTGACGCCTACATTCAACAATGTCAGTTTCAAGTTTCTGGATGAGGTTGGCAGTGTGCAATGGCCGTGTAACGACGATGCTCCAACCGGGACACCCATCATGCACATCGATGCCTTTGTTCGCGGCAAAGGCTTGTTCGTGGAGACCGATTACGTACCGACCGAGGAACGCACAAACCGCAAGTTCCCGTTATTGCTCACGACGGGCCGTATTTTGTCGCAGTACAACGTTGGCGCGCAGACGCGCCGGACGGCTAACAACGTCTGGTACGGCGAAGACCTGCTCGAGGTACATCCGTCCGACGCTGAAGCACGCGGAATACAGGAAGGCATGCTCGTCGCCCTCGCCAGCCGTAAGGGCGATATCACGCTGCGCGCGACGATAACCACGCGTGTGAAACCCGGCGTCGTCTATACGACGTTCCACAACCCTGAAACCGGAGCCAACGTCGTTACAACCGAGTACGGTGACTGGGCAACGGACTGCCCGGAATACAAGGTGACGGCAGTGCAAATCGCGCCTGCAACGCATCGCTCGGAATGGCAGGATGAATTTGCCGCTCGCGCCGAAAAACAGGGGCGCATTGCGGAAGTGGATTAGCGCGCGCGACAGTCAACCTCGAACGCAGCGAAGTCCTGTATATAGGCGTGTGCATCCGATATCTTGCGGCCGATATTTCCGTTGCCAGACACGCCGACCGCAACCCGGCGCATCCAGTCCCCGTTTCTTTTGACGCCATCAACCAGGAAGCTGGGCCGAACCGTCCAGTAATAGGTCTCGCAAGCGTCGAGCTCGGTACCGATAGCATGACGCAAGCCGCTGATATTCTTGGCAGAGTACACCGGCCTCTGCCTGTCATAAATCTCGAGATCCCACGTAACCGTTGCCGGGTCTACGTGTTTTTGCCACTCCCCATTGTTCTCGACGTCGAGAATTTTGAAGTCCCAGGCAAGTGTCGGCTTGCGCACCTTGGTTTTGGCCCGCCAGTCATCTTTCTTGACTGGCTTGATTGTGTCCGTTTTTTTCGGGACGAGCTCATCGTTCAGTGCGACGCGCTCAAACAGCTCGGCGGAAATTTCGCGACCGAGATAATGACGCGCAAAATTCCGATACTCGCGCCATAGCTGGGTATCATTGTCTGTCCAGTTGCTCAGCGTATCCCGATCCTGGTAAGTGACCTCTTTGCGGTAGATCGTCGAACTGTCGCTGCGCCGCTCCAGCCGGGCCGTTGCGGCGATCTCGATAATCGCCTCATCGTCCTGCACGTTGATAACCAGGCCGGTAAGGCTGACGTACAAGATCGCCTCGGTATCTTCAGGCACCGGCGTCGTCAAAGCATAGATCTTTGGTTCCAGGGTCGACACGTTTTTCAAACCCCAAAACACGTCGTTGGCCAGCGAATCATTCGTCAACGGTTGATCGACGGCATCCATAAGATCTTCGGTCATTTTATCCCTGAAATCCTGGATTTCTGCTTTTGTTCCACCCGAGATGGCACCGAAAATCATGCCGATTTCGCGCAGTATCGGTATCGGAATGCCGACCGGCACAGGCCCGACTTCAACCGGGATAGTGCCAATTTGAGAACCGTCGGCCATTCCGCCCAGCAGTCCAGGCGTCTCCTTGTTGTAGCTGCCCGTCACGTTTTCGCTGCTCGCGCCCGCACTGGCCAGGATCACTATTTTGGAAGCAGAGGAACGAAGCTCTTCTGACATGTGCGTCGCCGGTTCCCTCGCGGTTGTTGCGGGCTGCACGACCTCGTCATTGGAAAGCACCCATCCCGGGGAAAGCACCATCCCCAGGATGACCAACAGAGTTCTACAGCTATTTACTTTTTCATTCATGCAAGCCTCGGGGCGCCAGTCCTGACGGATATCCTTACAGTTGACCGGCCCATTCGTCCAATAGTTCTGTCCATGCTGCGCTTTTAGGTCTCCTGTGACTGACAGCGCAGCAGCCCGAAGCACTGCCGGCAACCCAGGGCGGGCCCACTTGTACTAAGCTCTTAGTACGCCAAAAAACATGCGAAGGATTCGTCATGATGTTCCAGAGACTCTCCTGGCTTCTCACGGCACTGCCGTTTCTGCTACCGGCGCCGACTACTGCGCAGCAACCGCCTGTAATTGATATGCATATGCACACGTATACGACTGGCAAGCCATACGAAACCAAAGCAGCCAGGGGCTGGCAGGAGGCGTGGGATGAAACGCTAACGGAGATGGATCGCACCAACATTGTCCTGGCGCTGGCCAGTGGTGTGACGGAAGGGCCCCTCGAATGGCGCAGACTGGCTCCAGAGCGTGTTGTAGCCGGAGCGTTGTTTCCCTGCGATAAGGGTTTGATGGCGAATGGTGGCGAGCAGTGCTTTGAGAACGGTGAAACATGGCCGGATATTGACTGGCTCCGCGGAGAAATCGAGTCGGGACGGATTGGTTTTCTCGGAGAGATTACAACCCAGTACCTGGGGCTTGCGCCCAACGACCCGCGAATGGATCCTTATTACGCCCTGGCGGAGGAGCTTGATATACCGGTCGCGATTCACATCGGCCCCGGCTTTTCGGACTCTGCGCTCGCCGGTGGAGCGTGTGGCAAGGACCCGTGTTCAACCGGGTATCGCGCAAACCTGACAGATCCTATGCTACTTGAAGATGTGCTGATCCAGCATCCCGACTTGCGAATCCTCGTCATGCACGCCGGCTGGCCGAGGCTGGAGGATATGATTCAGTTGCTCTATGCCTACAGCCAAGTCTATGTCGATATCGCGGTGCTTACCTTCGATAACTTCATAATGCCGAGAAAAGCATTCCACGCGTACCTTCTGGGTCTTGTCGATAATGGCTATGGAAAACGGATCGTCTGGGGATCCGACGATCCGGGCTTGGGATCTGTCGACGACGCCATGGAGGCAATACATTCCGCAGATTTTCTAAGCGAAAAGCAAAAGGCTGATATTTTCTACAATAACGCCGCGCGGTTTCTGCGGCTTACCGACGCGGAGATCGCGGCCCATCACGAGCGCTGATCAAGAAAAAGGAATGACGATGCCAGATGATACAAACGTCCACGAGGGCGGCTGCGCCTGCGGACATGTGCGCTACAGAGTCGAGTCGAAGCCGCTCATCGTTCACTGCTGCCACTGCAGCATGTGCCAACGCCAAAGCGGGTCCGCATTTGCCGTGAACGCACTGATCGAAGCCGACAGAGTACGCTTGCTTCAAGGTGACGTCACGGAGGTCACGGTGCCTTCACCCAGCGGCAACGGGCAGGTAATCGCGCGCTGCCCCAAGTGCCAGGTAGCCGTCTGGAGCAACTACCTGGTCTTTTATAAAGGCATTCTCGGCGACGCCATCCGGTTCATTCGCGTCGGCACACTCGATGACCCCAGCAAGATGCCTCCTGACGTCCACATCTTCACATCGTCAAAACAGCCCTGGCTCGTGCTACCCCTCGATGCCCAGGTCGTTGAGGAGTATTACGTCACACAGGACGTATGGCCGAAAGAGAGCCTTGATCGTATGGCAGCGATGCTAGCGGCGATTCAGAATCCGGACTGACTCAGGCTCCAGCAGCGGCGGTTCCGCGATTTCGCTATCTCTCGATCTTCGCGAACTTCGTGCCTTCCAGCGTCAGGTTGTACATCAGTCCCTTCGAACCGTAGATAAAACCGACAACCGGATCACGTACGTTGTTGGAATCGATCGTCTTGCCACCACCGATATCGATCAACGCGACCGACCCATCAACACCGACTTGCCAGCCTTCCGATCTGCGAAAACGGTCAAGCGCATCCCGCGTCATGAAAACAATGACGATTGATTTGGACTGCGCCCCCAACTGAAAGCCTATCGAGCCGCTCGACGTGCGGTAGTATGCGACGGTCGAGCCGCCAACACGCAGCACGCCTTCACCGGTTTCCCCGCCGACTCCCGCACCTGCCTTGATGACACGTGGAAATACAAGGTAGCCGGCCGCCTGGTTCAGGAATACATCGGCGCCGTTCACCTGCTCCTTGAATACCTCCAGTGCCTGGCTGGAACTCCGATCGATGTCGCTCGCCGTGGTCACACAGCCTGACAGAAAACCAAGTGTCCCAACAATCAGGAACGAACGTAGTAACAATTTGCTTATCATGAAATCAATCTCTCCGCTGATTCGACGAATTCGTCCAACATGGTCCCGAGAGTATAACGAAGCAGCGATGCTTTCGCCGTATCGTACATGCTAGTCGCTTCGTCCATGTAGACCCGTTGCGCGATCTCGAGTTGCATGGCGTGGACGTGGTTACGCGGGTCACCGTAATGCCGAGTAATGAATCCGCCCTGAAAACGACCATTCGCGACATACCCGAACTGGCTGGCTTCTGCAGCCCTGACGACAGCATTCTCGATTTCGCGGCTACAGCTTTTGCAGCCATTGGTACCGATATTCAACTCGGGCAGCTCTCCATCGAATAATCTCGGCACAACGCTGGAAATCGAATGTGCATCCCAGAGCAAAGCGTAGCCGTACATCTTTCGCGTGGACTCAAGAACGCTGACAAGCTGATCATGATACGGCTGCCAGTAAGCTGCTACCCGCCTCTGCAGCTCATCACTGTCGATCGCTGGCGATGCATAAATATCATCGCCCGCAAACGTTTGCAGCGGGCAAAGCCCGGTTGCAACCTGCCCCGGATACAGTGCCTCGTCGCTCGCCGGGCGATTGAGATCGATAACGTAGCGCGAATAGTTGGCAACAAGCATGTTCACCCCAAGCTCGCGGGCGAATCCATAGAGTTCGGCGACGTGCCAGTCCGTGTCCGGTAGCGCCAGTCCGGCCGGCGTCATTTGATCGCGAATATCTGCCGGCACATGGCAGCCGTCGTGCGGAACACTGATGAGGAGCGGTGAGTCGCTCGCGTGAAAACTGAATACGTCCATCACTTGCTCAGGCTGGGCAAAATCGAATTCGCATGAGTACAGTAATCGCCACCGTCGATTTTCGCCGCGACGCGCTCAATGTCCGCGGATAAGGATCGATCTTCCGCATAAGATGGCGATTGCTCCCGAAGCACCGCGATAACTTCCTCGATTGCCGGAGAGCTCCTTTGCGGACGGTGGAATTCGATACCCTGGGCAGCGGCCAGCAACTCAATCGCCACGATGTTGGCGACATTATCGAGCATGCCGTGCAAACGCCGGGCCGCAAACGTCGCCATGCTGACATGGTCCTCCTGGTTCGCCGACGTCGGAATGCTGTCGACACTCGCCGGATGCGCATGGGATTTGTTCTCTGAAGCGAGTGCAGCCGCCGTTACCTGGGCCATCATGAAACCGCTGTTCAGACCGCTTTCCTCGACAAGGAACGCGGGCAACCCGCTAAGGTGGGAGTCAATGAGTAACGCGATACGGCGTTCCGACAGTGCACCGATTTCCGCGATCGCGAGAGCAAGATAGTCTGCCGCGAGCGCAACCGGTTCAGCATGGAAATTGCCGCCCGACAGGACAACCCCGGAATCAGTAAATACAAGCGGATTATCGGTAACGGCGTTGGCTTCAGTTTCGAGAACTCCGCAAACATGGCGAAGAACGTCGAGACACGCCCCTGTGACTTGTGGCTGGCAGCGAATGGAATAAGGGTCCTGAACGCGGTCGCATCCAACGTGCGATGCACGAATATCGCTGCCCTGTATGATCTCCCGCAGCACCCCGGCTACCGCGATCTGCCCGCCATGGCCACGTACATTCTGAATGCGACGGTCGAACGGCGTATCACTACCCTTAATCGCGTCAGAGGACATAGCCCCCGCCATCAGGGCGGCTGACAGGACATTCTCGGTGCGAAATACGGCACTCAGCGCGAGCGCCGTCGAGACCTGCGTACCGTTGAGCAGTGCGAGCCCCTCTTTTGGCCCCAATCGAATTGGCTCTATACCTGCTTCCCGCAGAGCAACCTGCGCCGGGACCGGCGTGCCGTCGATTCGAACCTCGCCAATACCGATCAATGCGCCGGCCATATGCGCGAGAGGGGCAAGGTCGCCGGAAGCTCCCACGGACCCGCGTGACGGAATGCGCGGGTAGATATTGTTATTGATTAGGTCGCAGAGCTTCTCGACCAGTTCAAGACGTACGCCGGAAAACCCCTCAGCGAGCGCAATGACTTTCATGAGCATGACAAGCCTTACGATGTTGTCGTCGAGGTCCTCGCCGACACCAACCGCATGCGACCGCACAAGGTTTTCCTGAAGGTGTGCCAGCTCACTGTCGCTGACACGTACCGAAGCAAGCTGACCAAACCCGGTATTGACGCCGTAGACCTGGTCACCATGCGCCACGACATCTTCGATCAGCTCGCGCGATTCGGCAATACGGCGACGCGCATCGTTACCAAGACTCACCTCGACCGGTTCGAGCCAGGCCCGGCGAAGTTCGCCAAGCGTCACGAGTTGGTTTCTGACCGCCAGCTTCATGATCTGACCCCGAAGTCGACCATGGGCAATTTGAGTTCGTGTTCACGCGCACAGTCGATCGCAATATCGTATCCCGCGTCGGCGTGTCGCATGACGCCGGTTGCCGGATCATTCCACAGGACTCGTGCAATACGTTGATCCGCAGCCTCGGTGCCATCACAGACGATGACGAGACCGGCGTGCTGCGAGTAACCCATGCCAACGCCACCACCGTGATGCAGCGATACCCAGGTTGCACCACCGGCTGTACTCAGCAGGGCGTTCAGCATCGCCCAGTCGGATACGGCGTCGCTGCCATCCTTCATGGCCTCAGTCTCGCGATTCGGGCTCGCGACAGAACCGCTGTCGAGGTGGTCGCGGCCAATTACTACCGGCGCCTTGAGTTCACCGTTACGCACCATTTCATTGAACGCTAGGCCCAGCTTGTCGCGCTGCCCGAGCCCGACCCAGCAAATTCGCGATGGTAGGCCCTGGAAGTGAATGCGTTCGCGTGCCGCATCGAGCCACTGATGCAGGTGGGGATCGCCAGGAATCAATTCCTTCACTTTGGCGTCGGTCTTGTATATATCCTCCGGATCGCCCGATAGCGCCGCCCAGCGGAACGGCCCGACACCGCGGCAAAACAGAGGACGGACGTAGGCCGGCACAAACCCTGGAAAGTCGAACGCGTTCTCTACACCTTCATCGAATGCAACCTGGCGAATGTTGTTGCCGTAGTCGAAAGTCGGAATGCCCTGCTGCTTGAATTCGAGCATGGCCCGCACATGCACGACCATGGACTTGACCGCAGCTGCGACGACTGAGTCCGGGTCGCTATCGCGTTTCTCCAACCATTTCTCAACGGTCCAGCCGATGGGGAGGTAGCCGTTCGCGGGATCGTGCGCCGATGTCTGGTCGGTAACGGCATCGGGCCGCACTCCGCGCTCGACGAGCTCAGGCAGAATCTCGGCCGCATTGCCAAGCAGGCCAACCGAAATTGCTTTCTTGTCTGCGACGGCTCTGTCGATGATCGCCAGCGCGTCGTCCAGGGTTTCGGCTCGCGTATCCAGGTAGCCGGTCTCGAGCCGCATATCGATGCGATCCGACTGGCATTCGATCGCCAGCATCGATGCACCCGCCATTGTCGCCGCAAGCGGCTGTGCGCCCCCCATGCCACCGAGACCAGCGGTCAGTATCCAGCGTCCGGCGAGATCGCCACCATAGTGCTGGCGCCCCATCTCCGCGAAGGTCTCGTGAGTGCCCTGCACAATGCCCTGGCTGCCGATGTAGATCCATGAGCCTGCCGTCATCTGACCAAACATCATG
>Ga0316201_10003442_pt1 | contig 11669 bp, 10 predicted proteins | sample CS6wburrow_MG_FD_204516 | JGI IMG/M metagenome (GOLD analysis project Ga0316201, IMG submission 204516) | Coastal sediment microbial communities from Delaware Bay, Delaware, United States - CS-6 worm burrow | ecosystem: Environmental > Aquatic > Marine > Coastal > Sediment | place: USA... | reverse complement strand
CCGATACGGTGCTGATGCCGGGCGATCCGTTGCGCGCACAGTACATTGCGGAGACCTACTTCGACAATCCTCGTCGCGTTACGGACGTCCGCAACATGTGGGGATTTACGGGCGAATACCGCGGCGCAGCGATTTCGGTGATGGCACACGGCATGGGAATTCCGTCGGCGTCCATCTACTGCACGGAGCTGATCGTCGATTATGGCGTCCGGCGCGTGATTCGCGTTGGCAGCTGCGGCACGTCGCATCCGGACGTCAAGCTGCGCGACCTTATCATTGCGCAGGGCGCCTCGACGGATTCGGCCGTCAACCGCATGCGCTTCGGCGGGTACGATTACGCGGCGCTCGCGACATTCGACCTCGTTCGCAAAGCCGTCGCGGCGGCCGAGGCGCAGGACGTGCGCTACCACGTGGGCAATATCTTTTCCGCGGATCTGTTCTACACACCCGACCCCGACATGTTCGAGACGATGGCGAAGTACAACGTCTACGGCATCGAGATGGAGGCGGCCGGTATCTATCCGATTGCGGCGGAGCACGGTGCCGAGGCGCTGGCGATCTGCACGGTGAGCGATGACATTCCGTCGGGTAATGCACTGTCCGTCGAGGATCGGGCAACCACGTTCGACGACATGATCAGGGTCGCGCTCGATACCGCAATTTCGGAGTCCTGAGCATGAGTCTCGCTGCCGTCGATACCAAGAGGAAACTGCCGGACCTGGATCGAGTGCCGCGCGTGGACGAAGTCGGCGTGAACGAACGCGTCGCCCGGTTCCAGAGCCGCTCGATCAAAAAGGAATCGAAACTCCAGGCGCTCAGGATGGTGTTGTCGATGATCGACCTGACGACGCTGGAGGGCCAGGACACGCCCGGCAAGGTGCACCAGCTGTGCCAGAAGGCGATGCATCTGCACGATGCCGTGCCGGGACTGCCGCATGTTGCCGCGGTGTGTGTTTATCCCACGATGGTCGGCGTCGCGCGCAAGGCACTCGAGGGCCGGGGGATACACATCGCATCGGTCGCGACGGCATTTCCGAGCGGGCAGGCGCCGCTCAACGTCAAGCTCGAGGATACCCGCATGGCCGTCGAGCAGGGCGCGGACGAGATCGATATGGTGATTTCACGCGGCGCGTTCCTTGCCGGTGACAATGCTTTCGTATTCGATGAAATTGCGGCCATCAAGGAGGCCTGCGGCGACGCGCATCTCAAGGTGATCCTCGAGACCGGCGAACTCGGTACGCTGGACCGCGTACGCCGCGCGAGCGCGCTGGCAATGCATGCGGGCGCGGACTTCATCAAGACGTCGACGGGCAAGATCCAGCCGGCGGCGACCATGCAGGTAACGCTCGTCATGCTGCAGGCGATTCGTGACTATTTCCACGAGACCGGCCGCATGGTCGGCATGAAGCCCGCCGGCGGTATTTCCAGCGCGAAGCTGGCGATCCACTACCTGGTGATGCTGCGCGAAACGCTCGGCAATGCCTGGATGAGCCCGGAGTGGTTCCGTTTCGGTGCCAGCTCACTCGCGAATGACGTGTTGATGCAGATCGTGAAGCAGCAGACCGGCGTGTATCAGTCGGCGGACTATTTTTCGAAGGACTGACAATGGCGACACCCGAAAACAAACTCGCGTTCGACGGTGGCTGGGAATACTCGCCGGCCCCGGAGAGCACCGACCACATCAAGGTTGCGAAAAAGTACGAGCTGTTCATCGGCGGCGATTTCGTTGCGCCCGCGTCGGGCAAGTACTTCGACACGATCAATCCCGCGACCGAGGCGCGCCTGTCGCGCGTCGCGCTCGCGAACGCCGCCGACGTCGACAAGGCGGTCAAGGCGGCTCGCAAGGCCTACAAGGGCCCGTGGTCGCGGATGAAACCGGCCGAACGTGGCAAATACATTTACCGCATTGCGCGGATCATCCAGGAACGGGCCCGCGAGTTCGCGACGATCGAGTCGCTGGACGGCGGCAAGCCGATTCGCGAGGCGCGCGACGTGGACGTGCCGCTGGCAGCCGCACACTTCTTTTACTACGCGGGCTGGGCGGACAAGCTCGAGTACGCGTTCCCGGGGCGCAGCGTCAGGCCGATGGGCGTCGCCGGCCAGATCATTCCGTGGAACTTCCCGCTGCTAATGGCGGCATGGAAGGTCGCCCCCGCGCTGGCCTGCGGCAATACGGTCGTGCTGAAACCCGCGGAGACGACGCCCCTGACCGCGATGAAGCTCGCCGAGGTCGTTGCGGACGCCGGGCTTCCGGAGGGCGTCGTGAATATCGTCACCGGCGCGGGAGACACCGGGGCAAGCATCGTTTCACATCCGGGCGTCGACAAGATTGCCTTCACCGGCTCGACGGATGTCGGCCGCATCATCCAGAAGGCGCTCGCCGGCAGCAAGAAGAAATACACGCTCGAACTCGGCGGTAAGGCAGCCAACATCATCTTCGCCGACGCCGCCATCGACGAGGCGGTTGAAGGTATCGTCAACGGCATCTTCTTCAACCAGGGACACGTCTGTTGCGCCGGTTCCCGCCTGTTCGTGCAGGAGTCGGTCGCGGAACAGGTCGTCCGGAAACTCAGGGATCGCATGGAGACGCTGATCGTCGGCGACCCGCTGGACAAGAACACGGACATCGGCGCCATCAATTCGAAAGCGCAGCTGGAGAAGATCGAGTCGTATCTCGAAATCGGCCAGCAGGAAGGCGGCGACATGTACCAGAGTTCCTGCGCCGTACCCGACAAGGGCTACTGGTGCCGGCCCACGATCTTCACGGGTGTGTCGCAATCGAACCGCGTCGTGCAGGAAGAGATCTTCGGCCCGGTGCTTGCGATCCAGACCTTCCGGACTTTCGACGAGGCCGTCTCCAAAGCCAACAACACGCCGTACGGCCTGTCCGGCGGCGTATGGACGGACAAGGGCGCAAAAATCTTCAAGATGACGCAAAGCGTCCGCGCGGGCGTGATCTGGGCGAACACGTTCAACAAGTTCGACCCGACGTCGCCGTTCGGCGGCTACAAGGAGTCGGGCGTCGGCCGCGAGGGCGGGTTGCACGGACTCGACGCCTACCTGGCGCTGGAGGCGTAATCATGGCAGCGAAGGCAAAACAACAGGACGTGCGCGTACCGGTCGCGAAGACGTACAAGATCTACATCGACGGCAAATTTCCGCGCACGGAGTCGGGCCGGTATTTCACCCTCGAAGACGGCAAGGGCAGGGTCATTGCCAACGTCTGCCGGGGGAGCCGCAAGGATTTTCGAAATGCGACCGTTGCCGCCCGCAAGGCGCAGGCGGGATGGGCAGGCGCCAACGCGTACCTGCGCGGCCAGATACTGTATCGCATCGCCGAGATGCTCGAGGGTCGCCGCGAGCAGTTCATTGCAGAGTTGAAGCTGCAGGGCGCGACGCAGCACGCGGCCCGGAAGGAGGTCGACACGTCAATCGACCGGCTGATCTACTTTGCCGGCTGGGCGGACAAGTACCAGCAGGTCTTCAGTGCCGTGAACCCGGTTGCATCGTCGCATTTCAACTTCTCGGTGCTCGAGCCTACCGGGGTGGTGTCGATCATTGCGCCGGACGACAGCGGCCTCCTGGGCCTGGTATCCAACGTGGCGCCGACGATCGTGGGTGGCAACACCTGCGTCGTGCTCGCGTCGGAGTCAATGCCGCTGTCCGCGGTGAGTTTCGCCGAAGTCCTGCACGCGTCGGACGTGCCGGCGGGCGTGGTCAACATCATCACGGGGTTGCGTTCCGAGCTTACGGAACACTTCGCATCGCACATGGACGTCAACGCTATCGTCTTCTGCGACGGCGCCAGGAAGACGGCAAAGACGGTGCAGGAACTCGCATCGGACAATATCAAGCGCGTCATCGCCCGCGCCGATATCGACTGGAGCCGGGAATCGTCGCAGCACCCCTACCTGATCAGGGACACCCAGGAAGTCAAGACGACCTGGCACCCCATCGGCAGCTAGCCCAGCACGCCTTTCTCGATTCTCGCGCCGACCTGCTGGATCACCGCGGTTGCGCAAAGCGTGCCGGCACGCGCGCATTCCGCGATCGACTTGTCGTGCACCCAGCCGTACAGGAATCCCGCGCAATAGGCGTCCCCGGCTCCGGTTGTGTCGATAACTTGCTCGACGGGCGTCGCTTCCTGTACGTGCTGCTCGCCGCGGTGGACGATGACCGAACCCTTGTCCGAGCGCGTCATGACAAAAAGATTGTCATAGTCGCGAATGGCTTCGAGGGTATCGTCGAAGTTGTCGGTTCCCATCAGGACGTTGATTTCGTCTTCGTCGGCAACAACGATTTTCACGCCGCCGCGGATCGCCTCTGCAAACGATTCCCTGTGCCGCTCGACGCAAAACGAATCGGACAGCGACAGCGCGACCGCGCTGCGTGATTTGGCGGCCATTTCCATGGCTTTTTTCGCGAGCGCCGGACCCTCCGCGATATCCCATACATAGCCTTCGATGAGCACGGCCTTCGGCTTGCCAAAGTTTTCGGGCGTGATATCCGCGACACCGAGTTCCGTGCAGGCGCCCAGATAGGTATTCATTGTGCGCTGTCCGTCCGCGGTAATCATGATGTGACTGCGTGCGGTTGGCGCGCCGTCCGGCGCCGGCTGGAGCCTTATGTCGATACCCAGCGAGCGCATGTCGTGATTGAAAATCTCGCCGAGCTGGTCGTCGCTGACGCGGCCGATGTAGCCGGCTCGCCCGCCGAGGTTTGCGAATCCCGCAATGGTATTCGCGACGGAACCGCCCGACATTTCCGTTGCCGGGCCCATCATTTCGTAGATTTCGTGCGCACGCCGCTCGTCGATGAGATTCATCGAACCGGGCACGACCCCGATCTGCTCGATGAGCGAATTATCGACGTGCGCCAGCACGTCCACGATTGCGTTACTGATGCCGAGAAGCTGGACATCGTCGGTCATTTAACGGTTACTCCGGATTGAATCGGCGCATAGACTACCACTGTGTCGCGGCGCATGCCTCCGCAACGTGTGGCGTCCGGACCGGTGGCAAGGTATCTTGTCGGTGCCGGGGAGGCGGAGGACGAAATGAGACGATCGGCGGGTCTGCTGATACCGATAACGATAATCTTCTCCTACTATGCATTCTGGATTGGCCTGACGTGGTTCGTTCTGCGCCGCTTTCCCGGGCTGGGGGAATATTTTCCGGTCGGCGGCATCAGCGAACTGGCGCAGGCGAATTTCGAGACCTTCGAGCCGGTCTATTCGCGCGTCGAGCGAACGGTGCTCGCTCCCAGTGGGCCGATCAAGCTGTTTTTCGCGATCATCGGGTCCATCATTGCGGTCGTGCCGGTCTCATGGGCCTATTTCATCACGAGCCGTGCGCGCAAGCTGGACCAGTCTTTCCTGCAGACCATCGTCATACTGCCGATCGTCGTTACCGGCATCGCGATGATCGTCGTCAACAGTATCGCGCTGGCCTTCAGCCTGGCCGGCGTCGTCGCGGCGGTCAGGTTTCGCTTTTCACTCGCATTGCCGTCGGACGCAATGTACATTTTTGTCGCGATCGGCATTGGCCTCGGGTGCGGTATCGGCGCCGTGGCCATATCGGTGGTGATTTCATTTGCGTTCGTCATGGCGACGCTGGCGATATGGAAGCTCGAGTACGGCAAGACCATGTCCGGCTCATTCCTGACTATGCTGACACGACGGAATATAGAAGAAGACGAATATTAGCCGTCCGCGTACGGCCCCGGGTTCAGGATGACAGAAGCAGTCAAAAGCGCACGGCGCAGCATACTCATTGTGCATGGAGGCGACTTCAAGCCACCCGCAGAAGTTTATATGGACGAGGCTTCGACGGCATTGCGCGAAGCCGTGCAGCGCGATTATCCCGATCATGTTGAGTCGTTCGGTGATGTCGGCATCGAGCTTGCTTACTACGGCGACCTCGGCAATGCCTATCTGCGCTCGAAGGGCCGTCACTACGACGAGCAACTCGATATCGGGGATCGCCGCAATGCCCTCGAAAGCCTCAGGAAGATCCCGCAGCGCAAGAAATTCGGACTGCAGTTTTACGACAAGCTGCGCGGCAAATCGGCAATACCGGAGGCGATCGCGGATGTGGCCTCGCCCCTGTTCGGCGTGCTGGGTCTCACGACAATGCTGGTATCGCTCGTCGCGAAGGATTTCGCGCTTTACCTGCGGGGTAACACGGACTTCACCGAGCAGGTTCGCGGGCGCGTTCGCGACAAGCTGACCGAACTCCTGCGCCGCGGCGACAAGGTGTTACTCATGAGTCACGGCACGGGTTGCGCCGTTGCTTATGACGTCCTGTGGCAGCTGTCCCACGACGAGCGCTTCAGGGACGAGTTCAGCGAAACGAAGATCGAGGTATTCATGACGCTGGGTTCGCCCATCAGCGACAACATGGTCCGCAGGCGCCTCCTCGGCGCCGGCCGCCGCGCCACGGAACGATTCCCGACGAATATCATCACCTGGGAAAATATTTCGGCCGAAGACGACTACATGTGTCATGACAAAACCGTGGCCGACGACCTGAAGGCGATGATGCGTGAGCACGTCATCAGTTCCATCAACGATTACCGCGTTTATAACCACACGTTGCGATACGGAAAGTCGAACCCGCACTGCTCGCTCGGCTACTTCATTCATCCACGAGTGGCGAAGATCGTGGTCGACTGGATCGAATTGCCGGACGACGCGGCCTGATCAGATGCACTGCGACTGGATTTCGCGGTGCACCTTCTTGGGGTTGTCGATCACCGAATAGAAGCGATCCACGAACTTCGTGACCTTCTTGCGCGACGACTCATCGAGTTGTTCCTGTTTCTCTATGAGTCCATAGATCGCGCCCCGATTATCCTGGAACAGCTGCAGCGACGTCTGCAGGTTGTCGATGTAGGCACAGCGGCCACGGTAGAGGCGTTGCGTTACGCTCCTGATGCGAAAATTGGGATTGGGTTCGGCATAGGGCGCGTCGACCAGGCCCGACATGTCGAAGTCGTAGGGTATCGAGTAAATCGATTCACCCTCGTTTCCGAACAGCGTCGAATTGTGGCAGCAATCTTCCCCCTCGGCGCCCGCAATGGGCGAGAAGTCCGTATTGCCGATCATGAACTGAAACAGTGAAGTGAGGTCTGAGTATGGGCCCTCGAGGTCGGGTGTGCTGATCCGGCTGGTCGAGATCTCCGGCAGGCCGATCCGTTTCGACAGGCGGTTCTTGTGTTCGATGAAGAACGCGTACCGAACCCGATCATCGTCCTTCCGTTCGCTGTCGACGTAGGTGACGCGTGCAAGTCGTACGCGGTAGCTGACGTCCGTCAGCGTATTGAGAATCCGGTATGCCAGGTATTCCTTGATTACGTTCTGTTGGTAACGCTCGGAATTGTCGCGGCAGTGTGCCACCAGCTTCAGTTTGTCCTGCTTGTGAAACACGGTGCCCTTCGCCTGGGACTTCTTGATGTTGACGCGCAGCGGCGGAAACGGGCAGACGCGCGGCTGGCGCCGGTAATTGCCGCGCGTCCGTATGCCGATGTCGAATTCGACGACACTGCCGTCGGCCTCTGTGTAGGCGAGTTTACCCGACAGGTAATCCTCGTCGGGGCGCTTGCCGAGCAACGGCTTCATCGGCGCGGTAATGACTATCTCGATGACCGAGTCGTCCTGGAAAAGCGGGTCGGGTTCGCCGGGTTCGAGGGCCATCGCGGGCGGGACGGCGAACAACAATGCGGCGACGATCAGCAGTTTGCGACAATTCAGCATGGATTCATCGGGGTCCGGATATTCTCGAATTGGCAAAAGTCTAGCACGCAGGCGCCCGTTGCGAGGGACGGCAGACGGGGCAAATTGCCGCACGGTCTGCATGTAACTACACTGGTGGCTGGCACGGCCTGGCTGGATAAATGATTCGATACCTGACCCGATTAAGCGCGCTCTTCCTGGCCTGTTCACTGCCCCTCTCGGCGGTTGCGAGCCAGTGGCAGTACAGCGGCGCGGAGCGCATCGTCGCCGTGTCCGACATCCACGGCGCGTATGACGCCATGGTCGCGACGTTGCAGAACGCAGAAGTCCTCGATAAGGAACTCGACTGGTCGGGTGGCGCCACCCACCTCGTGATCGTTGGCGACATCCTCGATCGGGGCCCGGATTCGCGCGAAGCGATGGATCTTCTGATGCAGCTGGAACAGCAAGCCGAAGCGGCCGGTGGCATGGTGCACGTACTGATCGGTAATCACGAGGCGATGAACCTCGTCGGCGATCTGCGGTATGTCTCCAGGGAGGAGTTTGCGGACTTCGCTGCCGAAGAGACCGACGAGGAGCGCGAACGATGGCTGGCCGAGTTCGCGCGGCGAAAGAACGAGGGCGGCGACATCAGTGACGAGGTCCGCCGCGAGTTCGACGAGCGGTTTCCCGTGGGCTTCTTCGCGCACCGGCGCGAGTTCGAGGCGGACGGCAAGTACGGTGCCTGGTTGTTGTCGCAGCCCGTCGTCGTCGTGATCAATGGCACGGCATTCGTGCATGGCGGACTGTCGCCGATGATTGCCGATATCGGCCTCGACGGCGTCAACGGTACGCTGGCCGGCGAAATGGAGCGGTACATCGAAAACCTCGAGCCGCTCGTCGACGCGGGCGTGCTGACGCCCATGGACAGTTTCTACGCGCATCCGCGCATCCTGCAAAGCTACATGCCTTCGGTCGATGCCGAGGCTGATCTGCTGGACGTAATTGCCGAAACGCAGAAGCTCGCCGAATCCGATATGCACGCGCCGGACGGTCCGCTCTGGTACCGGGGTAACGTGGCGTGTTGCCGCATCGTGGAGGAGGAACGCCTGCAGGCGGCCCTCGATACCATCGGCGCGACACGGGTCGTTATCGGGCATACGCCGACGCAGGGCCGCCGGATCCTCGAGCGCTTCGATGGCGACATCATCGAGGTGGATACCGGCATGCTCAGTGAGCGATACGGCGGCATCGGTAATGCGCTGATCATCGAGGGTGACCGCCTCGCGGTGGTCAGCGAGAACAGCCGGGAAGTCACGTCGCCGCAACCGCATCCCCGGCAGGTCGGGAGCCGCCCCGGCGGATTCCTCTCGGCCGAGGCAACCGAGGCGCTGCTGGCCTCCGGCGAGATTTCGAACGAGCGTGAGGATGCGGCAGGCCGGACCATCGTCACCGTGAACGATGGCGCCCGCAGTATCGATGCCGTCTTCGTGAAACGCGAGAACAAAGAGACCTATCCGGACGTCGCGGCTTATCGCCTGGACCGACTGCTCGAGCTCGACATGGTCCCCGTCACGGTGAAAAGAAAGCTGGGGCGCCGCGACGGATCGCTGCAGTTCCTGCCGCCCAAGCTCATGAACGAGCAGGAACGGTCTGAAGCGGGGCGCGGTAGCTCGGCAAATTGTCCGCTGCCGGAGCAGTGGTCCGCCATGTACGTGTTCGACGTGCTGATCTTCAACGAGGGAAGGACGCCCGAGCGCATAACGTACAGGACCGACGACTGGCAGCTGATCCTCGTCGGCCACGACCGCGCCTTCGACAAGAGCAAGGACCGGCCGCGGCACCTCGTGGGCGTGGACCTCGATGTGGGAGACGGCTGGAGGACGGCCTTGAGCGCACTCACGGACGATGTCATCGAACGGGAGTTCGCGGGGCTCCTCGACAAACGCCGCCGCGAGGCGCTGGCTGCGCGACGCGACGCCTTGCTCGCGGACTAGTTCTCTTCGTCGTTACCCGTCACGGCGATGCACTCGATCTCGACTCGAGCATCCAGCGCCAGTCCACTTGCACCGAGCGCACTGCGCGCGGGCGGATTTTCGAAGTACGTCCGGTAAACCTCGTTCATCGCACCCCATTCCCCCATGTCGGCCAGGAATACCGTGCATTTGACGACCTTGTCCATGGATGAGCCGAAGGTCTCAAGCGTGCGGCTGATGTTGTCCAGGGTCTGGCGCGTTTCGCCCTGGATGCCGCCTTCCGCGAGGTCCATGGTGCCCGGGATGATGCCGATGCTCCCGGAGAGGTACAAGGTATTGCCTGCCCGTACCGCGGACGAGAAAGGCAGGTTCAGGTCCTCGGTGCCGGGCGCCTGCAGGTATTCGACGTCCGTGTCTTCGTGGACGTGCACTTCGCAGCCGCAGGCGATTGATGCCGCGACGAGCAGGGCGGTTCTTCTCATCTATCTACCTCCGCAATCAATTTGCAGTACGCGACGCGCTGCAAGCACTGAATCCGTACCGTGGCAGGCCGTATTTTTTCCGTGGCGACCATCACGCGCGTAATGGCGACGTATAATGATGGCATTGCAGCGCGAGGCGCAAGCCGGGGGATCGATGGGACGACTGACGACGCACATTCTGAACACGGCACAGGGCTGCCCCGCCGCCGGCGTCGATATCCGGCTCTTTGCGGTCGATGGTGAGCGCAGGCTGGTCACGTCCACGGTGTCGAACGGTGACGGCCGAACCGAGCAGCCGCTGGTCGAGGGCGATGCGATGCAAAGCGGCCGCTACGAACTCGAATTCGACATCGGCCCCTATTTTGCCGCGCAGGGCATGGCAACCGGCGAACCGGCTTTCCTGGAAACGGTCGTGATCCGTTTTTCGGTCGCCGCAGGCGAGCATTATCACGTGCCACTGCTGGCCTCGCCGTGGAGTTATTCGACGTACCGGGGTAGTTGAGCGCGGTGTCAGCAAAAACGTCAGGTGACACAGGGGCGAAGGGCATCGTCCGTTTCGTGCTCGACGGCGAAGTCATCGAACTCGAAAACGTCGATCCGACGCGCACGGTCCTGCAGTTCCTGCGCGAAGACCTCTGCCGCACGGGCACAAAGGAAGGCTGCGCCGAGGGTGATTGCGGCGCATGCACGGTCGTGCTCGCGGAACTCGACAACGCCGGCGACGGCCTGTCGCTCAAAGCCGTAAATTCCTGCATCCAGTTCCTGCCGACCCTGGACGGCAAGGAACTCATCACCGTGGAGAGCCTCGACCGGGGCGGTCCGGAGCTGCACCCGGTGCAGCAGGCCATGGTCGATAAGCACGGTTCGCAATGCGGTTTCTGCACGCCGGGGTTTGTCATGTCGCTGTTTGCGCTTTACAAGACACAAGGCAATCCGTCGCGCCGGGATGTCGACGACGCGCTCGCGGGCAATCTCTGTCGCTGTACCGGTTATCGGCCGATCGTGGCCGCGGCACAAGCAATGTACGAGGTACCGGGCGCGGAAGACGACTGGCTGAGGCAGCCCCACGGCGGTAAGCAGACGGCAGCTGAGCGAGTGGAGCTGCTGCGGCAGGTGGCGCGGACGAGTGCGCTGGCGGTGCATCACGGCAAACGGGCTTTTTATGCGCCGCGGACGGTGGATGAGCTGGCGGGCCTGCTGCACGCGCTCCCCGATGCGACGTTGCTTGCGGGCGGTACGGATGTCGGGTTGTGGGTCACGAAGCAGCACCGGCAGCCCGGGACCCTGGTTTACCTCGGGGAGGTCGACGGGCTCTCGGAAATACGCTGCAGCGATACGCACATCGAAATCGGCGGCGCCGCGACCTTCAGCGATGCGATGCCGGTTATTCTCGAACACTACCCAATGCTCGACGAGATGCTGCGACGTTTTGCATCGCCGCCGATTCGCAACGCCGCGACGATCGGGGGCAACGTGGCGAATGGCTCGCCGATCGGGGAT
>Ga0316201_10003441_pt1 | contig 11671 bp, 11 predicted proteins | sample CS6wburrow_MG_FD_204516 | JGI IMG/M metagenome (GOLD analysis project Ga0316201, IMG submission 204516) | Coastal sediment microbial communities from Delaware Bay, Delaware, United States - CS-6 worm burrow | ecosystem: Environmental > Aquatic > Marine > Coastal > Sediment | place: USA... | reverse complement strand
TGCCTGTTTTTGATTTTTCTTAAATTTAGAACCAGTTTACATATGGTAGGTATGGGTAGCTTTCTTATGTTTTTAATAGCGCTAAGTATTCACTTTGAAATAAACATTATTATTGCCATAAGCCTTTTTACTCTATTGACGGGACTTCTGGCAACTGCCAGACTTTATCTAAATAGACATAGCAGGGCGGAAGTATTTATAGGTTTTCTAATTGGATTTGGGTCACAATTGCTGACAATCAAATTCTGGCTGTAACTTTAGAGAATATAAAAGATAATTCCAATTCTCAATGGCCTAAATTCAATTGATTCTCCCTCTACAGTATTTACATTATCGGTGAATAAATTACTAAGTGCGTAATAAGCATGCACATTAAAGGTACTATAACCAAAATTGATCATAAGACCATATCTGAATTTACGGATATCAGTATTATTAAACGATATTTTAGCAGAGTCAGAAACAAACTTTGATCTACTTCCCACAACATAGCCTAATTTCATTCCAGCATAAATGCGCCAAAATTTATAATCAGTTGGAGTAGATGTACGCCATCTGAATTCAATAGGCATTTCTATAACATGTGAATCTAATTTATTTCGCTTATACGATACATCAGAATCAAGTACAATATATTCTAAACTATTCTCAGTTTCATTAACGAACAAATTAGAATAATAGTTATTATAGGCATAACCGAGTCCAACGCCTATTGCAACATTCCTACGTCTGTTCAAAGGCAGATCCTTTATAAACCCTCCCTTTAAGCCATAAGAAAAATTACTCTGATTGACTCCAGTAGGCTTGTTAAATATTAAATTATAGGTTATGCCCAGATAAAATTGATCCTCCAGGTATTTAAGATCCTCGACATCTGCTTTATCCTGTGCACAAAGACTTATTGTGACTCCTAAAAATAAAAATAGTATACGGCGTTGCATAGGACTTTAAAGGTAAATAATAAACGAAACCAAGAGCAAAAAAAAAGTGCTTCAAAATCTATTTTGAAGCACTTTTTACAATTAATTAAGTATGAAAGTTAATTCTTTACTGCAAATTCCTAAAAGCATCGCCCTCATAGGTAGTATAGTTAACCTTTAGCGCATTTACTTTTCGTAACTCTTGTTTTATATCTGATATAAGACCCATATTTGCGTTTTTATCTACTTTAAGAGCAGTAGTTAGAACATTCTGCAATTCCTGGGCCTTTTTAGCTCTCTCCATTAAGATAAAATCTCCAACTTCTGAAACATTTGCAAACTTATCATTAAGTTGAATTTTTGGTTCAGTTCCAAAGACCTTCTGATATTCTCGTGTTGGTTTCCCAACATAGATATACAATACCCTATCCTTTTTTTCCAACTTCTTTACCTCACTGGCATTTGGCAAGATATTCTCAACCATTAATGAGCTGTCTTTCATAACGGTTACTGTCATAAAAAAGAACAATAGCATAAAAACAATATCGGGCAAAGAAGCCGTAGATACTGCGGGTAAATCCCCATCTTTTTTCTTATTAAATTTTGCCATAATTATAACTTAGCTCGAGGTTAATTACTAGTTGATGTTTCTGCCTCAGACAATTTTTGAGGAAAGAGACCCTGTATTTTCTGAACTTTATCTTTTAAATCATCTCTAATTCGTGAAGGTGTTTCAGGATTTAGAAATTCAGATTCCATTTCTGTAAAATTTCTTCCATAAAGCCGTTGTCCCTCTCTATTTCGAAGATCATTATACGCACCTACCAACTCATTTTGAACTGTAATATAAGTGCCATAGCTCGTCTCCCGGTCATTTTTTAGAGATATAATTGCTTTTGTAGGATTATCCGAAGAACTTGCATCTTTTTTACCCTTACAATAATTGCAAGTTCCATCACCCCCATTATCGAGAAATTCGATAGCTCTCGCTCTGAGTTGTTTAAGGTCAAGTAATTCTTCTTCAACCAGCAACTGACCATTTTTATTGATATTTACCGTAAAAATGTTCTTTTGCTTAATTACAACATCCGTGTCTGGCGGCTCCATTGGCGGAAGCATCCTGTCTAACCCCGCATCTGTTTCTATAGTAGTAGTTACTAAGAAAAAAATGAGCAGTAAGAAGGCAATGTCTGCCATAGATCCTGCATTAACTTCTGGTGGTCCTCCTCTTCTAGGCATAGTTTAACTGTTTTATTTGTTTGTCATTTTCTTGAATGCACCCAAGGCCATAGCTACAATAGCTATAAGGACAAGGAGAAAAAACATATTGAGACCAGTCCCAATTCTTCTTATCGTAGTTTCTGAAGTTGCAATACCCCTACTGGCCATTTCTTCAATGCTAACATCCGTGCCGCTTGCAAGAACGTAAGAAAAAATAACAACCAATACGAATCCGCCAATAACCATTAGGGTTTTTTTCAGACTCTTAGGATTTGCAAATAAACCCTTTATTGTAAAGATAAGACTCACAGCTACTGCTATTCCCAACAAAAGATATGTAATAATAAACATAAAATTCATTGCCGTACTTCCCGCTGCTTCTGAAACAGGAACATCTCTTCCTGGCAGTTGGTACCAGAGTATAGCCGATAACACTCCTAAAACAACCAATACTATTTTAACAATTTTATTCATAATACGTATTATTTAGTGAGCGATTTATTTTTTGTGGTCTACCAACATATCGATCAACGTGATCGACGAATCTTCCATGTCATTTACAATGGTGTCTATTTTTGCAATAATATAATTATAAAAAATTTGAAGAATAATAGCCGTTATCAAACCAAAAACCGTAGTTAATAGGGCAACCTGAATATCCCCTGCGATTAATGAGGCACTAAGGTTACCTACGGCGCTAATCTTTTGGAAGGCCTGAATCATACCGATTACCGTTCCCATGAATCCTAACATAGGAGCAATAGCGATAAATAAGGATAACCAGGAAACATTTTTCTCTAATTGACCCATCTGAACTCCACCGTAAGCTACAACTGCCTTTTCAGCTGATTCGATACTTTCCCCTGCTCTATCTAAACCTTGGTAATATATAGACGCAACCGGCCCTTTGGTATTTCTGCATACTTCCTTTGCTGCTTCGATACCACCTGATGCTAGAGCATCTTCTACTTGTTGCTTCAATTTTGAAGTATTGGTGCTTGCCATATTCAAATAAATGATTCTTTCAATGGCGACAGCCAAACCTAAAATCAAACATAATAGAACAATCCCCATAAAACCAGCTCCTCCTTGAATGAACTGCTCTTTTAAAACCTGGGTGAAACCTTTAGCAGATTCTTCTGCAGGTTCTTCTTGAAGCATGATCGCAGCATTAGCTACCGTTGCTGATAAATTGGAAACTATTGCGTTCGCTTTTGCACTTACCGTATTTGTGTTTAGAACAAATAACCCGGCCATTGCCAGGATCGTGAATAATCTTTTCATTTCTTTCAAACTTAAATTTAGTTAGTTAATAGGGTTAAAGATAAAAAAAAAATACAATTAAAAAATTAAATCTTTGCACTATTAGGAGGCTGCTTTAATCGAATTTGACAATTCCTACCTATAAGCGTTAAAAATGTTCAATTTAGATTCATTAAGTACAAAAAACTTTTTTTGTTTTTGGCAGAGAGGAAGGGATTCGAACCCTCGATACACTTTTGATGTATACACACTTTCCAGGCGTGCGCCTTCGACCACTCGGCCACCTCTCTAGTCTGTAAATTACAGGGCGAGCAATTAACAAAAAAAAATCCATTTAAAAAACTTTCAGAACTTAATTCTGGGTCAATTCGCCTCTTAGAGAAGTTTCGAAAATTGTTCTGAATGATTTATGTGATACACCACTTCCTAAAAGGTACATAAGTTTGGTGATAGCAGCTTCGGAAGTTATATCTCCTCCATCTATGAGCTGCATTTTCTTAAGTTCTTCACTTGTACTATATCGACCCATGATTACTGAACCGCCTGAACATTGAGTTACATTTACAATATGCAATCCTTTCTTTATCGCTTCTTTCATATCCGACAACAACCATTCATCAGTAGGCGCATTCCCTGCACCATACGTCTCAAGAACTAATGCTTTTAAGTTGGGAATGTTAAGTATTCCCCGAAACAATTCACGACTAAAACCGGGAAAGAGTTTAAAAATTGCAACATTGGTGTCCATAGTCTTGTGCACAGTAAGCTTTTTCCTTTTTTGATTTTTTAAAAGATAATTACGATTGATCTTTAAATGAACTCCAGATTCTAACAGAGGAGGAAAGTTTAAAGAGGTAAAGGCCTCAAAGTGCTCGGCATTGATTTTGGTAGTTCTGTTGGCTCGGTATAACTTGTATTCAAAATACAGACAAACCTCGTGTATTACAGGCTTTTTATTTTCCTGCAAAGCTGCTATTTGGATAGATGTGATTAAATTTTCCTTGGCATCTGTACGAAGGTCTCCAATAGGCAATTGTGAACCTGTAAAAATTACAGGTTTAGAGAGATTTTCAAGCATAAAACTCAAAGCCGAAGAAGAATAACTCATTGTATCACTTCCCTGAAGTACAACAAACCCGTCATAGTCGTCGTAATGTTTTTCAATTATAGTAGCTATAGAGACCCAATGCTTAGGATTCATGTTGGAAGAGTCTATTGGTTTTTTAAATGATATACTTTCAATATTACAATCCAACTGGCTTAATTCAGGGATATTACTGACTAACTTCTTAAAGTTAAAAGCTTGTAAAGTTCCCGAAGTGTAGTCTTTTATCATTCCAATTGTGCCTCCGGTATAAATAAGTAATATGTTAACTTTTTTGCTCATTCAGTAAAATTATAATTTGTTGTATGCTATTCTAACAATCCCGGTGTTTTGACTTTATACGCATTAAATCCCAAATACCTCTTTTGAATTCTGCGTTGTTATATTGGCAATCAGTTTTTCATCCAAACCATAGATCTCTGAAAGTTTTTTTAGCACAAGCAGTAAGTATATACTTTCATTCCGTTTACCTCTGTAGGGCACAGGAGCCAGATAAGGACTATCTGTTTCCAAAACAATATGATTTAAGTCAATCTTTTTTAAAAAAGTATCAATTTTACCATTTTTAAAAGTCAATACTCCACCTATTCCCAGTTTCATGTTATAAGTCAATGCCTTTTTGGCTTGTTCTTCGGTACCGGTAAAGCAGTGAAAAATCCCAAAAAGATCTTCGGATTTTTCCTCTTCGAGCACTTCAAAAATTTCATCAAAGGAATCTCTGCAATGAATGACTACAGGCAAGTTATACTTTTTCGCAAGGTTTATTTGGAATTTGAATGCCTCCCGTTGTTCATTTAAAAAAGTCTTGTCCCAATAGAGATCTATCCCGATCTCCCCTACAGCATAGAAATGTCTTTTTGACAACATAAGTTCAACATGTTTAAGCTCATCCTTATAATTTTCTTTAACATGAGTTGGATGTAATCCCATCATCAGAAACATGTTTTTAGGGTAACGCTTTTCAAGATCCAACATAGATTGGGTATAGGAAGCATCAATAGACGGAATAAAAAAGCGCGTGATCCCCTTGCTTATGGCATTTTGGATAACTTCATCTCTATCCTTATCAAAGGCTTCGCTGTATAAATGGGTATGGGTATCCGTTATAATCATAGAGCAAAAATAGAATTATCTTTGTCAAAAAACATATTGAATGAGTAATCTGAAAAAACTTTTAAAAAATAAAGGATATTCCAAAATTCCATTGATTCTGGGCGATACAAATCATTTAGAAGTTACCGCCAGCATTAATGGAGTTAACGGGCGATTTATTTTAGACACTGGTGCTTCCAATACCTGTGTGGGAGTTGATAAAGCCGGTTATTTTAAGCTTATCTCAAAGGACTCAGAAGTCAAAGCTGCCGGCGCAGGCGCTACCGATATGGAAACACTGGTTTCAGCAAAAAATAAAATTGAAATTGGCGGATGGAAAAGGACAAAACAACAGATAGTGATTTTTGACCTGGTGCATGTGAATGAAGCTCTTATAGCCCATAAATCTCTGCCCGTTGACGGGATTATAGGAGCAGATATTCTAATAAAATGCAAGGCAGTAATTGACTATGCTTCCAGGAATCTATTTTTAAAAAATAAAAAATAAACCTGGTGAAATACTCCTGAAAATATATCTACAATTCCAGCGATTGTTCCGGAGAACCTTCCATTAATAATTCTACAGGATTTTCCAAAGCTTCTTTTACTTCAACCAGAAATCCTACAGATTCTTTACCATCAATAATTCTATGATCGTAAGATAATGCAACGTACATTATTGGAGCAATAACAATAGTACCTTCTTTAACCACAGGTCGTTCTACAATATTGTGCATCCCTAGAATTCCACTTTGAGGCGGGTTTATTATTGGAGTTGATAACATTGAACCAAATACCCCGCCATTAGAAATGGTAAAAGTCCCTCCAGTCATTTCGTCTACGGTAATCTGCCCCTCCCGTGCTCTTATAGCAAGACGTTTGACTTCTGCTTCAATACCTCTAAAAGTAAGATTTTCAGCATTTCTTATAACAGGTACCATAAGACCCTTTGGACCGGAAACGGCTATACTTATATCGCAAAAATCATAAGATACCATCTCTTTGCCATCAATCATGGAATTTACTGAAGGGAACATTTGTAAAGCCCTGATCACCGCCTTGGTAAAAAATGACATGAATCCCAGACTTACGTCATGTTTATCTTTAAATATTTCTTTGTATTGCTTTCTCAATTCAAAAACTGCCGACATGTCTACCTCATTAAATGTAGTAAGCATAGCCGTTTCGTTTTTAGCAGCTACAAGACGTTCTGCTACTTTACGCCTTAACATGGAAAGCTTAGTCCTTTGCTCTCCTCGCTTACCACCTGTAGGGCTGCCCATTGAAGGAACAGATTTCACTGCATCTTCTTTGGTAATTCTCCCATCCTTACCAGTACCTTTCAGACTTGCTGGATCTATACCTTTCTCATCAAGTATTTTTCTGGCAGCAGGCGAAGGTACGCCCGTAGCATAGGACTCTTTTACAACTTCTTCCTGAACATTTTCTTCTTGTTTAGCAGTGACTTCTGTTTTATCAACTTTTGATTCTTCCACTATTACTGCTCCGCCTTCAGGTTTTTCTGCACTTGTATCAATAAGGCATACGACTTCTCCAACGGCTACCGCATCTCCTTCTTCTGCTTTCAAGGTAATTATACCGCTCTCTTCAGCGGGCAATTCCAGGGTAGCTTTATCCGAATCCACCTCAGCAATTGCCTGGTCCTTTTCAACGTAGTCTCCATCGCTGACTAGCCATTCAGCTATTTCAACTTCTGTAATGGATTCACCCGGAGATGGAACTTTCATTTCTAAAATCATGCCTAAAACTTTTATTATGGTTTCTTTAATTACTATTACTAATAAAATCTTCTTTTACTGGAATATAATCCATTCTAATCTCTCCATTGACTTCAATGCGATCAAAATATAATTTGGCTCCTATTGAATCTTCCATTTCTAACGCATTTTGCAAGCTCAAATGCAAGTGAGCTTCGGTTGAATTTCCAGAGTTACCGCATTTAGCCATAATTTCTCCCTTTCTTAAGTCCTGCCCCTCTTCAACAACTATTGAATTTTTCATTAAATGCGCAAGAAGTACATACTCATCTCTATCGGTCCTTAATACTATCGTATTTCCTGTCAGTTCCTGCACATTGGTTTCTCCCGGAATATTGTCAGGAACACCATCAATAACTCTAACCACCCGGGCATCACATGGAGCAATGATATCTTCACCGAAGGCAAAATAGCTTTCATTAAGTGAAGGATCTCCCTCATAAGAGGCACCATCTTTTACCTTCAGGATGTCATAGGCATATTGCTGCGTCACCTCTTTTACATGGATATTCTGTCCTTCTGTAACTCCGCCCCAATATACAAACCATTCCCCATTAAATGGCAAACTCATTAATGTTGAATTTCTTTCCAATAAAGGCATCTCCAACGGCTTTGGTTTCGAAATTAGCAACCCATTTATTTTACTCTGAGGAGATAATGTAATTGTCAAATCTGCCACGGACTTATCAAAAAATACTCTGTAAACATGTGCGCCATCCCGAAGTGTATAAAACTGCATGGATTCAATCTCACCTGTTAAACTTTTAATAGTTTTACCAAAGTAATTTCTGGTTTGAATACTTGTATAAGTATTTTTCATCCCAGCATCGTATAAATCGTAAATACCATCGTAATCACCACTGTTAAACCTCTCAGTAAATACTGATACAAACCTTTCATAAATAGGTTGCTCAGACTGGGAGAATAATTTAAGAGAAAAGAATATCATTAAGAGCAATACAGATCTCATCCTTTCTTATATTCACTTTTAGTTACCCGCCTTGTCATATTGTCTTTCGTTTTATCAAAGACGAAATCTATAATCTGCTGCTGTCTTAATTTAGAACGGACTGCACTTCCTGCTGCAGGTGATGCATAAAAACGTCTTGATGCCACACGAAACTTTTGAGCCTCACCATAATGTGTAAACATATGGCTCCATGCCCCCATATTCCTTGGTTCTTCTTGTGCCCAAACCAAATCATTAGCCTTTTTATACTTCTTTATAATAGCAGTCATTTTTTGCTCAGGCACAGGAAATAATTGCTCAACTCGTACTAAAGCAACATCATCTCGTTTATTTGCATCTTTAAATGCCAGCAAGTCGTAATAGAATTTTCCTGTGCAGAAGACAAGGCTTTTAATCTTATTAATATCAGCACTGGGGTCATCTATTACTTCCTGAAAACATCCGTTGGAAAATTCATCTACACTAGAAACAGCTTTCGGGTGACGCAATAAACTTTTAGGAGTAAATACAATTAGGGGCTTTCTGAATTTTGCTTTCATCTGCCTTCTTAGTAAATGAAACAAGTTGGCAGGAGTAGTACAATCTGTAACATACATGTTGTCCCTTGCGCATAATTGAAGATACCTTTCCATCCTTGCTGACGAATGCTCTGCACCCTGCCCTTCATATCCGTGAGGTAAAAACATTACAAGTCCATTCTGCAATTTCCATTTATCTTCTGCAGCTGAAATATACTGATCTATCATTATCTGGGCCCCATTACTAAAATCACCAAACTGGGCTTCCCAAATAGTTAAAGTATTTGGACTGGCCATGGCATACCCATAATCAAAACCTACAACACCATATTCCGATAAAAGGGAGTTATAAATCTGAAATCTTCCCTGATTATCATTCAGGTTATTTAATAACATAATCTCTTCCTCACTTTCTTCTACCTTCATTACGGCATGGCGGTGTGAAAAAGTTCCTCTTTCTACATCCTGCCCAGACATACGAACATCAAAACCCTCTTCTAAAAGGGTGCCATATGCCAGTAATTCTCCCATTGCCCAATCCAACTTATCTGTTTCAAAAAACATTTTTTTGCGATCTCCTACTAGTTTTTCAACTTTGCGCAGAAACTTTTTATCCTTGGGTAGTTGAGTAATAACCTTTGCAATTTCAGTCAATTTTCCCTTATCATAGGATGTGTCTACAGGATCTAACATTTCCCATTCACGGACATTTTGAAAACCACTCCACTCATCAGCCATGAATGGTGTGATAATTGTTTTATCCTCTTTTTTGGAATCTTCCAGTTCTTCCTCTAAACTTTCTTTATACTCGAGCTCTAACTGCTTAACAAAACCTTGGTCAATAATGCCTTGGGAAATTAATTTCTCGGAATATATTTCTCTCGGATTCTTATGCTTAGCTATAGCTTTATACAATTTGGGTTGTGTAAAACGGGGCTCATCTCCTTCATTATGACCATACTTTCTGTAACCCAGTAGGTCAAGAAAAACATCACTTTTAAAACGCATTCTATATTCTAAAGCAAACAGGGATGCGTGAACCACAGCCTCTACATCGTCTGCATTCACATGTAAAACCGGGCTTAATGTAACTTTGCCTACATCCGTGCAATATGTGGAAGACCTACCATCGAGGTAATTCGTTGTAAATCCAATTTGATTGTTTACCACAATATGAATCGTACCATTGGTTTTATAACCGTCTAATTGTGCCATTTGTACTACTTCATAAGCTATTCCCTGACCGGCTATAGCAGCATCTCCATGAACAACAATTGGTAAAACTTTAGAAAAGTCTTCTGGATAATGAGCATCTTGTTTTGCCCTGCTAATACCTTCTACTACCGCACCTACGGTTTCCAGATGCGAAGGATTAGGCGCAATGTTCATATTAATTTTATTGCCATTATCAGCCTTACGTTCAGAGGTCCATCCCAAATGGTATTTTACATCCCCGTCAAAAATTTCCTCCTCAAAGTCCTTGCCTTCGAACTCACTAAAAATATCTTTAGCAGATTTTCCAAAAATATTAGTCAATACGTTGAGCCTTCCTCTATGGGCCATCCCCATGACAAATTGCTTCACACCCATTTCAGCTGCTCTTTCAACAACAGCATCAATTGCGGGAATAAGCGATTCATTTCCCTCAAGTGAAAATCTTTTTTGACCTACATATTTCGTGTGTAAGAATGCCTCAAAAGAAACAGCCTGATTAAGTTTTCGAAGTATGTGTTTCTTGCGGTCAGCGTCAAAATTAGGATGATTGTCATTTACGTTCAGCCAATCCTGTATCCATTGAACACGTTCTGGCTTTCTTATATACATATATTCCACACCTATAGCATCGCAATATATGCGTTGCAAATGGTTGATTATTTGTCGTAATTCTCTCGGTCCCAACCCAATCACCTCACCGGCACTAAACACAGTACCTAAATCTCCTTGAGATAAACCAAAATTTTCTATATCAAGGGTTGGCACATATTTTCTTCTTTCTCTAACAGGATTGGTCTTGGTAAACAAATGACCTCTGCTACGGTATGCATCAATCAACTTTACCACTTGAAATTCTTTGAACAAAGTTTCAGGAATCTGTACCGATTGCCCATCAACAAAAACAGGTGAGCCATTAAAATCCGCTATGCCTACCTCATCCAGGGCACTTTCCATTCCAAAATCAAATCCTTGAAAAAAAGCTCGCCAACTGGGTTCAACACTGTCAGGGTTTGTCAGATACCTGTCATATAATTCAGCAAAGAAAGACGTATGTGCAGTATTTAAAAAGGAATATTTATCCATAAACGCCAATTCAATATATAATAAAAAATTAGATCAAAAATACAATAATTAATAGTTTATGAGTTTATATAGCAGCGTATTAATTAAAAATCATGTTTATGGCCATTAAACATTTATACAGATATAAATATTTTGCACTAATAGTAGTTTTCTCCTTTGTAAGTCTGACTTCCTATTCACAGCAATTAAGGCAACAAAATGAGTTTTGGAGAAATGTGCGATATGGAGGTGCTTTAGGCCTGGGATTCGGAAGTAATAGCTTTAGTATTGCCGTTGCCCCAAGTGCTATTTATCAGGTAAGTGAAAAGTTTGGGACGGGTTTAGGATTGAATTTTGAATATTCCAAATTCGGAGATTCTGAATTCACGGCTTATGGGGGAAGCATATTAAACTTTTTTAATCCAATACCACCTATTCAATTATCAGCCGTACTCCAACAATTAAGGGTTAGTACAAATTATAGTTCTGCTTCTCTCCTGTTGGATGAAAACTACTGGACAACCGCT
>Ga0316201_10003440_pt1 | contig 11676 bp, 14 predicted proteins | sample CS6wburrow_MG_FD_204516 | JGI IMG/M metagenome (GOLD analysis project Ga0316201, IMG submission 204516) | Coastal sediment microbial communities from Delaware Bay, Delaware, United States - CS-6 worm burrow | ecosystem: Environmental > Aquatic > Marine > Coastal > Sediment | place: USA... | reverse complement strand
CCAGTCAGTCCTGACAAATATCAGCTGGCCACCTTATGCATGGTCACACGTGGCAGGCCTTGCGGGAGGCGCACTGCTGATAGGGTTTCTCAATATCAGTAAGTGGCAGAGAAGTTCGTGAAAGCGGGCTCACCACGCGGCGTAAAAGCCCCTGACTCGGCAACTACCAGGTTCCTGATCGCACATCGCCAGGATAGACGGCACTGTGAAATCCGGCAGTTCTGCTAGAATCTGATGATGACTGCAAACTCTTCCGGGCCAAAATCAACAACAAACATCTGGTCTCAAGCTGCAGCAATCGCGGCCAAAACACCCGAATCCCGCAACCGTTATGTCGATCTGTTACGGGCGGTTTCCATTTTTGCCGTGGTTTTCGGGCACTGGTTGATGGCCGCGCCTTACGTCAGCGACGGCGGCATCCAGATTACCAGCATGCTGGAACACCAGCAGTGGACACGCTGGATGACCTGGGTTTTCCAGGTGATGCCGGTGTTCTTCCTGGTCGGTGGGTATTCCAACGGTATCTCCTGGCTATCCGCGCAAAGCAAGGGGCGCAGCTATGCCGAATGGCTGCAGGTCCGCCTGCAGCGGCTGGTTGGCCCTGTCCTGCCACTCATCGTCATGTGGATCATCCTGGCGGCGGGCGCGCAGTTACTGGGCGTCAACCCGAGTATGGTGAAGGTGGCTTCACAGATGGCACTTATACCCATCTGGTTCCTGGCGGTATATGTCTTCGTCGTGGTTTTGGTGCCGGTTAGCTACGCGGCATGGCAACGTTTCGGATTCAAATCATTCTGGATACTGGTTGTCGCCGCGGTGCTGAACGACCTGCTGTTCTTTGCCGCTGACCTGAGGGCCACCGGGGTTCTCAACTACGCATTTGTCTGGCTGGCGGTCCATCAACTGGGTTACGCCTGGCGCGACGGCTACATGGCCGGCGCTCGCCAGGGGCTAACCTGGGTAATCGGCGGCGGCCTGGTGCTGTTGGGCCTGATTACCCTCGGCCCTTACCCGGTCAGCATGGTCAGTGTCCCGGGTCAGGAAGTCAGCAATACCCTGCCCCCCAAGATTGCCATGCTGGCACTGGGTATCGTTCAATGCGGCCTGCTGTTGTCGATCGAGGCGCCCATGCGCCGCTGGTTATCAAAAGCTACCCCATGGACCGCGGTGGTACTGGTCAACAGCATGATCATGACGGTTTTCCTGTGGCACCTGACCGCCTCCACCCTCAGCATCGGCGTGGCACTCCTGTTGAACGACATCGGGCTCGAGGTCATGCCGGGCAGCGGCACCTGGTGGGCTATCAGGCCTGTCTGGATTGTGGTTTATCTTCTCGCATTATTGCCATTCGCTTTGGGCTTCGGGCGCTTTGAAAGAAGCGCGGCCGGTGACCGCAATCACCCACCCTGGAGGTTGGTAAGCGGCGCAATGTTGATTTGCGCGGGTCTGGCGTTGCTGGCACTCGATGGTGTCGCCGGGGATGGCTGGCTCGGCCTGCGGGTGGTGGTTTTACTGCTGCCTTTTGCAGGAGCAGTTCTGGCCGGCGTAAATCCCTTTAGAAGGTAACTTCGCTGAAGCGGAGGGTGGCGCAGACTGAGTCTCGCGGTGTGTTATCTTCGTTGGGTTCGTCGGCAAGCGGGTGTAAGCCGACAATAGTGTCTAAGTTATCGCCCGGGCGGTTTAAAAACTTGTCTTCGCCGTTACTCCGGAACGACGCCCAGAGCCTGCAGGTCAAGCTCAATCGCTTGCGCATCGGACTCTGAAATATCAAGTGATTCCCGCAACCTTTCCAGCAACGAACGTTCTTTTTTCGAGATACCACCTTCCACAAGGGCCTCGGCAATGGCTGCCTCATAGACCTGCATCTTGCGAAACGCGGCGTATTCCGGCGTATTTTCAGTATTTGGCATGGCCGCCGTAGCGACCCGTTCCGCAAATCGTTGCAGGGGCGCAAGGAAAAACACCACCAGCGCCGCGGCAAGAAGACCTATACCATCACCCAACTCGGAAGACAGTAACCGGTCTGCCCCTTCCGACAGTATGAAGATGATCGCAACCACGGCCGCAGCCAGTGTCGACTGCTTGATGGTCCAGCGGATACGCAGGTCAATATCAAACAACTGAGTACGCAGGATGCCATAGGCGATCAGCGGAACAGCAAAAAGTGTACCCAGGGCGTAGACGATGTAAATGGGACTGGATGCATCGGGGTCCACCACGTGATACTGCCCGAACCAGATCATCCAGATCGCGCCCCCGTAGACAAATCCCCAGCAGATATCACGAATACCAAAGGCGATCGCAAAGGCGCGCGCGCGGGTTTTGGCTGCTCCATTGGCCAGGCGCCAGGCATGAATGGAGGCAATCAACGCGAACCAAAAGACGACTGCCAGCGCCAGGTACAACAATGTGGCGCCCAACCACATGGGTGTCATGAATACGGCGAAGAAAAGCGCGGCGCTGACACCGTTGATGGCCATTCGCACCCGCTTCCTGGCAAAAGGCCGGGTCAGTTTGGTACGCAATGCGGCAGCAAGAAATGGCGGGTAAAGCGCCAGCATCGCGCAATCACCGAGGGTGTGAATGATGACTTCGAATTGCACCCAATCCGAATAAAACGAATGCGCCCGGAGTTTTTCGGAAAAAAACAGGTCAACGAATCCTGTTGAAATGAGTGTGACCCCCTCAACGACCAACAGTAATGCGAGCTTGCGCGCAACGCTGCCGGCAGCGCTGGTGCGGTACAGGACCACGGCAAGACTCCAGCACATTGCCACTGCAACGAGCGCAAGAATCCCCACTGGATGAAGCTGAAACATGGGCGGATACTACCAAACAACTGCGGATTCCCAAAAACAAACCGCTTCAATAAAGCCTACAACCCTGCCGCCGCTTTCAACCCGGCGATGTCATAGCGGTCGGATTGTAGATACAAACGGCCACCAACGGTTATTCAGTCGCCATAAAGGCAGCGGTTCCTTTCGCTACGGTCCGCGATCCTGCTGCACTCTGACACCTTTTCCTGGAAAGGCGGCTCAATGGGTTGGTCCTGGTTGCTGGCACAGGCCGTCAAAACCACCGCAACCACCATTGTCATGATTATTTTTAACATCACAGAGGAGTGTAAATTAAAAACCTGTCCACGGTCAGTGTCGGCGGCCGATTTCCAAATCTTCTTCATGCAGGGTGGCAACGCCCAGGGTCAGGGCCTGATCAGGATATAACCCTCGTCTACGCGGTCGATGATGTGCGCCACACCGGCTTGTACGAGCAACGCCTGTGGCTTGAGCTTGGCACGGCTGCCATGGGTTCTCTCCATGGTATCAAGGGTGTTCTTGCAGACGTAAAAGCGCACGCCGTTTTCCACCAGGCTGGCAATCCGCGCCTGGTGTGGGCTGTCAGCGTACATCAGCCGGACCCCCTTGCCGAATGTCACGATTTCGATATCGATCATGTCGGGGCCGCCGTAGTTCTTGATCAGGTTGTTGGCCGTATCGAGGACCACGGCTTCATTGGCCTGGTCGCTGAGCTGCAGTATGACGTGCTTCTCCGCAAAGGGTTTGAACTCTTCGCCCGTTACCTCGGTGGCCGCCGCCACCTGGCTCACAACCGCCATCAGGGCAAACAGCAGGCTCAGCAGGGCGTTTCTGAACTGCTTCATGTTCAGCTGATTGGCCCTGAGTAGTCCGCAACGCCGGGGTTGCCAGCCACGTTGATCAGGCGCGGGGTATCGAGCTTGTCGATCCTGACGACTTTCTGATCACGCAGGTATTCCGCCACGACATCCCAGATGGGCGGACCGGGCGCCTTCGAGGCAACGGTTGCCCAGCCGGCTACCTTGTACGTTTTGTCCGCCTCCAGCGTACGGCCGTCAGCAAGACTCAGATTGGTAATGCGATTACCCATTGCCTGGCCGGGATCACAGCTGTAGCTGAGGCCGCCAACACGCACCATGTCTCCGCCCTGCTGATAATAGGGATCGGGATGGAACAGGTTGTCTGCAACGCTTTCGAGGATCATCTTCAATTCAGAGCCCTGCATGTCCCGCACGTAGGTCTCCGGATAGGTCATGGCCGTCTGGTCCATCAGGCGTTCCATGGTGATGGTCTGGCCAGGAAGGATGGACGTGCCCCAGCGGAAGCCTGGCGACAGGGCGATCTCGGCGCCACCGACCGCGCGCATCGCGTCACAGATTAACTGGTCGAACGTGCCGTTGAAGTTGCCACGGCGGTATAACAATGAATCGGCCACGGCGAGAGATTCGTTAAGCTGGTCCAGGTAAGGCCTGCGTACCTCGTCGATATACGCCTGCATGCCCGCATCTGCTTCAAGCAGGTTTGAGAATATCGGCAACAGCCGGTAGCGGTAATCATTGATCTTGCCTTCACCGATATCCAAATCCAGCACCGCGAGAAACTTGCCGTTGGAGCCCGCATTGCTCACCAGTGTTTTGCCAGCCGGATTGTCGACCATGACCGGTTTGGGAACGGCGTCATGGGTATGGCCGCCGAGAATTACATCAACGCCAGTGACCACGCTGGCCATCTTGATATCGACGTCCATGCCGTTGTGGGACAACACGATAACTGCGTCAGGCCGGTGTTGCGCGCGGATTTCATCCACCAGTTCCTGCATGTCGGAATCGCGGATGCCGAACGACCAGTCGGGTATGAAGCGCCCGGGGTTCGCAATCGGCGTATAGGGAAAGGCCTGGCCAATCACGGCAACCCTGCGACCGCCCATTTCCCGAATCGTATAAGGTTTGAAAGCGTGACCGGAATCTTCGTCATAGGCTTCCGCACCGTCGAATAAGGCTTCTTCGGATACGCGCACATTCTGGGCGATGAACTCACCCTTGAATTCGCTGATATTTTCGAGAATCTCTTCCTGCTGATAGGTGAATTCCCAGTGCCCCGTCATGATATCCACGCCGAGGAGGTTACAGGCCTCGACCATGTCCTTGCCACGTGTCCACAGGGCCGTCGCTGAACCCTGCCAGGTGTCACCACCATCGAGCAATAATGACTGCCCTTCAGGCACCTGAGCACGTTGCTGGTCAACCAGGGTCTTCAGATGCGCAAAACCGCCCACTTTGCCGTATACCTTCGCGGCAGCGGCAAAATCCAGGTAAGTGAATGCGTGCGCTTTTGCCGTGCCGGACGCAAGCCCGGCATCTTCGAGCAGGCGCTTGCCAACCAGGTGTGGCGGCCGGCCCATGGCCGGGCCAATGCCTATATTCACATTCGGTTCGCGAAAATAAACCGGCTCCAGTTGTGCATGACTGTCGGTGAAATGCAGCACGCGCGCATTACCGAAAGGTGGCAGCGTATACAGATCTTCGCGGGGTTGACCGGCAGTCGTGCAAGCGGGTAATAATCCTGCAGCACCCGCTGCACCCAGAATCGTGAGGAATTCACGTCTGTCCATCATGGCTTGATTCTCCAGTTACTTGGGAACGTATAAGTGCCAGTTCTTCTTTTCCCTCTTGGCGGTGGCAACGGCCAGTTCAGCATGAAGACCTGCTTCGTTGGCCAGCTTGATGCCCTCATCAAAGTTCCCCTCGGCAGCGGCTTTCGCGGCCTCTTCGAGCAAGGCCTCGGATGTGTTCCAAAGCTGCACCTTGGTCGCCGCTTCACATATCTGGTTCTGTGCTTTCTCCAGCGCGGCTATATATTCGTCGGCATCCGCGGCCAAGGCTGAGGCCGGTGACATCAAAACGGCCAACAGGGCCGAAAACAGTAAATACAGGTTGCGTTTCATTGGCTGTCTTCCTTCAGCGGCGCGAGGCCGGACCGTTCAATTCCATACCGTTACTCATGTATGAAAGGAAATACTCCAGCTGCCGGTATTCCTGGCTCTGGGCATCATAAGGTTTGGCGCGAACCTGTGAGTTACATTCCTGGAAGCGTTTCTGAATGGTGCCGATTTCACCCCACTTGGAACGGTAAACCGGCCAGTGCGTCGCCTGGCCGAGCATGCCGCTCAAACGGTCGGCTCTCAGCATCATGCCGGCGGACTGCAGGTGGCAATTCTCGCAGGCAAATTCCAGCTGACCACGCCGCGTGTAGTAATACTCTTTACCCGCTTCATAAGCTGCCAGCGCACGCGGATCATCAGGAATGACGACATTTAGCTTGTTACCACGCGACGTATAGGCCATGTATGCGGCTATCTGGGCCAGCTCACCGACCAGCCACGGCAGCGGCTCTTCACCATTGTCGGTGCGGCATTTGTTGATGGCGTACTCCATGGTGATAACCTCTCCCGTCTCCACATCGAAATAGGGGAAGTCCTGTTTGACACCTATACCGCCATTGGCAAAGCAATCCGCATAGGTCTTGCCATTGGCGAAAGTGGTATTGAATGCCTCTTCACCCTCCTCTATGGCAATCTCATACGGTGGAAAATCTTCCATTTCCAGCCATTGCTCGCGTGCGCCCTCATCAAACGCATACAGGCCATTGATCATTTCATTCAGATCAAGCTTGGGAAACTTTTCCTGAAAAAACGCCCTCAGCGCCAACCTGTCCTGCTCTGGCGTCGCGTGAGCGCTCGCCATCATCACGGTCAGAAAACATGCAACTATCAGCTTTTTCACAGATTTGTCTCCGTTAGCCTTAACTTGAAATGATTAATTAAGCCGCTAAACCGCATGCCTATTTGAGTGTAGTCTCAGATACGCTGGTATCGCCGGTATTGTCCACCCAGCTTATTTCCAGCTTATCGCCCGACTTCGCACCTTTGAACTTGAAAGCCAGGTAGGGGTTTTTCGATACGGCTGTGCCCCAAAACGAATTTAAAACAACATTACCGTTGTGCTTGCAGACAACTTCTTTGATGTAGTGCTTGGGAACGGCTTCACCGGTGTCGGCGTCGATCCTCGCGCCAGATTCCATCGGATGCGGCATCAGTGCCTTGACCTCAGCAATATCACCCTTGATTTTTGCCCTGATTTTGATTGGTTTACCCATGATAATTCCTTTATTAACTGACGATGGCCGCGATCAGCCGCCGCAACCGCCGATGGTGACTTTGACTTCTTTGCTGGCGGAGTACAGTTTTCCACCGGCCTTTACAACCGCGCGTACCGGAGAGCTCTCGCCCATCTTGATTCTGACCGACACATCCGCCACTGACTGGGGCGTCATTTCAAACATCGCGGCAAGTGGCGTCGGGTTATTTTCAACAACCACGGCGATTGCCTCGACATCGGCCATATCTGTGCTCACGGTAACCGGCACGACCGCGCCATTTTCCGCAATATCCGGGATCTTAAGCATGATCTGGTCACTCTCAGTAGCAGGACCGTCAAACGCGCCGGTAATGGCTGCATCAGCATTTTCAGCTTCAAACGCGGCATCCGGCCGTGCAGCAAACAGAAAGCGAGGTGCTGCCAGAACTGCGGCGGCGGTGAACAAGCTCCTCAACAGAGCTCTGCGTTGTAGTTTCATCGAATAACTCCCATAAAATAAAACCGTTTTACAAAGAATGAATAAAATCCGTGACCAGGTCGATTTCTTCCTCGGTCAATATACGGTTACGGCCAAAAGGCGGCATCCTGGTGTGCGGGTTTTTGATTGCTGCATCCCAAATTTGCTCGCGCAATACTTCGCGATCAGGATAACGTATTTTCATGGCCACCAGGGGCGGTCCGTAGTTGCCGGTCAACTCGCCGCCTTCTACCCAGTGACAGGCAAGGCAATTACCCTTGAAGCGGTCAAACGCGAGGACCTTACCCTGCTCCAGTCTTTCCGGAGAAATTGCCTGCTCCGCAACAACAGCAGGCGTCATCAAAACTGTGCCGGCAGCACTCAGCATCGCCGTCAATAAAATTGCTTTTTTTCCCATGGTATTCCGTTAATCCTGCTTGACTTGTTCGATCATGTAATCCACTGCGATTGCGACATCTTCATCGCTCAACTGGCTCTGCCCACCCTTGGCCGGCATGATACCAATGCCCTCGATGGCACTGGTTAGCAACTTTTCCCGGCCCTGTTCGAGACGCGGCGCCCAGGCCGCCTTATCCCCGGTCATCGGGGCGCCGGCGACGCCAGCCGCATGGCACATCTGGCAAGCCTGGCGGTAGACCTTGTCATCAACGGAACTGGTTTCCTCGGTGACGGCAACTTCTTCCTGGGCTGCCAGTGTCACCATGGTGGGCTCGGATAAGATTTTGACGCTGGCCGGATCTTTGCAATTCTCCATGCAGGCCGTGTTCTCGGTATCCGGGCGATCATCGAGGAAGAAACCGTCCTGATTGGGCATTTCAATCGAAGTAAAGGTTTCGGCGGTCAGCACAAAATCGTCTTCGACCAGGTCGTTAAGATAAAGCACATAGGCCGTGATCGCATAGACTTCGTCATCTGACATGGATTGCGGCTGCGTAAACGGCATCGCACGATGGATGTAATCCCACAGCGTGCTTGCATACGGCCAGTAGCTGCCAACGGTTTTTTCCGGTCTCGGTTCTGTCAGTGAGCCCTCACCACCGGATAATACCGGGTAGCGGCCAACGCCTTCGCCAAAAGAGCCATGGCAACTGGCGCACTTTTCCTCGTACATCATTTCGCCGTCTTCGACTGAACCACTGCCGGGCGGCAGGCCTTTGCCATCGGGCCGGATATCAATATCCCAGCCGGCGATTTCCTCCGCGGTAGCGGCTTTACCAATACCGTACTGACCGGCCTTGCCATGGCTGTCCGCCCAGGCAGGCGGGGCTGACATGAAAGCGACCAGTAACGATACAACAAAAATCCTATTAGCTAATCTGGACATTGGTCACCGTCCCATCTGCATGTAAACGCCACGTGTGAATTGCATTCTTATGGTAAATGGAGCTTTCGCCACGGGCAGCGCGCAACTGCGCAAAAGTGGGTTGAACGTAGCCGGTTTCATCCACCGACCTGCTCTGGATCAAAGCGGGTGAACCATCCCACGTAAAGTCCAGGCTGAAGCGGGTCAGGGCCTTGGGTAAAACCAGGCCCTTGAGGCGGGCCTGGCGCCAGTTGACGCCGCCGTCGAATGATACGTCCACGCGTTTGATTTTTCCGCTGCCAGACCAGGCGAGGCCTTCCAGTTCATAACGGCCTTTCTGCTTCAGTGGTTTTTCAGGACAGGGAAACGTCACGACTGAATTGCTTTCCTGAACGTAGCTGAATTTCCTGGCGCGGCCGTCAGCCAGCAGATCCGTGTACTTGGAAGTTTCTTCGCGGTGATACCAGGGCTTGTCGCCAACCTCCAGCCGGCGCAACCACTTGACGCTGGTGTTACCTTCCCAGCCGGGATTGAAAATACGCACGGGGTAACCCTGCTCAGGACGCAGCGGTTCACCGTTTTGCGCATAAACAATCAAGGTGTCGTCGAGGGCCTTTTCTAACGGAATGCTGCGACTCATGTGCGAGCCATCAGAGCCTTCCGCCAGGATCCACTTCGCTTCCGGCTTGACGCCGACTTCTTCCAGCAGCGTGCTCAGCAGAACACCGGTCCATTCGCAACAACTGATCATGCCGTGGGTAAACTGCAGTGCGTCCATCTGGGCGGCACGCCACTCCATGCCGCCATTTGCGGGGCACTCAAGGAAGTTGATAGCGGTTGTGCTTGGGAAACGGCGCAGGTCGTCAATGGTGAAAATCAACGGGTTTTCAACCAGCCCATGCAGCATCAAGCGATATTCGTCCGGGTTGATGGTTGGGACGCCTGCATGATACCGCTCAAATACCAGCCCGCTGGGCGTGATAATACCATCGAGTTCAGCCAGTGGCGTGAAACTGATAGCCGCTATCCGGTCTGCCGTCAACCATGGCACTGTGCGGCGCTTTATATCACCCTCAAAGGCCGACGGCATGCCATAGGGATTGGTGATGACACCAGCCCCGAGGGATCGGCTCCATTCTGGTAAATTGGGCGGCAGGTTGTTCTCTGCGGCGCTCAAAGTCGAAGCAAACGGCACGCCTACAACTGCGCCGCCCGCGACTGCCAGACCTTTCTTTAGAAAATCACGGCGTTTGGCCGGATCAACTTTACTTGCTTCCTGCGAAACCTTTCTCAAGACGGCAGGACCACTACCGGGTTTTGAAAACATTTAATTTCCTAGATGAATTTAATGGGCAAAATGCCCTGAGATAGTTTATATTAGAAAATCTTAACATAGAAAACAACATAGAGTAAATCCGAAGTTTACATGCTCTAAACTTAATACTGGCTTAAATTTAACTGAACTCGGACTTAAAATGAACCGCTTAATGTTAAAAATCGTTGCCCTCCTTTGCGCTTCGATTACAGTGACGCACGCGGATGGACATTCCGCGGTTTGTCCAGCGTCGGAAAGCCCGGTGTTACAGGTCCTGGGTTCGGGCGGGCCGATTGCAGATGATGGCCGTGCATCTTCAGGATACCTCGTGTGGATCAATGGCAAGTCACGTTTTCTCATCGATGCGGGGGGCGGCGTCTTCCTGCGTTTCGGCGAGGCCGGCGCGCGCTTTGAAGACCTGGAACACATCGCGATCAGTCATTTCCATACCGACCATTCCAGCGATCTGTCAGCCTTGCTGAAATCCGGCTATTTTTCAGACCGTACTGACACCTTGGGAATCAGCGGTCCCGCGGGCGAAGGAGATTACCCGGGGATGAATGAATATCTTCTGCGTCTGCTCGCTCCGGAAAAGGGCGCCTATGCCTATCTTGACGGTTACCTTGACGGCAGCGCCGGACTGGTTAAACTTGCACCGCACACCGTTGACGCGCAGTCTCAGGACTTCAGCCGGGTTTATCGCAGCCCGGCAGGCACTAACGAGGTAACTGCGCTTGGCGTTCCGCATGGTCCTGTTCCTGCGCTTGCGTATCGAATCAGGATAGGGGAAAAAAGCATCGTCTTTTCCGGTGATCAGAACGGCAGTTCTGATGCCTTTATGGATTTTGCAAGCGGATCGGACGTAATAGTCATGCACATGCCGGTGCCGGAAGGTATCAGCGGAACCGGCCGAAACTTGCATGCACCGCCAAGCCGCATTGGCGAAATTGCGGCAAAAGCCGCGGCTGGTAAATTGGTCTTGAGCCACTTTATGGCGCGCAGCCTTGCTGACCTGGAAGCGAATCTGGATGAAATTCGGTCCAGGTTTGACGGGGAACTGGTCCTGGCAAGCGACCTGGATTGTGTGGGAATTTAGCGCTGATCCATTATCAAATGAATAGTTGAGAGTGAAGGTCTTATGAAAAACAATGCTGAGATAGATTTAAAGCAAATGGCAAATTCGGCGAACCGGGCCAGCGCCCTGATGAAGACGCTTGGTCACAAGGACCGCCTGATGATTCTCTGCCATCTTGCCGACGGGGAGAAATCCGTAGGCCAGATTGCCGAACTTCTGCAAATCCCACAATCCCCACTGTCTCAGCACCTGTCACGCATGCGCAAGGAAGGCCTCGTAGAAACGCGCCGAGAGGCACAGACAATTTTCTATTCGCTCAAAAGCGGCGAAGCGGCAAGAATCGTCGAGGTACTTTACGAGTTGTTCTGCGCTTCAGATGGTTGTCCGGTCTGAACGGCGTCCCGAATCTCTTGATTCAAGTCAAAAATTTGTTGATTCAAGTCAAGATTAGGCTTTAAAAACGCCTAATCTTCTTGATTTATACATCCAGACACTTATAGTGAACCCGCTTACATTAGTTTAACGTAATTTA
>Ga0316201_10003439_pt1 | contig 11676 bp, 8 predicted proteins | sample CS6wburrow_MG_FD_204516 | JGI IMG/M metagenome (GOLD analysis project Ga0316201, IMG submission 204516) | Coastal sediment microbial communities from Delaware Bay, Delaware, United States - CS-6 worm burrow | ecosystem: Environmental > Aquatic > Marine > Coastal > Sediment | place: USA: Delaware... | reverse complement strand
GCGACGGGATGTGCAGGTTCTGCTGTCAAGGCATCGACCTGTTGATTAAACAGTCTCAGTACTTCACCGGTCTGCGGTATCACACCCTGACTGGCCTGCTGTGTCCATGCGTTCAGTCGATCACAACCTTGTTCCAGTATCTCAATCATGGGCACCGTAGAGGGCAGCACCTGGCCTGCGATCCGTTCCAGCAATGTCTCCATGGAGTGGCTCAGGTCGCCCATGGCACTGATGCCGGCCATACGGGCACCACCTTTGAAGGTATGTATCTCACGCTGCAGGTTCTGGACGATACCCAGGTCTGACAGGTTGTCACGCCAGGTATTTAATAGTGAATCACAACGCTCGAGGACATCCGTTGCCTCTTCGAGGAAGATCCCGAGTATCTCGCGGTCAACAGGATCGGATACAGCTTCTGCGGGTTGTTCTTCCTGCTCGTATGTCTGCTCTTCGGGTTCAGTGCTTTCCTCACTGGCCTCAAGGACCGGTTCCTCTTCAGCGACCCGTTCTTCTTCAACAACCGGCTCTTCCTCAAAGGCCGGTTCGATTTCAGCAGGCTCGATTTCCTGTGCGGGCTCTTCCTGCGGAGTTGGAGCCGCTCCGTATTCAACGGTCAGGGCAATCAATTGCTCAATCTGTCTGTCCTCATCAACCTCCAGTTCTGCCTCCGGATCATTCTCGTGAACGGCCAGGATGTTAGAAAAGTGAGCCAGGCTCGAGGCGATCACCCATACTGCGTTACTACTGAACGCCAACCTGCTCTGCCGTTGGGCATTAAGCAAACCCTCCAGGGCCTTGGCCATGGCAGATTCCCGGCTCAGTGGGTCAAGTGCTGTTGTTCCGGCGATGGTATGGATAGCAATGATTTCATCATCATTGGCAGTGCTGCCAGGGTCCCTTGAGATGCGCTCCATCAGGCCTGTAAGAACAGCCAGCTTCTCTTTCAGTTCCGCGATCAACAGGTCTTTAAGTGTGGGCTCAGCAGGTCTTTCTGCGACGTCTGTGGACTGATCTGCCGGTTCCTCGATTGTAGTGGTATCAGCGGGTAACAGGGTCGCAACCGCAGCCGGTAGTGTGTTACTCAAACCGGTCCAATCGGCCGGGTGACCCGCGGCAACATTGTCCGCCTGCGCCGCAAGCGTTTCAATTGCAGTGAAGTTTAACTCCGAAGACTGCTGTTGCAGACGTTGCTTCATGGCCGGCAATACGGCTTCAGCCAGCCGAACAACAAGCACTGCATCGTTTGTTGTCTCTATATTGCCTTCCAGCAAGGTGTTGCACAGTTCTTCAATGTGCCAGGCAAAATCGCCTATCTCATTCGCACCGACCATGCGACCACTGCCCTTGAGTGTGTGGAAACCACGGCGGATGTCGGTCAGCAAACCGGTATTGTCGCTATGCTCCGACCATTCCGAAACGCTCTTGCCCAGCAACTCTGCAACGGCCTCGTATTCTTCGAGGAATACTTCCAGTAAATCAGGATCGAGCATATCGGGTTGAGAAGCACGCTCAATTTCTGGTGTTGCGCCGTCTTCAGCTGACTCCTGTTCAGGTACTTGAGGCGCACCTTCAACCACTTGCATTTCGCCGACGGGCAGGTGATCGAGCCGTTCCTTGAGTACTTCAAGGAATCGGCCGCGATTACTTTGATGATCGCGACAACCGGCCAGGTAGAGTTCGAGTGCCGCAACGGCATCGGTCACGATCTCCAGTTTATCGGGGTCCACGGACGCCTCTGTCCTGGCGTGTCGCAGCAGGTTGTCAAGTGCGTTGCGCAATTTCAGGGTCAATGCGGCGGTTTCCACGTCCCCGATTAATTCCATGGCCCCGGCAATCTGCTCCATTGGGCCATTGAAATCGGCTTCTTCTCCGGCAAAATGACGCATTACGCCATCTTGCACCTGGTGGAGACTGACAACAGTCTCACTCAGCAGATGGGCGCGGATGCGTCGCAGCTCATGCCCTGGCAGATCGATAAAACTTGGTTCCTGGTCTTCCGGCAGCGGCTCACCAAGTGTTGTAATCTGCTCTTCCAGAACAGACTCCACCCGTATCAACTCGCCTGCCAGACCCATCAACATAGCTTTACGGGAGCGCTGATCGGGATCATCATCCGGGTCTTCGCTGGCCTCGAATGCCGGCATCAGTTTCTCGATGGATTTAGCGGAATCACCCAGACCCATCATTCGCAAGGTATCTTGCAGTCTGAGCAGGGCCTCATGGCCCTGTTCACGGCTTTCCGGTCTTACTACACTGGTTCGCAACTCAAGATCCAGCGCATCCTTCACCAGTGAGAATTCATCACGGACTGCTGCACCAAGGGAGCTGTACAACTCACGATTGCGTCCGGTTACGGCTCCCCGTGCACGGATCAAAACGTCCCGATCCGGTACCAGTTCCTGTAGCTGGAACAGCTCCCGGAGCTGATCTACGCTGGCGCTACCGGCCTTGGCCTGTGCGATATGAAATAACAATGCCTGGGCAAGGGCATCGGCCGACGCAACATCGGTAGCCTGTTCGCCACCCTCCGAGAGTGTCTTGATAATCAGGTGCAAACGGGCAAAGAGGCGGCGCAGGTGCATATCGTTATCGGTAACACCATCAAGTAGGCCACCAATAACTTTGGATGCGATCCACCACAGGCGACGAAGGTCCATTCTCTCCAACCTGCATTGCAGTGTTTCGCAAACTGAAAGTAACGGTGTCAGAAGTTGAATGTCCTGCTGTTGCTGCAACCAGCGAAGCAGAGCATTTTCCCACTGGCGGCGCATCCGTAGTGTGAATTCCGGAAACGGTTCATCAAATGCCGGTGCATGCTCAATTGTGTTGGTTTCCAGTTCCGGTAGTGGAACATCCAGGCTGGGTGTAAACAATGTGGCTTCAGATACAATATTTGCATTGTAGGCTGCACGCAGTTCATTAATTACCGGTAGCAACAATATGGGCAGGTCATGGTGACCAGCCTGCAAGCGGTCCAGGTAAGACGGTAACACCACGATGGCATCCATCATCGAGCCGTATGCCTCTTGCCGGTCACGGATACTGTTGTTTTTAAGTTCAACGCAAACTGTAATCATTTCTTCGATCACAAGTGTCGCGCCCTGCAACATCAGAGCCTCGAAAGTAAATTTCAATTGCAATAGATGTTCGGCGGTACTATCAACGGCGTTTGCGGTATGGGCGCTGTTGGCAATATGCTCAATCTGGGTGCGGATCTGGTGCAGGTGTTTATCCAGGTCCGGTCGTACCCAGGTCAATACGGTGCTTACATTTGAGTTATCCAGTAACATCAGCTCATCCTGGAAGCTACTTTTTGGCACGAAAATCGTGGTTTGGTTGTCAGCGGTCTCATCTAGTCATCTTCCGGCAGTTTGAAGTCTTTAACGGAATCGCTGAGTTGCATGACCAGCTCAGCCAGCTCTTCTACTGATCCTGCAGCCAGCGCGCTGCCCTCGGATGCCTGGATGGACAATTCCTGCACATCTTTCATGAGTTCGAAGATGTCAGTAGCATTAGCCGATTGTTGGTTTGCCTCTTCTGAAATGCCGGCTATCAGTTTAGACAGGTCATTGGATACCCGCTCAATGTGCTCCAGCGCGGTACCCGCGTCTTCCGCCAGCTGGGCACCACTGACGACCTCTGAAATCGTTGATTCCATTGATACTACAGCTTCAAATGTATCGGCCTGGATAGTTTGAACTACGGATTCAATTCTCCTTGTTGACTGGGTGGCACTTTCGGCCAGCTGTTGAACTTCATCGGCAACAACAGCAAAGCCTTTGCCGGCGCCGCCGGCGGATGCAGCCTGTATCGCAGCATTGAGTGCAAGCACGTTGGTTTGCTCGGAAAAACCATTGATCAGTTCTACGATATCGCCAATTTCCTGGCTGGATTCACCCAGGCGTTTTATGCGTTTGGAAGTCCCCTGGATCTGCTCGCGAATGGTATCCATGCCTTCGATGGTTTTACGGACCTTTTTACCACCGGTGTGGGCGATTTCTACTGACTTGTGGGCTACTTCGCTGGATTCGCTGGCGCGCTTTGCCATGGTATCGAACGACTCTGCCATTTTCTGCACAGTTTTTGTTGCCTCACCCACTTGCTCTGCCTGTATCGCCGAGGCCTTGGCCAGTTCTGATGTGGATGTGCGTGTTGTCATGGCCGAGCCTGCAACTTCCTGGGCGGTGAATTCAATGCCCTTAACCAGTTCGCGAAGTTGTTCGATAGCAAAATTGACCGCGTCCGCGATCGAACCAGTTATATCTTCTGAAACCGTGGCTTGCACCGTCAGGTCACCATCGGCCAATGAACTCATTTCATCCAGTAAGCGCAGGATGGCTTCCTGGTGCATCTTGTTGCTCCTGGCAGCCTTTTTTGCCCGCCGGCGCTCCGCGGACATCAATGAATAAACCAGTATCCATACCATTAGAACCATCACCGCGAGAACGATGAATGCGACCGTGAGTGACGGCCACCACCGGGTTTGTGGTATTTCTGCGATGGCTTTTTTAAGGTTTGCCGTTTGATCAAACACTTCACGGCTACCCAGGAAAATTTCATCCGCGGCACCACGAACCTCAAACAGGTCGCCGGAAAATTCGAGGATGGTGTCAATCTGCGGCTTGATGGTTTCAAAAAGCGTTTTGACCTTTCCCAACGACTGTAGGGCGTCGGCATTACGAACCCGGGTGACACGCAGCTCTGAATTTCCACGTAAAAGGGAGGTAATCACCTGCTCGAAAAGACGCTGGTCATTGGCAAGGCTTCTGGCGGCGTTTACGGCGTTGCTACCGCCCTGCAGAACCTCAGATACGCGGCGTAAAATCCGGTCTGCCAGCACCAACTGACGACTGGCGAATATCACCTGGTTAGTTGGAGCTCCGCTCCTGGTCAGGGCCCTTATACTGTCGTCGGTGTTTTTCTGTATGCCTGGAATGTTTTCCTGAACAATATTGCGTGCTGCAGCGAGTTCCAATAGTAGTTTTTCGCGATCAAGGATGCTCGAAGCATTGGCGCTCATGCTGCGCCAACTCTGGTTGAGCAGCCCCATTGGCCCGGCGAGCGCGTTCGGTGTGGGAGGCAGGTTGTCCGAAACAGACCCGGAACGCAATTTTGCCATCGCAGCGGCTATGGTGCTGCGCGAATTTCCAAGCTCAAGGAAGGCATCAAGGTTACCTGAAGCCGCTTCGCCGGCTGATTTGGCCAGTTGCTGTGAAGTGACCTGAACATCCGTGGCGAGTGATATCCACTGTTGCTCATGCAGCGACTCCTGAGCAAGTTCGTAAAAAGTGATTGCAACGACGACCAGGGAAATAACCAGAACAACTGTCGCCAGGTAGGCCCCTATCGAACGTTCGCTTTTTAATTCAGGCTGTATATTAGTCATTTGTAATCCTGCACCGATCAGGCCGCAGCGCCATTGAGGAATTCAGTGGTGGTAAACAAGGTTTCCAGATCAAGTTCCTGCCAAACGTCCTGGCCGGACCGGTACTGCTTGCTCACAAAGTCCTTTAGAGGGGAATTTTTGGGCAACTGGATGCTTTTACCTTCATCGCTGACAAAGTGGCGTTGGCCAAACACTTCATCCACGAGCAGTCCGATGGGTCGGCCTCGCAGGTTTGCGGCAAGTAGCCGGGTGCGCATGGTCACGGTTGATCTTTTTCCTTCGAGAAACCACGCAAGATCGACAACTGTCAACAAGTCACCGCGCATGTTGGCCAGACCAAGTACCCACGGTTTGGTGCCAGGCACGGGTGTGTACTGCGGGAGAGGCAGAAATTCATGTACTTGTTTTACATTGCAAGCAAGACGTACATCTCCGATACGAAAAATTACACCGGCCCATTCGCCACTGTTTTCCTGACCATCGATCTGGCCGGGTTCGAAGGCTAGACTCCGCTGTTCGTAATCCAGCAGTGTTTCAAATGATGCATTTGTGGTAGTCATGATATTTAGCCACGAGGAATAAAGTAAATTGTCCCGGAATAACGGCTTGGTGCCGCTGTCAGCTTGCTGAGTGCTGTTTGACTGCGTCCAGCAACTCTTCGCGTGTAAAGGGTTTGGTCAGGTACTGATCCGAACCAACAACCCTACCGCGGGCCATATCAAATAAGCCGTCCTTGCTGGTCAGCATGACGACGGGTGTATCGCGAAATTCAGCGTTGTTTTTGATGATGGCGCAAGTCTGATAACCATCAAGACGGGGCATCATGATGTCGACAAATATAAGTTCGGGATGGTGGCGGGTAATTTTGGAAAGAGCCTCGAAACCATTTTCGGCGGTAATGACTTCGCAGCCTTCATTGGCCAGCATGGTTTCCGCAGAACGACGAATAGTGGCACTATCATCAATCACCAAAACACGTAGCTTTCTAGCAGCAGTGGTTTCAGTGCCCTCTTCTTCCGTGCCTAATTGTTCCTGGTTCATAGTATCTTCCCTGTTTGTGTAACTTGAGCAGTGATTCCTTTCACTACAGTTTCGCGTGACAATGAAACCAAAACTGCCCCTTCTATTTTGGTACAGGCAACTAGTTTACCCTTAGAAAAGCGTTGTTTCCAGCATGTTGTAGTTTTTCAGGAATGTTCTTCATATTATTGAGCATCAAGGAATTTAGTTATTCATGGCGTTTACATGGCTGGAATCAGAATGGCAAGCGCATGATAATGGGAAGCTAGCCATGAGGGTGATTTATGTCGAAAACTGAAAAAACAACCCGGAAGGGACTGGAAACCGGTGTGGTAATGGACCCCATCGGTGAGATAAAAAGCTATAAGGATTCAACGTTTGCGATGCTGTTGGAGGCGCAGCGGCGTGGTCACACCCTGTACTACATGGAGCCTGGAGACCTTTATGCAAGGGACGGGAGGGTATTCGCCGGTATGCAGAAACTCGAAGTCCGTGACAATACCACAGACTGGTTCAGCTTGACTCCGGTTAACAGCAGGCCACTGGATGAACTGGATATCGTACTGATGCGCCGCGATCCGCCTTTTGACATGGACTATATCTATACGACCTATATGCTGGAGTTGGCGGAAAAGACCGGTACGATGGTCATTAACCGGCCACAAAGCCTGCGTGATGCCAACGAAAAATTCTTTATCAATAATTTTCCACAGTGTTGCGTACCGATGTTAATTAGCAGTTCATCCACCTTGATCCGGGAGTTTGTGAACAGACACGGACACTGTGTGGTCAAACCGTTGGACGGCATGGGTGGAGAGTCTGTTTTTCAGGTTAGTGATACCGATATGAATTTGAACGTTATCCTTGAAACCATCACCCGTCACGACGCAAGACCAGTAATGGCGCAAAAATATATAGATGAAATTTCCGAAGGTGACAAACGCATACTGGTGGTTAACGGTGAACCGGTACCCTATGCTTTGGCGCGATACGCGGGTAAGGGTGATTTCCGGGGCAACCTGGCCAAAGGTGGCAGCAGTAAGGGTGTGCCGCTCAGTGAGAGAGATCGCTGGATTTGTTCACAGGTGGCACCGGAATTGAAAAAACGCGGAATCCTGTTTGCCGGTTTGGATGTTATCGGCGACTGGCTCTCCGAAGTGAATGTGACCAGCCCCACCTGCATCCGTGAACTGGATAACGAGTTTGGGCTGAACATCGCCGGACAGCTTTTTGACGGTGTTGAGGCACTGTTGAAATAGCCATGTCCGCCGTCCAGGCCAGCAACGACCGTTTCGCCGTTAGCATACTGATGGCGCTGGCTCTGCATGCGTTTATTTTGTTGGGTATTGGATTTGTGCTTGATTTCAGACCATTGACCCACCCGTTGGATACACTGGATGTGGTACTGGTGAACTGGCGATCAGAGTTAAAACCGGACGAGGCGGATTTTCTGGCACAGGCCTCACAAACAGGTGGAGGTGAATCCACCGAAGCTGTCAGGCCATCACAGAAGAACGCCGGGGCAGCACCGGGTCCGTTTGAAGGTGACGATCCGCTGGATCAGCAGGAACAGATGTCCAGTGTAGCTGATGCGGCTCGTGAACAGGTGCTGATCGAGGATGACGTATCTGAATTTACCCAGCAAATCACCCGCATTGAACAGCCGGAACCACCGCTGCCAAGTGCCGCCATGTTGATGCAGGACAGCATGAGGATGGCGAAACTACAACCCGGAATTCAACGCGACCGGGAATCACAATCAAAGCTACCGCGGCGCAAATGGATATCTGCCAATACGCGTGAATACGAGTATGCTGCCTACATGCAGGCCTGGGTGGCCAAAGTGGAAAGAGTGGGCAACCTGAACTATCCGGAAGAAGTCAGGCGCCTGCAGTTGACCGGTGATCTGATCATGACGGTGGGAATCAACCTGGACGGCAGCGTAGAGAGTATTGCGATCAGGCGTAGCTCTGGAAAACCCCAGCTGGACCAGGCTGCAACCCGGATCGTACGTCTCGCCGGCCCCTACTCGCCCTTACCGGAACACATCAATACCTCGGTGGACATTCTTCATATCACACGTACCTGGCGCTTCTCACGTGATTTCAAAGGACTGGATTGATGCCGGGGTTGAGTCGGGAGATATTCATACAAGGTGAACCATGCCGGGACATGCGCCGGCATTCTGCCAGCCAGGTCTGAAATTCCCGCTTGTAAAGACCGGAAACTGGACTAATATTTACTATATGAGCACTAAATCGGAGCGTATTGTCAGCGGCTATTTGCAGCAGCAGATGCTGATTGCTATGCCAGCCATGGCTGACCCCAATTTTTCACGTAGTGTGACCCTGTTGTGCCAACACAATGAAGAAGGGGCAATCGGAATCACTATTAACCGTCAATCCTCTTTCACGCTCGGTGAACTTCTTTTTCAGCTGAACATTCCCTGCGACAATCAGGAAATCTCTTCAATGGCTGTACTGGAAGGCGGCCCGGTCAGTCCCGACCACGGGTTCGTGCTGCATACGCCTGTCGAAGGGTTTGACTCCAGTATTCAGATAAATGATGAAATCATGGTGACCACTTCACGTGACGTTCTGGCTGCCATCGCGGCTGGAAAAGGTCCGGATAAATTCCTGGTGGCTCTTGGTTATGCCGGCTGGGGTGACGGTCAGTTGGAGTTGGAAATGCGCCAGAATGCCTGGCTCTCGGTTCCGGCAGATAAAGGTATTCTGTTTGAATCGGCCATGCCGCAGCGGTGGGAAAAGGCGCTGGGTAAACTCGGTATCAGCATCAGCGACCTGCATGGGATTGGCGGGTATGCCTGATGAGGGCATCAGGCCATCGGGTACAGTCATTGCATTTGATTTTGGTTTGCGGCGTATAGGTGTTGCCGTTGGCCAAACGCTGACGGGTTCCGCCAATGTGCTTACGGTACTGCCCGTTGCTGGCAAACCGGATTGGCAGGCAATCACAGCTATCGTGGATGAGTGGAAGCCCGCCGCACTGGTCGTCGGATTGCCACTCGCTGAAGATGGCGGTGAAACCGAAATGTCAGAGGCTGCGCGGCGATTCGGTCGTCAACTCGAGGGCCGCTTCGGCGTTCCGGTGCTATTTGAAGACGAGCGTCTGACATCTTTCAGTGCTGATCAACGCTTTGTGAAAGCCCGGGCGCACAGTGGAATGCGTAAAAAGGATGCGGTCTTAAAAGACGCTATAGCGGCGCAGATCATTCTCGAAAGTTGGTTGCAAGCCTGAGGAATCCTTGATCTATTCATGAATTCCTGTGTTGCGGATATAAAAAACCGCTCCACGCTGAAAGAGGGTTAACAGCGGGAGCGGCGCAAGCAAAACCAGGAGCGTCGGTCAGACGATGATCAGGGAGAAAATTTCCCGGCATTGCTTATTCAGTACTTATGACGCGTCAAACCTCCAATACGTTACAAGAAGCTTCAATGACTTCCACTGAGTCATCATTGTTTCCATTATGGGTAAGGAACCGCACAGGTGGTTGTGTCCAAAGTCACGGTCTGCGGTAAAGGGAAACTATCCGGAGATAAAACGAATTTTGGCCAAACTGAACACATCAGCACTGAAATAAAGCCACGGTTTGCGTGGTGGTTAATGCGCCATGAGTTCTGAGCCGGACTACTTAAAAAGCTTGAGTTTATCTTTATAGGTCCTGGAAAGTTTGACCCGGTGGCCGGATTCAAGCGTCAGGAAATACTCACCATTGATGTGCGACTCCATTTCACGGACCAGCCCGACGTTGACAATGGTAGAGCGATGGATGCGTTGCAGGATGCTTCCATCCAGTTCCTTCTCGAGTTCTTTCATGGTTTTGCGCATGATATAGGTAGTGCCCAGGGCCTGCACACACATATAGTCGCCGGCTGCGTCAATCCACTCGATATCATCCTGGTTCACCCAGGTGGTTTTCCCGCCGTCCCTTATCGCCAGGCGTGCGGGCTCTTTTGGCACCAGGTCGGCCAGGTTCTTTTCTTCCAGTTCTGCAAAACTACTGATCGGCTCGCCGCTGATCTGACTGACGAGATCGAGCAAAAGTCGCTTATGTTTAACTGCACGCTTTTGACTGAGGCTTCCGCGCACTTTCTCAAGTACCTGGTGCAGACGCTCTTCATCAATGGGTTTAAGGATGTAATCAAGGGCATTGGCTTCGAAGGCCTGCACTGCGAACTCGTCATAGGCAGTCAGAAAAAGGATGATGGGCATGGTTTCAACATCGAGTTTTTGCACGACCTCGAAGCCATTGATACCAGGCATCTGTATGTCCAGAAACACCAGATCGGGGGCTTTTTCCCTGATAAGCTTAAGTGCTTCCCGGCCATTGGTAGCCTCACCTACTATTTCGATGTCTGCAATTGCATTGAGACGATGAGCCAGACCGCGCCGTGCCAGGGATTCATCATCCACGATCAGGGTCTTAAGAATATGGAGGTTACCTGTCGCCAAGATTTAGATAATTCCTTAATGAAATTCAGTCACGGCAGTACAGCTTATCACTCCTGACGGTCGCTGCAATATTCATGGCGCTTTGAGGGCAAAATTTTCTATAAATGAGCATCCATTGCCAAATTCAGTCGCCTGAATGCAATGGCCTCCGCCAGGTGACCGGTTTGTATATTTGTCGCCATATCCAGATCGGCGATTGTCCTGGCTACCTTGAGTATACGATGGCAGGCACGTGGCGACAGGTAGAGTTGTTCCGCAGCCTGTTCAAGTAGCTGAAGTGTCTGGTCGTCCAATTGACAAAACGTTTTCAGTTCGCTATTGGTCAGCATTGCATTGGCTTTGCCGGCCCGTTCAATTTGTATCCGGCGCGAAGCGATGACCCGCCCACGGACCATTTCCGAGGTTTCGATATTTTCTGTTGATGTACTCAGAATAGAGTTTTTCGGGCGCAGCACTTCAACCTGGATATCAATCCTGTCGAGCAGTGGGCCGGAGACCCGGTTCTTATAGCGTTGAATCTGCTCGGCACTGCAGTTGCAGCGCCCGCTGTCGTCACCTGACATACCACAGGGACAGGGGTTCATTGCTGTTACCAGTTGAAAACGGGCCGGAAATTTTGCCTGTCTGACGGCTCTGGATATAACAATACATCCGGATTCGATCGGTTCACGGAGAATTTCAAGCGTATGCCGGCCATACTCGGGAAGCTCGTCCAGAAACAGCACGCCGTTGTGTGCCAGTGATATCTCACCGGGCCTGGGTCGCGACCCGCCTCCCGCCAGCGCGACACTGCTACA
>Ga0316201_10003438_pt1 | contig 11678 bp, 10 predicted proteins | sample CS6wburrow_MG_FD_204516 | JGI IMG/M metagenome (GOLD analysis project Ga0316201, IMG submission 204516) | Coastal sediment microbial communities from Delaware Bay, Delaware, United States - CS-6 worm burrow | ecosystem: Environmental > Aquatic > Marine > Coastal > Sediment | place: USA... | reverse complement strand
GACAACCTGGTATGGGGAATACATTTTACCGGGCGACCAGCAACACTGGATTGTGTTAACGATGTTATTTTGGCCGAGATTGACCGTGTTGACCTGACAGGCCTGGATCCCAGTCTCAATGTTTACATGAACGGCGTCGCTGCCACCACCGAAGGTCACTGGTTTAGCGGTACCTGCAATAAAAACCTGCTGGGTAAACTCAGTGTGAGTCGCAGCACGTTTTCAAATTTTCACTCACCGATAATCACATCCATGCAATCTGCTGCCCCGGTGGACCTGCGTTTTAATGAATTTATGAATTTCGATTACGCAATCTGGGTACGTGACTCAAACCAGGACACGACGATTGCCCAGAATAATTTTATGCTTGGAGCCTATTTAAATGCGTCTCCAACGGGCGTAAGAATTTATACGGTTAGCGAAGACGCCCCACGGACAACAACCATAAAGATCAGTCGGAATACCTTCACGGCACTCGGTGACGCAACCGCGATACGTGACACCAACCTGACAGGCGGCGTAGAAACGGCCCTGTGGGTTGCCAACAATACGTTTGACTGGACGGCCGGCCTGCCGGGTGTCGGCTTTGGGATATTGGTTGAAAAAATCAACAGGGGCATTGTTTCAGGTAATGTGTTCACGGGTGACTTCTCGAGTGCTGTCCGGGTGGGTAGCGCCACTCACCCTGATAACATTTTTGGCTGGTCTGTAACGGGAAATAGTTTTGATGATTCCATAGAGGGGTCCAACCACGTTGTCTTTGATAACAATGTTCGAGACTCGGTCTTTGGTCCCGGGCAACCGGGAAAGGTATCAGGGGTCGACTATAGCTCGAAAAACTTTATGCTGAATGATTGAGTCAGTAGCTGTGTTGAAAATGGGGTAAGCAGTACGTCATTCGTGCCGATGGCGATTTATTTTAAATCGAATTCATCGGCATCACGTTGAAACGGCAGCTGGTTTCTGACAGCAACGACATGATCCAACGCTATCGTAACAGACCCGTTTGCTTCCCCGGTGCCCAGATCAAGCACGGTCTCACCCAGGGGGTCATAGACTGCGGATCCTCCGAGATATTCATATCCCTTGGGATCCCTGCCACTGCGGTTCACACCGATTACGTAGCACTGGTTTTCAATTGCTCTTGCCTTGAGCAGCGCCGTCCATGCCGGTGTTCGGGGTTCCGGCCAGTTGGCCACGAACAACAGAACATCATAGTCATTACGATTTCTGCACCATGCCGGGAACCTCAGGTCATAGCAGATCTGTGGACAAATGCGCCAACCCCTGTAGTGGAAAACCTTTCGTTCTTCACCCGCAACATAGCGTTTGTGCTCGCCTGCATATGAGAACAGGTGCCGCTTGTCATAAAACTCTACCTGCCCATCCGCTTGTACCCACAGGAACCGGTTTGCGGTGCCCCCATCAATTGCAATGGCGGCACTGCCACACAATACGCAATCAAACTCAGACGCCAATGACTTCATCCAGGCCAGGGTCGGACCATCCATGGACTCGGGTTCTGCCTCCGCATCCCCGAGAAACCCACTGGTAAATGTTTCCGGAAACACGATCAGGTCACAGCCCGAACCCCGCTGCCGGACAATGCTGTCCAAATGCTGCCGGTTGGCCTCGGCATCCGCCCAATATAGTTGGGTCTGAACCATCAGACATTTCATGTTATCTTTTCTGTCCATACTTGTATTCCGGGTCATTCTATCAGGCGACAAACAGGTAATCCCTTCCTTCTACTTTAGAGTGCTTATGTAAAAAATCGCTAATCTCCTTGCGCGCTCCTGCTGCTCCAACAGCCACCAGCAACATCGCCGAACCGAGTTCTTCCAATTTATGAATGGACCAGACCGGCAAACCACGTTTCTGGCCACCGATTCGGCGCGGATGAACCTCGATAAATCCCTCTACACATCCACCTTCGGCAAGCAGAAGGTCATGTATCTGGCGACCCGTAGGTCCTGCCCCCCAGATGACGACCTGACGCCCCTGCAAGCGATTGTGTACCAGGAAATGTGTCTTGGCCCGCATAAAGTTTTTCCGCTGATAGAGTGAATCAGTATGCGTCAGTCGTGATTCATGCTCGCGCCAGCGCAACAAAACGGGCTCGGGCTTTCCCATTCGCATGCCCTCAGCGTCCGCCCGCAGCAACAGGTCGTAATCCTCGGGCCAGTCATTGTTCCGGTAACCGGTCAGCCGGTCCAATGCCGTCCGGCGTATCATGAGACTGGGGTTTGGCAGCGGACTCTCGATAAAAATCTGCTTGTGAACCTGCCCGGGCTCCCTGACAGAATTCAGCCAGGTTTGATATCGTTCAAGCCCCCCCTTGATACCTGCCTCTGAAAATATCTCTACACAGCCACCGGCAATACTCACTTCCGGGTGCTGTTCAAGGTATTCAAGCTGACAGGCCAGGCGACCGGGCAGAGAAATATCATCCGCATCCATCCGCGCAAGATACTCGCCCCTGCTGCGACGAAAACCCGTGTTACAGGCATTGACCACGCCCTTACCTTTACTGGAGAAAACTCTGATCCGCGGGTCAGACCGGTCGAGGTCAGTGACCGCTTCATCCGTACTGTGATCATCGATGAGCAGCAATTCCAGATTTTCAAAAGTCTGGTTCAGAATGCTCGATACTGCAGGGCCAAGATATTTGCCACCATTTCGAACAGGTAATACGACGGATACCATTGGTTTCACAGGTCAAGAAAAACCTCTTCATCCAACCAGAATTCCTCGTAATTGTCTCCGTCTCCCTGCCGGTCAAAGACAATATAATCTGAATCCTGCCCAAGCGTAAGCTGGTAATGATGCCAGATACCCGGATGTATGTTGACTCCCTGGCGACCGTTGGTCAGAAACACCCTTATTTCCGCGATTTTATCCGACGATGCAACAATGACAGGAAACGGACGGCTATGGAGCGGGTAAAAAGCCTGGCTTCCCAGCGGGTGTCGTTCCAACAAACGAACTCTGAAGGGCAACTCGATCGCGCTGCTTCGGTAAATACTGACCTGCCCGCGACCACCATCACCCAGGGTGATATCTGCAAGGTCACCAAATTTTTTTGTATTGCCATGATTGATCGCAACCGGCTCGACAGCATCAGTTTCCAGTACCTGGCCAAATGCCAGAAAGTTCCGGCTGGTCAACGGTTCTGCTTGCAGAATCATCGGGACAGACATGTCAGTCAGCAGGATGCCCGATAGCCGGCACACCCAGCAAGCGTAAGCGCGCAACACCACCATCCGGATATATATCCAGGCGCACGTGGGTCACATCATCACAATCTTTCACCTGGCGCTCAAAAACATGAAGCTGATCAGGGCCCAGCGCCACTGCCGGCAGTATCTCATCCCAGTGTTCAGAGTCGCTTACGATATCAGCAGTGGATGCCAAAGCAGCACCCTTGAGTGAACAACGCGCTGGATAATTGCCGCGGAAGAAGGCCGTGTCGACCTCTATCCTCGCTATTTTGCCCTTGCGGCCAAGCCTGAGGATTACCCAGTCATTACCTGGGTGGCGTCTTCTGCGGGTCTCCCAACCGTCTCCCATATTCGCTACGGGCCGGTTGGAAAGAAGATTGGCCATATCGCCAAAATGCATATCATTGCATTTCAGCGCGGTTCCTCCCACGGCGGAAGAACCCAAATCAAGCCACTGTTCCCGGTCAATACCCCTATCATCAATCTCCGGCTGTCCATACACCCTCAGCCGGGCAATCCCGCCATCTGGATAAATATTCAGTCGAACATGCGACCAGCATCTTTCATCTTTGATCGTAAAAAACCTGACACTGTCACCGTCTATTTCGGTTTTTGGAACAAGAACTGTCCATGTTGTGCGCTCGTCAGGCTCAATGGCAACTGAACATGCCTCAAACATCACGGCGGGAGGAAAATTACCGGTAAAATGGCTGGTATCAATTTCTACTCCCCTGATCACACCGGAACAGATCCGAATAATGCACCAGTCATGCCCTTGGGTGCGTTTACGCCGGCTCTCCCAGCCGTCCATCCATTTACCATGCTGATCGTAACGACCTGGTATGAAAACGGGGTCATCTTCGGATAACATCCTTTTCGCGGGTGCAAAAAAGTCATCGCTGACGCTGCATATGGCACCACCACGGCGCGGTAATGCAAGATTGATGTATTTCTCCACAAAATCCGGTGGATCAGGTCTTTTTTCAGGCATTCAGAATGTCTCCAATTCTAAACCTGGCGATCTGACAAACCTGGTATAAGGCAGTCTGGTACTCGAGTACGGCATCGTTGCCCAGGCGCATGCGAAACATACCCAGAATCTGCTGACGCTCCCGGCCTTTGACAGCAATAATAAATGGATACCCGAACTTTTTACTGTAAGCGTCATTCAGGCGTTCGAACTCTGCAAGTTCCGCTGCGCTGCATTGATCAAGACCTGCTGCTGCCTGTTCAGAAACGGAGTCATCGGTCATCTCCCGGGGATCAGCCAACGCGCAGACCAGTTGCGGATGTGCGCGCAGTGTTGCCAACTGGTGTTCCGGTTCGGACTCCAGGAAAACAGACGCAAACCGCTCGCACAGTAATTCAACATCCTCCAATAACTGATCAACGCCTGTGTCGTACACTGCATCAGCGACCCAGGGGGAATGTTCAAAAACAGTTGCAAATATTTTCCGGAATGTTGCCTTATTCATATGGGTCCTGTTTTGCTTGGGGGGTGTTGTGTCTGCCAGTGACGCGCAATATCCAGGCGACGGCAAAACCAGACATCATCGTGTGAGCGTGCATATCGGAGAAAGGCCTGTAATGCTGCAAAACGTCCCGGCCGACCCGACAGCCGACAATGCAATCCAACTGACATTATACGTGGTGTTGCTGCGCCCTCGGCGTATAGCACATCAAACGTGTCCTTCAGGTACTGCAGAAATTGCATTCCACTATTGAAGCCCTGGCTGGTCGCGAAACGCATATCATTGGCGTCCAGTGTATAGGGTATAACCAGGTGTGGTCTGCCATGCTGGTAATTCCAGAAAGGCAACTCGTCACTATAATCATCTGCGTCATAGATAAAACCACCCTCCTCAACGACCAATGAACGGGTATTGGGACTGGTACGTCCTGTATACCATCCCAACGGACGTTCACCAATGGCATCTTCAATCGCCTTGATGGCCTTACGCATATGCGCCCGCTCGGTGTTAAGGTCAACGTACTGATAGTCAATCCAGCGGTAACCATGACTGCAAATCTCATGACCCGCAGCATGTAATGCCCTGACCGGTTCCGGGTATCGCTCCACCGCCATACCGACTGCGAAAACCGTCACCGGCACCTTGTAGTCATCGAACAATTTTTTTAGTCGCCAGACACCCACTCGTGAACCGTACTCGTAAAGGGACTCCATGCTCATATGCCTGACGCCCTCACGTGGCTGAGCACTGACGATTTCAGACAGGAAGGCCTCTGAGGACGAATCCCCGTGAAGCACACAGTTTTCTCCTCCCTCCTCATAATTGAGTACGAGCTGTATCGCGAGGCGTGCGCCACCCGGCCAATGCGCGTTTGGCGGATTGGCGCCGTATCCCTTGAGATCCCTGGAATATGTGCTGATCATTAAATATTGTCACCTGGTTTTTGTTAAAGTATACCCTGATAGATCGCAAAGCATATGGGAGTCTGTGTATCGCAATGGGACGTCTGACAACACATGTACTGGATATCGCCAATGGTTGCCCCGGTGCTGCAATACGTATTGATCTGTTTCACCATGGTCAGCACGATGCCATTGCAAGCATGGTGACCAACACAGACGGACGTTGTGACACGCCGCTGTTAGAGGATGAAGCATTTACCAGCGGTGAGTACGAATTGGTATTCCACGCAGGTGAGTACTTTAATGCCAGGGGGCAGCACGACGGTAAACAACGGTTCCTGGATCGGGTCGTCATCCGTTTCGGAGTCAATGATCAGGACCAGCATTACCACGTACCCCTGTTACTTTCCCCTTTCGGCTACAGTACGTATCGCGGTAGTTAAGTGCATAACACGATTCGATTCATCCTGGCTGGCCAGGTGAAAGAAATATCCGACGTTGATCCTTCCAGAACCGTGCTGGAGTACTTGCGCGAAGATTGCCATCTCACGGGTACCAAGGAGGGTTGCGCCGAAGGCGATTGTGGCGCCTGTACGGTGGTCATTGGCGAATTGCAGGGCGACGAGATCCGCTACCTTGCAGTTAATTCCTGTATACAATTCCTCGCCAGTCTCGATGGAAAGCAACTGCTGACCGTCGAGGACCTGCACCCGAAGGATGTCAGGACAACGATGGAATTGCACCCGGTCCAGCAGGCCATGGTTGAGCAGCACGGATCCCAGTGCGGCTTTTGCACGCCCGGGTTTGTGATGTCTCTTTTCGCCATGTATCACAATGACCCGGAGCGAGATGTAAATCGTTCAGAGATCGAATTGGGCCTCGCTGGCAATCTTTGCCGTTGTACGGGCTATGCGCCAATTATGCGGGCAGCTGAGCAGGCCCTCAGGGCAAACCGCAAAGACAACTTCAGTGGGCTTAAAAAACAATCTATCGAGTTACTTGAGTCTATTCAAACAAAAGAATCGCTGCAGGTGGTCAGTGAAAATGGCCGGTTCTTTGCCCCGCAGTCTGTTGCCGAGCTCTGCGACCTTTTACAGGGTCATCCCCAGGCAGTCCTGGTCGCCGGGGCGACCGATGTCGGTCTGTGGGTCACAAAACAACACCGCAAACTGGATACGGTGATTTACCTCGGCGGCATAGACGAGCTGAAACAGATCACAGACACAGGCAACCATTTACTTATTGGTGCAACCGCCACGTATACCGATGCCATCGGGGCTGTCTGCAAGCATTATCCTGCATTCCGGCCATTGATCGAACGCATCGGAGCAACGCAGGTACGCAATGTCGGCACCATTGGCGGCAATATCGCAAATGGCTCACCCATCGGCGACATGCCACCGGGTTTAATTGCCACCGGTGCCCGGCTGGCATTGCGTAACAAGCAAGGCCAACGACTTATCGAACTTGAAGATTACTTCATCAGTTACGGTAAGCAGGATCTGCACGCTGATGAATTTGTCGAGCAAATCATATTACCTGCACCATCCGGCAACCAGCTTTTCTCCACCTACAAGGTTTCGAAACGTCTTGAACAGGACATTTCTGCCGTTTGTGGTGCATTTTCCATGCAGATTGAAAAAGGCAAGATCGCAAATGCACGGGTCTGTTTTGGTGGTATGGCAGAAACACCAAAGCGTGCCACGGCTTGCGAGCAGGTGTTGAACGGAAACGCCTGGCATCAACAGACCATCACCGATGCAATGAAAGCCATGCTTGAGGATTTCTCTCCCATAACAGATATGCGGGCAACTGCCGGTTACCGGATGCGCGTGGCGCAGAACCTGCTACAAAGGTTTTTCCTCGAGCATGCTGATAAGACTTACCCTGTTCGACTTGGCGTCCGATACGGTGGCGGTTTTCAGGATGGGGAATCTGCGGATGCCTGAGGTGACAAAAACACGCCACAAAAGGGACAAAAACAGCCTGGTTTTCTCGGCTATCACCCATGACAGCGCAGCCAGGCATGTTTCGGGAACGGCACAATATGTCGACGATCTGCCTGAGCCTTCAAACCTGTTGCATGCGTATGTTGGTACCTCTGAAGTCGCACACGCAAAAATCACAAGCATCGACCTGTCCGCCGTCAGTGCGTACCCCGGTGTGGTCAAGATCTTGCTGGCGAACGATATTCCCGGTTGTAATGAGATCAGCCCGATGCACAAATTCGACGAGCCCGTATTGGCTGACAAGCTGGTCCAGTTTGCAGGGCAACCGATATTCGCCGTGGTCGCAGAAAGCCGGGACGCGGCAAGACAGGCCGCACAACTCGCGGTCATTGAGTACGAGGAACTGCCCCCTATACTTGATATAGATTCAGCCCTTGCTGAACAGTCCTTTGTTCTTGATCCGCTTGTCCTGCGACAGGGTGATTCACAAGCAGCGCTTTCCGGGGCCCTGCATCGTCTGCAAGGCGAGATATCAACAGGGGGTCAGGACCACTTTTACCTCGAAGGCCAGGTTTCCATGGCGCTGCCAAAAGAGGACGGAGATATACTCGTACTTACCTCGTCCCAACACCCGACCGAAGTGCAGCACCTGGTTGCCAGAAGTCTTGGGAAACCAATGAACGCGGTGACTGTAGAGGTTCGACGTATGGGCGGAGCCTTCGGCGGTAAGGAGACCCAGGCGGCCCAGTGGGCCATTATTTCCGCGGTGTTGGCAGCGTCGACGGGGCGTCCTGTAAAATTGCGACTGGATCGGGATGATGATATGCGATCGACCGGCAAACGTCATGATTTCCTGATCCGCTATGATGTAGGATTTGATGACGAGGGTCGGATTCACGGCCTGGAATTCAGCCACGCCCTGCGGTGTGGTATGTCATCCGACCTGTCCGGCCCAATCGCTGACCGTGCCATGTTCCACAGCGATAATGCGTATTACCTGCCCAATGTGACCATCACATCCTACCGTTGCAAAACCAATACCGTTTCAAATACCGCATTCCGCGGATTTGGTGGGCCCCAGGGTATTGTTGGTATCGAGCGGGTTATCGATAGAATTGCTTACCATCTGAAAAAAGATCCGCTGGAGGTGAGAAAAACCAATCTTTACGGCATTGGTGAGCGTGATATCACACCTTACAAAATGGTCATCAAGGACAATGTTCTGCATGAGTTGATCGCAGAACTGGAACGCTCCTCGGACTACCAGCAAAGACGCAGGAAAATAGCCGAATTCAACCGCAACAGCCCTGTCATACGCAGGGGTATTGCCCTGACACCGACCAAATTCGGTATTTCATTTACGACCACTTTCCTGAACCAGGCTGGTGCACTGGTGCATGTGTACAAGGATGGCAGTGTCCATCTGAATCATGGTGGCACTGAAATGGGACAGGGCCTGATGATCAAGATCGCCCAGATTGTGGCAGATGAATTTCAGATTGATCTTGACCGGATCAAGATCTCTGCAACCAATACCGATAAAGTTCCAAACACCTCGGCGACAGCGGCCTCTGCCGGCACTGACATGAATGGCATGGCAGCCAGGGCAGCGGTACGGAAAATCAAAAAGCGCCTGATCAAATTTGCCAGTGAAAAGTTTTCCGTAAGCAAATCCGAAATCGATTTTATAGATAACCACGTGCTGGCCGGTGAACATGAGATCAGCTTCACAAAGTTGGCCGAGCAGGCATGGCTGGGACGTGTTTCATTATCTGCGACGGGCTTCTACCGGACGCCAAAAATCAGTTACGACCCGGCGACATGCAAAGGACGGCCTTTCCTGTATTTTGCATATGGGGCGGCGGTTTCGGAGGTTGAGTTGGATTGCCTGACCGGTGAATCCCGCATTACACGCGTCGACATACTCTACGATGCCGGCAGGTCGTTAAATCCGGCCATAGATATTGGTCAGATCGAGGGTGGTTTTGTCCAGGGTGCAGGCTGGCTGACCTCCGAGGAACTTTTCTGGGATGAACAAGGCCATCTCCGCACCCACGCCCCGTCCACCTATAAAATACCGACCTGTGGTGACGCGCCGGAAATATTCAATGTGAATATCTGGGACAAAGGCAGAAATCGGGAAAAAACCATACACCGTTCCAAGGCTGTTGGCGAGCCACCCCTGATGTTGGCAATTTCCGTGCACAGCGCGATCAACCATGCCATTGCGGATAAACTGGATGCAAAGGTACTACCCGAGCTCAATACGCCGGCCACACCGGAAGCCATACTGAACTGCCTTAACCATGCTGAGGGCAAGAAGCACTAGTGGAAGCACATCTGCATATGTGGCTTGGCCTGCTGATTCGCTGGGCCCACTTTATCATCGGAATCGCCTGGATCGGCGCCTCGTTCTACTTCAACTGGCTGGAAAATCATCTGCAACGTGAACACCAGCAGGACGGCGCGACCGGTGACCTATGGGCGGTGCATGGTGGTGGTTTTTACTACCTCAAGAAATTTGCCCTGGTACCCGGTGAACTTCCCCCAATCCTTCACTGGTTCAAATGGGAGGCCTATATGACATGGATCAGCGGTATGGCATTGCTGATCATCGTGTTTTACTGGAATGCGCAAACTTACATGTTGAACCCGAATGTCATTGGAGTTGGTTCCGCGACTGCTATCAGTATCGGGCTTGCCTCGCTGCTGGCCAGCTGGATTTTTTATGACCTTCTATGCAGATCACCCCTGTCCCGCCAGGAATGGCTGGTGGCCCTGCTGATCTTCGCCTGGTTTGCACTGCTGGCCTGGATTCTCAATACATGGCTCAGTGGCCGGGCAGCCTATATACACATCGGCGCAGCCATCGGTACGATCATGGTCGCCAATGTGTTTCGTGTGATCATTCCAGCCCAGAAAGACCTGGTCCATGCCAAATTGCTTAACATCAAACCAGATCCCGGCAAGGGACTAAAGGCATTACAGCGCTCACGGCACAACAATTATTTCACCCTGCCGGTTCTGTTTATCATGATCAGCGGGCATTTTCCCGCGACCTATGGCCATGCTTATAATTGGCTGATATTGCTTGTTTTCTCCGTGGCAGCCGTCGCTATCCGACATTATTTTAATATTCGGCATTTGCCGGGCAACAGGGTCTGGCCATTGATCCTTGCCGCCTTTTTGATTGGCGGCCTGATATTTTTCAGCGCACCCGAAACACGACCCGCACCGCAGACCGGTGAGACTGGCGGGAAACCCAAAGCCTCAGTGTCAACCACCGATGTTTTTGCCATTGTTCAAAACCGGTGTGTCAACTGTCACGCCCCGGTTCCAGAATTCGCAGGGTTCACCGCTGCCCCACTGGGTGTGGAACTGGACAGCCAAAAAAAACTTCTTCAGCATGCCGAGCGTGTTTACCAGAGCGTTGTGATTCTTCGCACCATGCCATTAGGCAATCTCACACGTATCACCGAGCCCGAACGTCAACAGTTCTCAACCTGGCATGAAGGCCTGCAAGGTTCTGAAACCGGGCAACAATAAATTGGATTGGAAATGCCATGTTTGAAAAAATACTCGCTGCAAAAGAGCGGCTTCTCGGTCATGCCAATGTCACCCCGGTTTTCACGTCACGCACCCTGGACAAAATGCTCGGGGCGGAGGTGTATTTTAAATGTGAGAATTTCCAGCGAGCCGGCGCTTTCAAGTTTCGCGGTGCATTTAACAGTATCTCGCAACTCTCCGATGAAGAAAAAGCCCGTGGCGTGCTGACCTTCTCTTCAGGCAATCATGCACAGGCAGTGGCCCTGACGGGCAGGCTCCTGGGTGTTGAAACCACCATTATCATGCCGGACAATGCCCCCGCCACAAAGCGGGCAGCAACCGAAGCGTATGGTGGCAATGTCATTGATTATGCACCTGACGAGCATAGCCGTGAGGAACTCGCCAGTGACCTCCAGACCCGGAAAGGCTATACCTTGATTCCACCCTATGACCACATCAATATTGTCGCTGGCCAGGGTACTGCAGCACTGGAGTTGTTTGAACAGGTGGGCGATCTTGATATGCTTCTGACCCCTTGTGGGGGTGGTGGTCTGTTGAGTGGCTCTGCGATCGCGACCCGGGGCAACT
>Ga0316201_10003437_pt1 | contig 11680 bp, 7 predicted proteins | sample CS6wburrow_MG_FD_204516 | JGI IMG/M metagenome (GOLD analysis project Ga0316201, IMG submission 204516) | Coastal sediment microbial communities from Delaware Bay, Delaware, United States - CS-6 worm burrow | ecosystem: Environmental > Aquatic > Marine > Coastal > Sediment | place: USA: Delaware... | reverse complement strand
AGGAGGCCTTCGGCCCGCATCAGTCCATAGACTTTTATGTAATCGGCAAAGCTCGCGTAGCGTTCAAACATTTCGCGGGCGATGGACTTTGGCTTAATGTTTTCCGCACCGACCCAGGGGTGTTCGGCGGCAAAGCGATTGAAGGTGTCGTAGATGAATTCACGCTCGGGCTTCGGGTATTCCATTTTTTCGAGCGCTTCCATTCGGTCGTCGTATTCGATGCCGGCTGCTTTCATCTCGGCAACCTTATCACCTTTTAATTTGTCGAGTTGCTTTCGGAGGATGACGTCGGGGTTTTCCAGAATGGCCTCGATCAGACTGAGTAACTTGAGCGGGTATTCCGCCTCGGTGGTATCGAGCAGGCCGAGCGTATCGATGCAGTAGAGCGAGAGTGCTTGGTTGAGCGAAAAGTCGTCCTGTAACTCCAGATTGACCCGAAGCTTTTGTGCGGAATCCTTCGGCATGATTTCGATAATACTGCGGTCGACCAGAGCGCGGAAGAGTTGGAACGACTGGCGTCGCATTGCCTTTTTCGAACTGTCGGTATTGTGGCAATCTTTGATCAGGGTACGCATCGCCGAGCAACCGTCGCCTTTACGGCTGAGGACATTGAGTAGCATGCCGTGCGATACATTAAAGCTCGAAGTGAGCGGCTCGGGGGGGGCGCTTTGCAGACGGGTGAACGTTCGCTCGTCCCAATGAACGAAGCCGCGCTCGGGGGGCTTGCGTTTGACCAGTTTCTTTTTCTTCTTCGGATCGGCGGCGGCCTTCGCCTCGAGGCGCTTGTTTTCGATCACGTGATCGGGGGCCAGTGCGATCACGAAGCCTTCGTCATCGAAGCCCTTACGGCCAGCGCGTCCGCTGATTTGGTGGAAATCTCGCGCGGTCAGAATACTGGTCTTGGTGCCTCCGTATTTGCAAAGCTGGGTGAAGAGGACCGTACGGATCGGGACGTTGACCCCAACGCCGAGGGTATCGGTACCGCAAATGATTTTGAGGTAGCCTTTCTGCGCGAGTTTTTCGACGAGGACGCGGTATTTAGGAAGGAGTCCGGCGTGGTGAAGGCCGATACCGCTGAGCAGAAGTTTTTTAATGTCCTTACCAAAGGGGCTGCTGAAGGCCACGTCTTGCAGCGCTTCCCGGATTATGGTTTTTTCCTCTTTGGTGCAGACGCTCAGGCTGAGGAGCGACTGAGCGGTTTCCGATGCGGATCGCTGGGTGAAGTGTACGATATAGACAGGAAATTTTTGCATGCCCTTTAGTTTTTCGAGCGTCTCGGTCAGGCTTTCTTCGATGTATTGAAAATCGAGGGGGACGGGGCGTTCGGTGCTGGAGACGGTGACGCACTCATTGCCAGTCACGCGCTCGAGCTCTCGTTCGAAAAAACGGGTTTCCCCGAGGGTTGCCGAGATGAGTAGGAAGCGGGACTGGGGCAGGGTGAGAAGGGGGGCTTGCCAGGCGCCGCCACGCTCGGCGTCCGAGTAGTAGTGAAACTCGTCCATGATGACATCGTGGACGTTGGCGTTTTCACCGTCGCGCAGAGCGATGTTGGCGAGGATCTCTGCGGTGCAGCAAAGGATGGGAGCGCTTCGATTCACGCTCGCATCGCCGGTCATCATGCCCACATTTTCGGGGCCGAAATCACGGCAGAGTGCGAGGAACTTTTCGTTGACCAGTGCTTTGATCGGGCAGGTGTAAACTGACTGCTTGCCAGTTGAGGCAGAGAGGAAGTGTAAGGCTGCGGCAACGAGCGACTTACCCGAACCAGTTGGTGTATTTAGGATTACGTTTTTCCCGGCAAAGAGTTCGAGGATCGCCTCCTCTTGAGCAGGGTAGAGCTCAATGCCCTCGGTTTGGGCATATTCCAGGAAGTGCTCCAGTAAAGTATCGGGGTCTGTTTTATCACCTAGTGGCTTGAGCGGAAAATCCATGTCGTCGGAGCATTCGGCTAGATGTGCGAAGCGCAAGAGCGTAGGAGATGTTCGTGGGACTGAAGCGCGGCGGTTGCTATCTTTGGAGAGTGTGGGTGCTTTTTTAATTCCTAATTCCTAATTCCTAATTCTTAATTCAACCCTAGATGTCTTATCTCGCGCGCATAGCTGAATGTTCACGCTCAATTATCTTTTCTGACGAGGAGTTGAGTTACTATGCGCGGCACTTATTGCTGCCGGGAATTGGGATGCCTGGCCAAAAGAAGCTGAAGGCGGCGCGGGTCTTGATTGTCGGCGCGGGTGGATTGGGGTGTCCGGTTTTACAAGCACTGGCTGGAGCTGGTGTCGGTCGACTTACGGTGTTGGATGGTGATACCGTCGCGCTCTCAAATCTCGCGCGGCAGTGGCTGCATCGGCATGGCGATGTCGGTACGAATAAGGCGGTATCGGCTCAGCAGAAGCTGGTCGAGTTGAATCCGTTTATTGAAGTTGAGGCAGTTCCCGGAATGTTGGACGCGGTTAACGCAAAGGAATTGATCGATGGACATGACATTGTGGTCGATGCGACAGACGATTTGGAAATTCGCTATTTGATTGATGAGGTCTGTGCGGAGTTAGATCGTCCGTGGGTGCATGCCGCGCTTTATCGGGAGAGTGCACAGCTGTGTGTTTTTTGGGATCGCTGTGGGGCGCGGTTTCGAAATTTGTTTCCCGAGCGGACTGAAGCACCGTCTTGTGCGGGGGCCGGAATGCTCGGAGCCGTGGCCAGTGTGGCGGCCAATTTGCAGGCACTTGAAGTAGTGAAATTAATCACTGGAAATGGAGTGCCGAAAGTCGGCGAAGTGGTTTCGATTCACGCTTCTCGGGTGCAAATTGAGTCGTTTAGGATGCGTGGAGTGACTGCGCCGCCGTTGATCGGCGACGATGCGGTGCTTTCTGCTGAGCATAGCTGGACGGTGGATGCGTTGCGACAAGCCCAGTCGATCGGTGAAGACTTGCGGATCATCGATCTACGCACGGAAAGTCAGTTTGTTGCCGGCACAATACCTAGAGCGGAGCATCTGTCCCCGGAGGTGATTTTAGAAGAGGGCCTCACGAACGATGGGAAGCGTAAGGTGTTACTTCTATGCGAGGAAGGTATAATCAGCTCTTTGCTGGCGGATGCACTGCGCAGTCGTGGTAATGATCGCGTGTTTCACCTCGAAGGCGGGTATACCGAGTGGTTGTCGGCGGGTTGACTCAACCTATCTATTGCAGTTTCAGGCCGAAATCGGCTTTGGCTAAGATATCGAAAGCCTTTTGGCTATGGTCGAGGAGTTTGGCCAGATCGCGGAAGGTGAGGAGTTGGAAAGTGATTTCGCTCTCGGTTACATGTATGTGGAGGTCAAGAGAGGGCAGTTTGAGCTCGAAGGCGCTGCCATCGGGTTCGTAGTCGAGGGAGTCGGCGATTTCGGGAATGGCCTCAATAGCATCGATTTTGGCGTCGAGGTCGATGGCGCGGGGGAAGTCGACTACGAGGGTTTCGCAATGATGGGTGAAACAGGCGTGGAAGCGGGTGTCGGCTGCAATTTCCGAGGTGTGGAGCGCGACGATCTCGGTGGTGAGATGGTAGTTCTTGGCGTCTTCCTGGCATTGATCGACTCGGATTTGGAGATCGAAGTCCGGCGTTTTAATGCAAGCGAAGCCATCTTCGCACGTGTAGGAAAATTCCCTGCGCTTGTAGCCAAAAAGGCTGCGAATGTCGGCGTAGAGGCGGTCGGTTACTGCTTTGACGTCGTCGTGTCCAGCCCGTCGAACGAAGGCCTGTGCGGCGGCGTGGTGACCATCGGGCACATGATGGCTCTTGAGAAAGCCCGTGAGTTTACGCACTCGTCCCGAGACCGAGCCGACAATCCGGCTTTGGCTTGATGCATGGCTGCTATGAACGTCGAACATTGAACATCGGACTTTGAATCGTGAATGAATCTGCGGGCTGAAATGTGCATTGCCCGCGTATGAGTGAGAATGATTCTGAAATTGGACGTTCGAACTTGGAAGTTCAACGTTGGAAGTTCAATGCACTGGAAGTTCAGATCTCACCGTTCCCTCTAGCGGAAAGATTTATTGCTTTTCCCCTTTACAAGCGGAGGGGAAATCTGTGTTTTCCTCCTCTTTTCCTAATTTCTCATGCAGAAAACACGTAAATCCATCGCCAAACGCTTCAAGAAGACAGGCACCGGTAAACTCTTGCGTCGCACGCCAGGGCACCGTCACCTCCTTCGCAATAAGAGTGTAAAGCAGCGCCGCCGTGCAGGTAGCAGCAAACTGGTCGCTCCCGGCCAGCGTGCTAACCTCATCCGTGGCCTTCCTTTCGCTTAAACGATACGAAGCATTTGATACTTAAACTCACGCCAGTCGGGTAACATGAAAATGGGCGACCCCACGGCGACTAAATCGAGAGATATATAAAACATGCCTAGAGCCACCAATGGTCCCGCGACCCTCGCACGTCGCAAAAAAGTTCTGAAAAAAGCCAAAGGCTATTTCGGAAACAAATCCCGTCTTTTCCGTTACGCAAAAGACGCCGTCGATCGCGCTGAAGTTTACGCTTACCGCGACCGCCGCAAAAAGAAGTCCGAGTTCCGTTCACTCTGGATCGTACGTATTAATGCCATCTGCCGCGCAAATGGTATCAACTACAGCCGTTTCATCCGTGGTATCAAAGCTGCGGGTATCGAAATGGACCGTAAGCAGCTCTCTGAGCTCGCGATTCACGACGAAACTGCTTTCCAGATCCTGATCGAGAAAGCAAAAGCAGCGAACGCCGCTTAAAGACCGGACGAAGTAAGTCTTTCCAAGGCCGATCCTGATTACAGGGTCGGCCTTTTTCGTGGACAGGGAGGAAACTCGGTCTTTCGCGGGCCTTTCAACACGCTCACATCCCTACTGAATATCAGCATTTTAGTCTTGCAGGCGGGAGGCGGGCACCTACTTTCTCGCGTTCCTTTTATGGTGATCGGTATCACCGACCGCGCTTCAGTGCGGGTAAGAAACAATAATAACATCCAACCATACTGCCGCCCCGGCGCGCAGTAACACATACAGTATATGAGTCTAATGGAAGAACTGCTTTCGAGCAGCAACTTAGATAACCTCAAAGAAGGTTCCATCATCAAGGGAACTATCATTGAGATCCGCCCCACCGAAGTCGTCGTTGACATTGGTGGCAAATCCGAAGGCATCGTCCACGCCAGTGAGTTCGTCGATATGAGCGAACTTCAGGTCGGTTCCGAACTCGAAGTCTTTCTCGAAAAACTCGAAGACCGCGAAGGCAATCCCGTGATTTCCTTCGACAAGGCCGAGCAAAAGAAGAACTGGGAGAAGATCGTCGAAAACTGTGAAGAAGGCTCGATCATTCAAGGTCGTGTCCGCTCCAAAGTTAAAGGCGGCCTGATCGTCAGCATCGGTGTCGATTCCTTCATGCCTGCGTCTCAAATCGACGTTCAGCCACCGAAGAATTTGGATCAATACGTTGGTCAAACCTACGACTTTAAGGTCATTAAGATCAACCTCGACCGTAAGAACATCGTCGTTTCCCGTCGCGAGCTCATCGAAGAGCAACGCATGGAGAAGCGCCGTGCACTTCTCGAAGACGTCAAGCCAGGCGATCGCCGCCGTGGTCAGGTCAAGAATATCACCGATTACGGTGCATTCGTCGATCTCGACGGTCTCGACGGTCTCCTTCATATCACCGATATGTCATGGGGCCGCATCCAGCACCCATCCGAAATGGTGAAGCAGGGTGAAGAGATCGAAGTCATGATCATCGAAATCGATCGCGAGCGCGAACGTGTTTCCCTCGGTCTCAAGCAGCTTGCTTCGAACCCATGGGAAAAGATCGACGAGAAATACCCAGTCGGCAGCACAGTCTCCGGTAAGGTTGTTAACCTCGTTCCTTACGGTGCTTTCATCGAAATCGAAGAAGGTGTCGAAGGTCTCGTTCACGTCACCGAGCTTTCCTGGACCAAGCGCATCTCCAAGCCAAGCGAAGTCCTTCGCATCGGCGAAGAGCTTCAAGCGGTTGTCCTCGGCATCCAGAAGGAAGAGCAAAAGATCTCCCTCGGTACTCGCCAGCTCGACACCAACCCATGGGATATGGCTCGCCATAACTACCCAGTTGGTGCACGCGTCCGCGGTAAGGTTCGTAACCTCACCACCTACGGTGCTTTCGTCGAACTTGAAGAAGGTATCGACGGTATGGTCCACGTTTCCGACATGTCCTGGACTCGCAAGGTCAACCACCCAAGTGAAGTGGTCAAGAAGGGCGATGAAGTCGATGCAACGGTTCTCGACGTCGATGCCGACAGCCAGCGTATCTCGCTCGGTATGAAGCAGCTCACCAACGATCCATGGGACGAAATTGAAACACACTTCAAGATCGGCGACATGGTCAAGGGCAAGGTCTCCAAGATCACCAGCTACGGTGCGTTCGTCGAACTCGACAACGATATCGATGGCCTCGTGCACATCTCGCAAATTAGCGAAGACCGTGTCGAGAAGATCAAGGACGTGCTCAACGAAGGTGACGATGTGGAAGCTCGCGTGGTTAAGATCGACAAAGAAGAGCGCCGTATCGGTCTCTCGATCAAGGCTGCGAACTACAGCGAAGCCGACCTCGCCAAGGAACGTGCTGCCTTCGATAACATCACCGCCGCAGAAGATCTCACCAACCTTGGTGACCTTCTCGACGAAGCGACGAAGTAAGCAATTCGTTTCGAATCTATCTAACAAAGGCTCCGCAGGAAACTGCGGAGCCTTTTTTTGTGCCATCGTCGATTGATGAAAAGTATCGCGGTTGTAACAGAGGTTCTGTCTAAAAGGTAGAGGCTTTGGTCCCCAAAGCCATCGATGTTGATCGAACGAATCCTAGGGGGCGTCTTACAACGCTGGAGTCGTGAGCTTAAGTGCATCATAGTGTACGCCAAAAATTGAATGGCTGACGTATTTTTAAACCACCCGCTTCGCTAGAGTTTGGGAGAGCACAGAGCGACTACTAAGCTGTGAGGGCTACGGTCGGTTAAATAATTGCCCGCGATGCATCGCGAAAAGGACGCGAAGGCCTGATCTCACCCACGGCGCGCTCGGCCCATTCGGCAAGCTCAGGGTGATAAACACGAGCACGCCCCACCTCTAACCTCGAATTGTCGATTCGGTCTCAAAATCGCGGATCATGGCGGGCAAATTTTTTAGCGATATTTCGCGCTTTTCGTAGTGAAACTGAACCAGACGTATTATTTAAACCACTCGCTTCGCTAGAGGGCGCAGAGAGCACAGAGTGACTCCGATGATTTGAATGGAGCGGTTACCTCTGGCTGCCGAGCTTTGAGAAAGGATATAACTTTCCCACTTCTAGTTCGGCGGTGTTTCGTGTCTTTCGTAGTGAAAAAGACCGCGTTCTAATTCCTCGGTAAGATCACGCGACGACGGGGGATGACACGGCGGGCATCATCTCCGCTATTCCCGCTCTGACCGCCGAGTCCTGGGGGGAGTGTCGGCTTTACCGGAAAAGTCGGCGACTTTGGAGCGGCGGTCGCCACCGGCAGTGGACTGTCGTTGGAAGTCATCAAAGTCAGTCGCTCGGTGCGTCCGCTCAGGCTGATGGTGACAGTGGTCGAATTGGCGTCGAAGTTGCGAACGGACAGGCCGTTTTGGCTTTCATTTTCACCGATCCAATAGCCGCGCTGATCTTTTTTACTGAAGAGACTAAATTGATAAGCTCCGCCCATTTGAATGACGCCACGGAACTCGATCTCCCGAGATAGCGGACCGTTTTGCTGCACCGGTTTAACGACTTTCGGGGCGGATGTATTATGATCGGGGGGTAAGAAAGGGCTGCTGTCTTTGAGGGGCGCTGCCGATGCAGCGCAAGTGCCGCAGAGGGCGAGCGCGAGGAATGCGGTAGCCTGTAGGAGAGGCTTCATGCCTCGACCCATGCGGTCACAGCCAGAGAGATTGAGGCGTAAAGCCTCTCCTGTGGTGCGCTGTGTGCGGTCTGTCGGATGGGATAACATCTTCTAAAAGTACGGAAGCTTAGCGACGAAGCGAACGGGGGCGGCTTTTATCGATGACGACCGGTTTCTTAGCTTCGAATTTACTGCCTTCCATGTAGATGCCTCCGGTGGTCCCAGATTCGAGGTATTCTTTTACGATTTCACCATCTTCAATTACGCTGAGTTTTTCGGACGTCATATTTTTTGCATCATTTGGACTCTTCAATACCGTTGGGCGAACAAAAATAATCAATTCTGTGCGTGAGTAATCGGTTGAATCACCGCCAAATATTTTGTCCAGAACAGGAAGTTTACCCAAGAGTGGAAAGTAAGCATTGCTTTCGTTGCGTCTATTTTCTTGGAGGCCTCCTAGAACTATGACTTCTCCTGAATTAACTGTAATTGTTGAAGTGGCTTCTCGGCGTCCTATAATTGGCTGATCATTCCCATCAATCTCTGTCGTGCCTGCGACATTGTCCACGGTTTGCTCTATCTTCATTTGTACGCTACCATCGGCACCAATTAATGGTGTTACCGTGAGCTGGATGCCAATATCTCTGAATTCAACTGAGCTACGTGTATTTGTACCACTATCAAGTGAGCTCGTAGAAGATGTAATAATTGGGCGAGATTCACTTACGTTGACAATACCCTCTTCATTGTGACTCACGACAATAGTCGGAGTGGAAAGAATTCTGACATCGCTGTCCGATTCTGCAGCGGAAAGTACGCCATTAATCAAGCCATCGACATTGCCCGTGAAGCTGAAGCCAGAACCAAAAATTCCTCCGGCTGTATTTGTGATTACGTTACCATCAGTATCGAAAAGTGCTCCACCAAAAGATAGTTCGCCACCCTCTGTTAAAGTGAAGCCCAAGGATGATATGCCACTAGCTTGATTATCATTGAGGGAAACCTCCGTAATAATCGCCTCGATTCGAACCTGCGGGAGCGGGATATCGATCTTCTCGATTAGTTCTTTAAGTGTCTTAAGGTCCTGCTGTGTCCCGTAGGCGACGATGGAGTTGGTGCGTTCGTCGGCGGAGAGGCCGACGAAATTGGAGAACTGGAGGGAGCTGTTGGATTCCGTGGTCGCACTGGCGCTGGCGGTTGCCGCGGGGCTCGGGGGTGGCGAAGGTGCGGCGGGATTTTGCCTTGCTGTTTCATTCTCACGGGCGACTTTGGCATCTTCTTCGCGACCTTCTTTTTGGCCGGTGATAATGTCTTCAATAATCGGGACGACTTCTTCGGCTTTGGCTTGGCGAAGTTGGAAGACTTCACTGCCGGTCAGTGGTGCTGCATCGACATCGACGCTGGCGATGACCCCCATGATCGTTTCCAGATTACCAGCATGGGTGATGATGATCAGTTGATTGGTTCGCTCGTCGGCGGTCACGCTGGTGTTACCTTCAAGATAGCTCTTTAGGGGGCCTTCGATGAGGTTGTCGAGACGCTCTTGCATTTCGGCGGCTTGCACAAAGTCGAGTTTGATGAATTTGATTTCCTCGCGCACTGCTTGTGGGCGGTCGGCTTGCTCGATGATACGCTCGATGCGCTGGAGGTTGATCAACGCGTCGGTAATGAGGAGCGCGTTGGACTTTGCAAAGGTAATGAAACTGGAGTTCTGGGAAAGCAGAGGGCTGATGATGGTACCGCTTGCGAGTTCGGCGTTGAGGTAATCGAAGCGGAAGAGCTTAGCGTAAATCTGCTGACTGGCGGGCAGGTCGAGGCTGCTGCCGATGAGCATCTCCGGGACGTGGCGATTTACATCGGTGGCGGGGACGGCCTTCATGAAGCGGCCACCCATGTCGGTCAGCATAATGCCGTTGAGCGTAAGCAAGCTTTCGAGGGCGAGTACGGCTTCGCTCTTATTGATCGATCCGCGGGAGTTGAAATTAATTTTCGCGGGAGAAATATCCTGACGGCGGAGAATGATCTTGCCCGTCATTTGTTCGAGGAGATCGAGCACTTGGAGGGCGGATTCATCGATAAGTATGAGGGTACCGATGACTTCTTCGGGGGCCTCGACTTCGGGTTCGGCGGGGATGATCGGGCTGGTGGCAGACTCCTCTTGGGCAGAGACGTGCAGCAGACTGCTGAGGGAAAGTAGAAGGAGGAGAGTAAATCTTCGGAGGATATTCATATCGAAGCCGGAAAGTATGCGTCGGTTGGTGACTTAGAGGACAGGACTAATTCTGGAGGGTTTCGTCTTTGAGGTCGAAAGAGTTGATTTCGAGGCGGGCGTCGAGCTCTTCAGGGTTTCTTCGATTGGCGGAGAGTCGTACGCTTTGAATAGTGATGTAGGGTGTTTCTTGCTTGAGCAGCTTATTTATGTCGACGAGCTGGGCAATGGAAATACGGCTGAGGCGTATACGCAGGTTGTGATCGTTAAAGATCTCACCCTCACGGGTGCGGACGGGGTCGATGTCGGCCTGATCGGCGAGCGAGGCTTGGCGTAGGAGGTTATCGATCCGGCCGGAGAGTTGTGAGCCGGAATAGGTTTTGGTGGGGTCAACTCGCTCAAGCGCGCGGGCGAGCCCTTCGGCGTAGAAGTCGCTACGGTCGAGCCATTGCTGCTGTGTCGTGAGTTCGACTTTGGCAAGTTTGCGCGCGGCGTTCCAGTGGGAGGCGCGATTCCACCATCCGTTGCTCCAGATTAGGATCATGACGAGGAGAAAGAGCAGGCAAAGGAGTTTCTCCCGCACACTCATGCGCTTATAAATACGTCGGGAATGGAGGATAAACAGTTCCATTAGATTGCGTCCTCCTTTGACTCGACCTGTCTTTCCTCGACCGTTGGTTGGACAACGTCGTTATAACGGTAGTCCAGCGTGACGGTGAATGTCGTTGTGCCGGAACGAGTGATTGATTTGGGCGTGCCGATGAGCTCAAAGCTGCCGGATTTACTCAGCATATCCGTGTAGCGGTTGAGTTCGTTAATCGTATTGGCGATCCCGTCGATGGTGATGCGATTTTCGCCTTCGGCGAGAGTGCTGGTAAAGTAAATACCTTTCGGGCGAGAATCATTCAGCGCTTCGAGGATTGCGATGGGGCGCAGTTCGTTTTGAGCGACTTGCTCCAGCTTGTTCATCAGGCTTTGTTTGTCTTCGATTCGCGCAACTGTAGGCTGTTGTGTCGCGATGCGCTTTTCACGGGTGCCGAGCCAAGCTTGAGCGGCGAAGAGGCCGACTTCGAGCCCGATGAGAACGAATATGGCAATGGCCGCCCATCCGGTGATTCGGGTTAGCAGTGCACCGGTGCGGCGGGCACTGCGCTCTGCATTTTTAAATTCTGTACTACGTACGTCAGCTTGCCAGAGTTCCTGCTCGGAAGGATGGAGGCTGGCCCAATCCCCAAAGCCCGCGTCCTGTGTGTAAGGATCGATGGATTCAAATGTGAATTCGGGGCGTCCTTGTTCGTCAATTTTGACGGGGAGTGGACGGATTTCCAGACTCGTTGCATCCGCTGCAAGTTCCGGTGCCTGTGCGCGAAGCTCTAGCACTAGTTGCTCCAAAGAGTCGTCATTTCGGAGCGGTCTGGAGAGGATAGTCGTCGGAATTTTACGACCGCCTTCGAAACGTAGATAGCTAAGTGATTGATCGTTTAAGAGTATGACTTCGTTGTCTCTGCTGAAAGAGGCATTTGCGATCGAAGCAAAGTCAGGTAATACCCATGCGTAGGCTTCGATTTCTTCGATGCCTTCTTTTTTTAGGCGATCGC
>Ga0316201_10003436_pt1 | contig 11681 bp, 13 predicted proteins | sample CS6wburrow_MG_FD_204516 | JGI IMG/M metagenome (GOLD analysis project Ga0316201, IMG submission 204516) | Coastal sediment microbial communities from Delaware Bay, Delaware, United States - CS-6 worm burrow | ecosystem: Environmental > Aquatic > Marine > Coastal > Sediment | place: USA... | reverse complement strand
CAGGAAGGTTTTGCAAAGGGCTTGACCTGTATCGATTGCCACAAAGGTATCGCGCACGAACTGCCGGATATGTATGAGGAAGACAAGAGCGCGGTATTGAATGTGCACTAGGCCTTGATCTTTATGCCCGGATTCCGTGGAAGCAGTACGATCCGCCGGCGTTGAAAAAGCGCCGGCGGAATTGTTCGTGAGACAGAAAAGTGTGAATCAGTATTGGTCCTGCAAGAACGCTCAGCTGTCGGACTTGAGCAGGCGCCACAGGGTCACTTGGTCGGGGAAGCCGGTTGCTTTCAGGTTGTTGGACTGCTGAAAGCGTTTCAATGCCTCCCGGGTGGCACTATCGAATTCGCCATTGACCGTGCCCTGATAGTGCCCGTCTGCAATGAGTCGCTGTTGAACCCGTTTCAATACCTCTTCGTAGAGGAGTACCGATCTGTCACTCATGGTGACCGTGATTTTCTCGGAAAGGGTCCGGAGCCGCTCCTCTGATGCCTGTTCGATCAGCGTGCGCAGTATCGCGAAAACAGGTGTGTCGGGATTTTTCTTACAGTTTTCGCTGACCACCGCCGCGAGCATCTCGGTGCTTTCGAATGAAGTGACATCATAGGTGTCATCGGCATGCTGGTTGCTGCCGGTGATATACCCGTCCATCCAGCCGGCGATCATATGGTAAATCGGCGAGCGTGCCTGGCGTTCGCGTTCATAGATGGCGCAATTGACGAGGCCGGCACCGCGCACGCCATACTGCCCGTTGTCGTCGGCAGCCACAGCCCCCTGGTTTGTGAGGAGGGCGAGGATGCCAACGAGGCCCGCGTGGCGGGCCATGTTGGTGTAATGAATCATCAGGCGGCAAGCGCCCCTAGCGATTGTGGCGGGCGTTTGCGTCGACGTGCGGTACCGGCGGCGAGCAGACCGATCGACAGGACAACCAGGGTGCCGGGGGTCGGTACGTTGATGGTGAATGCAGCGGCCTGAATCGGGCTAAAGCCGGCCAACATGAATGCCGGCGTGTTGTGGCCGTAGACCGGGAATCTCAGCTTGCTGGTGGAGAATAGCTGGTTACCCAGGCCGAGCAGGCTGTTCAGGCTGACCGGGTTGGTTCCGATGATGTTCACCCCTTTATAGGAAGCGCCAAAAGTGAACTTCAGGATATCCATGGTGCCGGTCAGCCCGAGATCGATGCCGATAACATTGTTCAGCATGGCCTCAAGCCAGAAAGTCGGGTTGACTGTCGTCGTCTCCAGCAGGGCGATGTCCGGGATCATGTCCCAGGCCCCCTGCCAGAAATTCTGCAGTCCGCTCATGCCTGCGATCATCACGGGTTTGTTGAAGTCGAGCCGGGTCATCAGTGTTGGATTGAGTTCGAAATCCTGGGTGATACCGATGTCCGGACCGGCGTCTATGTCCAGCGCATCAAACCGAGCGGAAATTTTGAATCCCCCGGAATCGATCAGGTCAACGCCAATTCCCAGGGGCGGGAAGCCGTTTATGGTGGCCACGCCATCGAGATCGATCCGGGCCTTGATAACATCATCGCGTCCACTCGATTTGATCGAGCCGCCATTCAGCCCACCCGCGGTCGCGATATTGGGCAGCTTGGCTTCGATCGAGGCGAGATCGAAATTGACGGTAGGGACGCCGGGGGGCAAAGGGGTGCTGCCCAGGGTGGTCCCGCCAAAGTTTGTCGTGACCTTAAACCCCGGCGTTGGGGTGGGAGCCGTGGCGGCCAGGACACCCTCTAGGGTCAGAGTCTGATTGAGGATCTTGACCTCGGCGAGTGCCTGTCTCGGATCGGCTGGCGTGGGTCCGGGCAGCAGTTCCGGAACCACCTTCAGACTGTTGGGATCGATAGACAGGATCGGCTGTTTGGCATCCAGGGTGGGAAGGCTGGCGACGCCTTCCGGCGTGCAGCCAAAGGCGATCAGACAGGCCTTGGCCGTTACCGAGCCGGACAGTTTTGCGATAGCATTGATATAAGCCTCGGCCTTCGGCGATTGTGATGAGATGCTGCCGTCTTCAAGTGCACTCGAGGGGTTGAGGCTGAAAAATTCGCCCTGATTGGGATTCGTGCCGGGGAGTATCGCTTTGGCCGAAAAATCCGCCGCGGCATCCACCGAACCGCTGTCTATTGTATAGCCGAACTCGAGCCCGAATTTGCCCGAGCTGGTCAGGTCCAGCCGCGCACCGGTGCGCGTGTCCACCACCTCTTTGATTTGACCCTTGCTGGGTTCGCTGCCACAAACCCAACTGGGTGCGCCCGTTGCGTCACAGGCCTTCCAGGTCCACCACAGGGGGTTGGTGTTGACTTTTACCGTGCTGACGCTGCCGGTGAAACCGCCGATGCCGGTCGACTTGTTGGTCCATTCGGTGCCGACGAAAACGGAATCCTGTAATACGGTCGCGCCTCCGGAACCCCACATGCTCTGGCCGGTCGTGGAAAAGGCCAGGGGACCGGCTTCATAGGTGACTCCGGCACTCGCTACACTCGACGCCGCGAAAAGAAGCAGGCTCGCAACAAAGGTATTTGGCTGACGCTCACGTCGCGGGGAAACTGAGCAGTTGAAGTCTTCGGTCCGGGGGCCTTTGCGGCCGCCGCTCAAGATCGGATTCATCGTCCCTCCTTTGACATCGTTGCCACCCCGGCCAGCCCCCTCTTGTTATTGTCGTCCGCCAGGTTGTCGCTTGGCGTCCGTTGGGGGCCGAGTGGTTCAGACGCTGGTGTGTATAGTTGTTAAAACCTTGTTGTTTGTCTGGGTCTGCCGTCCAATGCATCTTTGGCTGCGAGGTCTTCAGAACGGGCATTTTTCCCGTTTACGGTTGCAAGCAAATTTTTGGCCAGAATGCAGGTCCTTGCGATAATGATACGTACTATCATTGGGTTGGGGTTCGCATGTGCCGAACTGGCCGCCCACCGGTTGGCCGGCTGTAAAAACTTCTGACACGAAGTTTGTCGTTTTTTTGGGCAGATACGGCATGGCTGCCAGGTGGGTCCGAGAGGGGGAGAATTTGGAAATCATCGCCGGCGGCGTGCCCGTTTGCGTACCTGGTAGGCAGCGACTTCACGCATGATCGCGGAAAAGGGCACAGCCGTGAGTGAGCCGAATTGTTGTTCGGCGGCCGCGAGGGTGCGATCGACATCGGCAATGCTTGCTGGGATCGGCACGTCTGGCGTGACCAGTAGCTGCAGTCCACGCATACCGCCGACCTGCAGTCGGATGGCCTTACCGTGAGGCAGCAGTCTGCGCTGTTCCTCGGTGCGTAGCGCGAAGCGTGACTGTTCTCGCAACAGTTCCAGCCACTTGAGACAGCGCCCCTGCTTCTCTTTCGATCGGCAGTGGACACCTTCACGTTCGGCGATGCAAAAACGTTCGGCCTGCCTGCATTGGCATTCATTGGTCAGTACGCTCTTTTCGAATGCGCAGTAGACCTCGTTGACTTCACGGTACGTTTTTCGGAACGCGTCTTGATCCATGCTGTGCAGGCGGGGTGTCAGAAGGACTGATGCATCATAGCTTGCCCTACTGGCTGTCCTCTTTGAAGCGATGGATCAGGCGGCGGTCGCGCTTGTTGGGCTTGGAAGCGGTCCGCAATGGTGTTGCCTGGCGTGCGGCACGGAGCGCCTCGACAGCTGCCTCGCGCCGCTGCCTGCTTAGTTCGTCTTCGATGTAGAAGTCCCGGGCCTCGGATGCGGGGCGGCGCTGCGTCGGCAGCACAGCAACCTCAATCTGCCACTCCAGGCCACCCTTGCTGATCTGCAGCTGGCTGCCGATCAGCAAGTTCTTGCCAGGTTTGGTGCGCCGGCCGTTAAGGTGAACCTTGCCACCCTCAACCGCCTCACCCGCCAGCGTGCGCGTCTTATAGAAACGTGCCGCCCACAGCCACTTGTCGATTCGCATCTTGTCGCCGTCAGCGGGAAAGCTTAGGGGAGACCCCTTCAGGTCGGAGCGTCTTCCGATGCATCCATGGTATGTGCGGCATCTGCTGGCATGCCGAGGGGCGCCAACCCGAGCATCGGGTCGAGTTGTCCGAGTGCGTCAAGCTCGGCCATATCGTCGTAACCGCCAACATGCTGATCGTCGATGAAGATCTGCGGCACGGTGCGTCGCTTGCTGCGCTGCAGCATTTCGCTCATCAGGCCGTGGTTGAGATCGATGCGTTTTTCGTCCCAATGCATGCCCTTGCGTTGCAGCAGCATCTTTGCACGCACGCAGTATGGACACATCGCCGTCGAATAGATTGTTATATCCGGCATGTCTTCCTCCTAAATTGTCCCAGTATTTATCCTAGCAATCGTTATGCACCGATGTAACCAGGGGTAATTACCAATCCATAAGCACGTGGTTATAAGGGTTTTGCGCCTCCTGGGCGGGCCGATATGATGCGTGCTCCCATCCTCAATGCTGTGAGATCCCGTGAGATGAAGGACGCCGCACCCCGCACGATACAGCTCGACGACTATCAGCCTCCGGCCTATTTTGTCGATACGGTGGACCTGGATTTTGACCTGCAGGAACAGGGCACGCGGGTTGTTGCCCGGCTTGGGGTCAAGCGCAATCCGGATGGAGGGGGCGGGGCACTGCGTCTGGATGGGGAGGGGCTGCAGCCTGTCTGGGTGCGGCTCGACGGGTCTGAACTGGCAGCCGACCGCTACCTGATCGATGAAGGGTCTCTGACGCTGCTGGAGCCACCCGCGTCGTTCGTGCTGGAAACCGAGGTGTTGATCTCGCCTGAGAGCAATACGGCGCTCGAGGGCCTGTACCGCTCCGGTGGCATGTTCTGCACACAATGCGAGCCGGAAGGCTTCCGTAAGATCACCTGGTTCATCGACCGGCCAGACGTCATGGCGCGCTTTACGGTCCGTATCGAGGCAGACAGGGCGCACTACCCGATTTTGTTGTCGAACGGCAACCCGCTCGAAGCCGGTGAACTCCCTGGCGGGCGTCACTACGCGGTCTGGGATGACCCGATACCCAAGCCGAGCTACCTGTTTGCCCTGGTTGCGGGTGATCTGCGCTATGTTGAAGACCGGCATGTCACACCCAGCGGACGCGGCGTGCAGCTGCGGGTCTACGTCGAGCCGGAGAATATCGACAGATGTGATCATGCGATGCGCTCGCTGATCAATGCGATGCGCTGGGACGAGGAAAAGTACGGCCGCGAATACGACCTCGATGTGTACAACATCGTTGCGGTCAACGACTTCAATATGGGGGCAATGGAAAACAAGGGCCTGAACGTTTTCAATTCCAAGTACGTTCTGGCGCGTGCGGATACCGCAACCGACCAGGACTTCCTCGGCATCGAGGGTGTGATCGCACATGAGTACTTCCACAATTGGACCGGCAACCGAATCACCTGTCGCGACTGGTTCCAGCTTTCGCTGAAGGAGGGATTCACGGTCTTCCGTGATCAGGAGTTCTCCGCAGACATGGGGGCGGGTGGTGTCAAAAGGATCGAGGATGTGCGCCTGTTGCGGGCGCACCAATTTGCTGAGGACTCCGGCCCCATGGCCCACCCGATCCGTCCCACCTCGTATATCGAGATCAATAATTTTTACACTGTCACGGTTTATGAGAAGGGTGCCGAGGTCGTGCGCATGCAGGCAAATCTGCTCGGGCCTGAAACCTTTCGCAAGGCCACCGACCTGTATTTCGATCGCCACGACGGCCAGGCTGTCACCACCGAAGACTTCGTACGCTGCATGGCAGATGCCTCGGGCCGTGACCTGTCCCAAATGCGGCACTGGTACGACTATGCGGGTACACCGGAGTTGCGCGTACGGGCTGAGTACGACGGCGCGGCGGGCAGCTACACTCTGCAGATCGAGCAGTCCGTGCCGGATACGCCAGGGCAGACCGACAAGCCGGCATACCTCATCCCGATTGTGACTGGCCTGGTGGGGGGGGACGGGAATGACCTCTTGACAAGGCTTGATGTTGCGCAGGAACCGGCAAGCCAACACACCCTGCAGTTGACCGAGCCGAGCCAGCGATTTGTTTTCCACGGCCTCAGCGAAGAGCCGGTCCCGTCCCTGTTGCGTGGTTTCAGCGCGCCGGTAAAACTTGATTTTGACTACAGCGACGAACAGCTGATGTTTCTGATGGCCAACGATAACGATGGTTTCAATCGTTGGGATGCGGCGCAGACACTCACCCGGCGCGTGTTGCTCGGCATGGTCTCGCAATACCGGAAAGGCATCGAGATGAATGTGCCCGATGGGCTGGTCGAGGCATACCGCAGCACACTGCTCAGCGTGGACGTCTCCCCATCATTGACGTCGGAGGTGATGGGTCTGCCGGGAATCAGTTATCTCGGTGACTTCATGCGGACTTTCGATGTCGATGCGTTGCATCTGGCGCGCGAGACGCTGCGAGTGACTGTCGGCCGTGCGCTGAACGCGGAGCTGAACGGGGTCTATGAGCGCCTGCATGATCGGGCCTCATACCAGCCAACCCCCGAGGCGATCGGCCGTCGCAGCCTGAAAAACCGGGTGCTCGCTTACCTGATGGCGAGTGGCGAGCCTGAGGGTGCGGAATTGTGTCATGCGCAGTACCAGGGGCAGCACAATATGACCGACGTGATGGCCGCACTCACGCTGCTCGCTGACAGCCGTCACCCGGCACGTGCGCAGGTGCTGGCTGATTTCGAACAACGCTGGCGTGACGATGCGCTGGTGATGGACAAGTGGTTCGGCGTGCAGGCGATGTCCAATCGCGCGGACACCCTGACCGAGGTCCGCGAACTGATGCGGCACCCGTCGTTTTCAATGCGCAATCCAAACAAGGTACGGGCTCTGATCGGTGTCTTCGCGAATGCCAACCCGGTGCGTTTCCATGCGGCCGATGGCAGCGGTTACGCATTCCTGAAGGAACAGGTGCTGGCACTGGACCCGACCAATCCGCAGATTGCCGCACGTCTTCTGCGCTCGATCTCGCGCTGGCGCCGATTCGACGAAGGTCGCCAGGCGCACATGCGCGCCGTGCTCGAGGCGGTGGTCGACGCCGGAGTGTCGAAAGATGTCTATGAGATAGCCACCAAGAGCCTGGAAACGACGTGATCAGGACAGTGGCCGTCCCCGGGCGGCCGTTGCCCGCGACTCCGTTTTCGTCATGCGACAAAAAGGCTATAGTCGGCGGGCACCGTCCACCCAGAATGGCCGGGTACCGAGAAACCACCCCTGAGGAGTTTTCATGAGCAAATCCGAAATTACCGAGTCGATGATCTTTGAGTGTTTCGCGGCCGCGCAGCAGATGGAGAACATGGAACAGACCGCCGCCTCTTTCGTCGATGTCGAAGAGTACGAAAACCAGATAATGTATCCGGAGTTCGCGCGCTGGGCAGAGAAGGCAGGGCAGCCGGAGCTGGCCTCGCTATTTCGTAAGGTCGCTGGCGAAGAGAAACTGCATGCAGTGTGGTTGCGCGAGCTGTACCAGGATATGGGGCAGCCGACGCGCGGCGAGGACACAGCGCGCGCCATCGATGCACTGAAGACGATTCGTGCAAATTGTGACGCGCTGATCGAGATGAATCCCGAGGGTGTGGTGGAAAAGGCCCTGGCTGTGGCGATCAGCGTCGAAGAACGTGAATATCAGGACATCTATCCGCGCTTTCGTGATCAGGCCCTGGCGCAGAACGAGCCTGAGGCGGCCGCGGTATACCAGCGTGTAGTGGATTCGGAGGCTCAGCATGCGGACTGGTTCCGCCATGCGCTGAAAGAATTCCGCGCCAATACGGTAACTGCGGTACCCGCCTGATTACGCGTCAAACCGCCAGGGCCTTGGACAGTGAAGCGGCGCGATCGGACACGGATTGGCGACATGCGCTGAATCCGCCGATCTACCTGGTTTCAGTCCTGCCGGGCCTTGGCGTTCCTTTGCTCGCACCCGGGCCACTGCAACACTGGTTCGGACTGGTGCTGGCCACCCTGGCCGTGGTGCTGGTGCAACACGCCATCAATCTGTTCAATGATGCCGCCGACTGGCGTCTGGGTGCAGATGTCGAGAAATTCGACTCCTGGGTGAGGGTGCACGGGCAGCGCCCGGACCGTGCGGTGTTGCACGGTGGTCTGAGTCTGCTGGCCGGCGGCCTGCTCGGACTCGCGGTACTGTGGCAGCAGGATCAATTGTGGATCCTCTCTATTGCGTTGCCGATGGTGGCCTTGGGCTATCTGTACAACGCCGGCACCAGGCCACTTTCGTACACGCACCTAGGTGAATGGGTGACCGGTTTCTGTTATGGCCCGGGTGTGTTTGGCTGCCTGTGGCTGGTCGCCGGTCTCGATCCCGATGCGGCCATGCTGGCCGGGATGACTGCGTTCGCGGCACTGGCTGTCGCGCTGTTGCTTTCGCATCAGCCACCGCAGATCGAGACAGATCGGCAGGCCGGCAAGTTGTCATTTGCGGTGCGTTTCGGTGCGGCGCGTACGATTCTGGTGGCACGCCTGTTGTTTGCAGTTTTCGTGGCGTCGTCGGGCATCGTGTTGGTCTTCTCCGCGCCGTGGATCGCTGCGTTGACGATTTTCCTGGTGGCGCTGCTGCTGATCGCCTACTTGGCCGGCGGTGTGGTCGATCCCAAACGGGTATTGCTGGCCGCGAGCGGATTTGTTGCCCTTGGTCTGCTGGTGTCGGGGGCCTGACGCAGCCGGTTCAAGATCGGCGAGACACCGCACCACCTGCGCATCACAATGCGGGTTGAGTTTGACGCGCGGGTTAACTAGGGTGTGCGCAATCTGACTGCGTTACCGGTTTCTTCCGAGCTCTCTTTTCATGGCCATAGCGGTTGTGGGGAGCACCGTTGGCACGGTCTTCCATCCTTGGCACAAGAGGGGCCACTTAAATGCAAAAACCACAAACCGGCGATACCGTTCGCGTTCATTACACCGGGACTCTGGAGGACGGCACGCAGTTCGATTCGTCCCGCGGTGCGGAGCCGATGGAGTTCGCGATGGGGCAGGGCCAGCTGATTTCCGGATTCGAATCGGCCGTGGCAGGCCTGGCTCCCGGCGAAAGCTGCACCGTTACCCTCGCACCGGAAGATGCCTATGGTGAGTCCGACGCGGACATGGTTCAGAATGTGCCGCGCCACCTGATGCCCGAGGGTGTGGAACTGGAAGCCGGCATGGTTCTGCAAGGGCAGTCGGACGAGGGGCGCGTGGATAACTTCACCGTCGTTTCCTATACCGAAGAGACGGTCACGCTGGACGCCAACCATCCCCTGGCCGGCAAGTCGCTGACCTTCGAGATCGAATTGGTCGAGATTCTCTGAATTCGTTCGTGGCATGGTCGGCGGCCTCCGACCATGCCAACAAGCTCAGGCGCCCGAAACGGCCTTGTGAATCAGTGGGACCAGTGGTTCCGGTAGTTTGATCGAACCCGATAGCGCGAATTGCTGGGCGCGCTCAGACATCTTTTTCCAGGTTTTGCGCACGATATCGAGCCATTTGGCCTCATCGTACTCCGGGTGTTTCTCCGCGAATGCCAGCATATAGTGCTCGATAAACACCAGGTCGGTGACGTCTTCCAGCAACTGGGTGTCCTTGTTGACCTTGATGGCGCGTTTGCCGACCGCCTGTTTGACGCGCTCGATGGCTTCCTGATCGTAGCCGGCCTCTGCCAGCAGCGCCGCTGCCGTTTCCGCATGAAACTTGTACAACCCGGTGCGCCACTGCAGGTAGCCCTGGCGGCCCTCCGGATAGTCGCTGCGGGCGGACTTCCAGCGCTGGATATGCTGTGCCCGGATAGCCAGCTTCATGGCGTCGTCGGCATCGGGTTCGTAACGCTCCAACATTTCCGACATGCGGTGCGAATACAGAAGCTCTTTGGGCCAGGATTTGCCCTCTGCGCTCTCCTGGTTGGGGTCCTCGGCGTTGGCCGCATCGATAAGGGATACGGCCTTCTGGAAGTTTTCCGGGTTGGGCATCTTGATACCTGCTTCTCACGACGATGCCGAGTATTATAGCCCTCTAATATGGTTTTCAGTACCTCGTCATGGGACTGCTTCATGGCGGATGATGCGGGACGACCGCTTTGCTGAGCCGACTGTAGGGGTAACAACATCGTTTGTTACAGGTTAGCTCTTGGGTCCTGACTGGCCCAGAATAGGGGCGATAAACGTTTTTCGACCGCAACTGGAGGATTGATGTCCGAGCCGATAATCATGCTGGCGGACAATGGCTCGCGGCGCGCAGCGGCGACGAAGAGTTTGCGCGCAATCGCGGCCGACCTGTCCAGGGCCTGTGGGCGCCCGGTGTACCCGGTATCGTTGCAGCATTCGGACAAGATAGCCCCGGAGGACCTCGACGGTAAACCGGCTCAGGTCCTGACCGTTTTTTTGCGCGAGCAGCTTGAACAGGGAAGGCGTCAGTTTGTCCTCGTACCCCTTTTTTTCGGCCTGAGTCGTGCACTGACTGCCTTCGTCCCGGAGCAGGTCGAACTGCTGACTCAGGAATTCGGCCCCTTCGAATTGCGCCAGGCGGAGGTGTTGTCGCCGATGCCGCAGGGGGAGCCTTTGTTGGCGGATATATTGGCCGACAACGTGACCCGGGGTTGTGCGGAAATGGGGGCCGAGGCCAGCTGTGTGATCGTGGTCGATCATGGCTCGCCATTGCCGGAGGTGACGGCTGTGCGCGCCAAGGTGACGATGACATTGCGGGAACGCCTTGCGGAGGGCATATGGCTGGGTCAGGCGGTGATGGAGCGGCGTAAGAGCGCCGAGTACGATTTCAACGGCCAGTTGCTGGGCGAGCTGCTGGATGCCTGCGTGACCCCGGGGGGCGGCGCCGTCGTCGTCCTGGCGATGATGTTCATCTCACCCGGACGACATGCTGGTCCGGGCGGTGATATCGAGGCCATCTGTGCCGAGGCAATGGCCAGAAACCCCGGCCTGCAACTGAAGATATCTCCGCTTATCGGTGAGCATCCGCTACTGATCGACATTCTCGCTGAGCGTCTGGAGGCCGTGCTCTAGACAGTTACTTCCTGGCCGCCCGCTTGGCGATCGGAATGAGATCACTGGTTTTGACATCGACCAGTTTGAGGCAATGATGCGCCTCCGCCGAGTACTTTGTCAGATCCCCGACATGGCAATTGCGCGCGGCGGATACCTCGACCAGGTTGATTTCTGAACAGGCGATCCCGCGGAAGCTGATCTCCTGGTATTGCGAGGCCGTTGGCTTGATGTACGAATAGCCGCGTGAAACGGTCTCGAACGGGATTTTCTCGCCCTTGTAGGCGGTAAAGCGCAGGACGAGGGTGCGGATCTGCGCCGACAGGTTGTTCTGCAGGCGCAGGCCGAGCTTGCAGCCGCGCGGCAGATCAAACTTCTTTTCCGGTGTCAGAACCGCGTAGCGTCGGGTTTCGGGGGTATCACTTTCCTTCACCACCGACCAAGTACCGTTGTCGTACAGAATCACCTTGCGACCGTCCGGTATGGTGATCGTGACATCCGCGGCCGCGAACCGGGCGGTGAGCAGCAGGGCAAGAATTGCAATCGATCGGTACAGCATGGGTAACTCCGTCACTTAATCAGATCCTGCATGCTCGCACGAACCCGCTATGGTTTTGAAGATGCAAAGAATGCTCGATGCGGCTGAAAGAATTGGCCGCCCTGACCGGTCATACAGGGGTTCGCGGATGCTTTTCCAAAGGAGATCGACATGATCAGCAGGTGCCTGACGGTATTTT
>Ga0316201_10003435_pt1 | contig 11684 bp, 9 predicted proteins | sample CS6wburrow_MG_FD_204516 | JGI IMG/M metagenome (GOLD analysis project Ga0316201, IMG submission 204516) | Coastal sediment microbial communities from Delaware Bay, Delaware, United States - CS-6 worm burrow | ecosystem: Environmental > Aquatic > Marine > Coastal > Sediment | place: USA: Delaware... | reverse complement strand
TGGCCCAGCAGGTACAGGTCGCCTATCGCATCCAGGATTTTGTGTTTGACGAATTCGTCTTCGTAGCGCAGACCGTCCTCATTGAGAATCCGAAAGTCATCGACAACGATGGCATTGTCCATACTGCCTCCGAGCGCCAGCTCGTTTTCACGCAGCATCTCGATCTCCTGCAGGAAACCGAAGGTTCTGGCACGACTCACCTCTTTTACGAAAGAAGTAGAGGAGAAATCGATTGAAGAGAACTGAGTGCGCTCGGTAAATGCCGGATGATCGAAATTGATGGCGAACGTAACCTTAAACCCTTCGAAAGGCTCGAAGGCCGCGCTCTTATCACCGTCCTCGACAGAGACCTTCTCTTTTATTCGAATGAAACGCTTGGCCGCATTCTGTTCCTCCACACCGGCAGACTGGATAAGAAACACAAAAGGGCCGGCGCTGCCGTCCATGATGGGTACTTCCGGCGCGCTGACGTCCACATAGGCGTTGTCTATCCCGAGACCGGCAAACGCGGACAACAGATGCTCAACGGTAGAGACCTTTACACCATTGCTCTGAAGCGTGGTTGACAGTCGTGTATCTCCGACATTTTCTGGACAGGCCTTTATCTCCACAGGCGAATCCAGATCAACACGCCTGAAGACGATGCCCGAGTTGACCGCAGCCGGCCGGAGGGTCAGATAAACCTTCTCTCCGGTATGCAGTCCGACACCCGTTGCACGGATAACATTTTTCAGTGTTCGCTGGCGTATCATAATTTATTCCATTATTTCTTCGGCGAAAGCTTCAGGTATAAAGTCCAAGCCACAGTTTAGCCTTCTTCTCCAACGAAATCGTCAGCTTGAAGAGAGGTTATACCGATAAATTTATGGCCTGGTCTATAACCCAAACAGCCCCCGCCCCCGAAATATCATTAGGGTAATCCCGAATAAATACCAGTTTACCTACTAGTTTGCAAGTTTATTACAGTTTTCATTCAATCTGCCTGGCGCCGGAGAAAAGCCGGTATATCGAGATAATCCATCTCTTTCTTCTGCGCCGCGTTCACATAAGACTTGGCTGCCTGGCTGTCTGCCAAACGGTCGCGCCGGATGATAGTTGGGCTCTCCATGTCACGGTAATCTACCGCGCCCGATTCGACCATGCCGGAATTGGCGGCTATCCGTACCGGCGGCGCCTCTTGCAAAACCGGTGCCTGACGCTTGATACCTGGATGTTCGCCCAACCCCGTGGCCACCACCGTCACCCGCAGATCATCCGACATCTCAGGATCGATAACGGTACCTACGACGACAGTTGCATCATCACAGGCAAACTCCTTGACGGTGCTGCCCACTTCGTCAAACTCACCGATGGAAAGATCCAGACCCGCTGTAATATTGACCAGAATACCTTTGGCCCCGGATAGATTGACATCTTCCAGCAAGGGACTGCGAATCGCCTCTTCTGCGGCACTCCGCGCACGGTTCTCTCCACGCGCCGAACCCGACCCCATCATGGCGACACCCATCTCTGCCATTACCGTCTTGACGTCCGCAAAATCGACATTGATCAGACCAGGTCTGGTGATCAGTTCAGCGATTCCCTGGACTGCGCCCATAAGCACGTCATTGGCGGATTTGAAGGCGTTGAGCAGACTCATCTCCTTGCCCAGCACCGCCAGCAATTTTTCGTTAGGGATAGTAATCAAAGAGTCCACGTACTTACTGAGCTGCGCTATTCCCTGATTTGCCACTTCCATCCGTTTGGCTCCTTCAAACGGAAAAGGCTTGGTAACAACCGCTACGGTCAGAATGCCCAACTCTCTCGCAACTTCCGCCACCACCGGTGCCGCACCGGTACCAGTGCCGCCACCCATGCCCGCGGTGATAAAAACCATATCCGACCCCTGCAGCGCTTCCTGTATGCGCTCCCGGTCTTCCATCGCCGCCTCCCGTCCCACCTCGGGATTGGCGCCTGCCCCAAGTCCCTTGGTGATATTGGAGCCCAGCTGCAATACCGTTCTCACTTCGCTGTTATTCAAAGCCTGGGCATCGGTATTGGCACAGATAAACTCGACACCCTCTATACTGGCACCCAGCATATGATTGACGGCGTTTCCACCACCACCGCCGACACCGACCACTTTGATTACCGCATTCTGACTGTATGAATCCATCAACTCAAACATTGCCTCTCTCTCCTCTGTATTTGCCGGTCACTGACCCTGACCAGACCGCCGGCGAATAAACTAAAAAATTGAACCCGCTGTTACGGGTAAATCAGAAGTTCCCCTGGAACCAACTCTTCATGCGCTCCCAAACCGTTCGGAAACTGCCTCCTACAGGGGACTCGCGCAACCGGTTTCTTCGGTTGTGCTGCCCGAACAGCAGTAACCCCACTCCGGTCGCGTAGATCGGATTGCAAACCACATCCACCAATCCAGTGACATAACGCGGCACACCCAGGCGCACCGGCATGTGAAAAATCTCCTCCGCCAACTCAATCAGCCCCTCCATTTTTGAGCTGCCGCCGGTCAGCACCACGCCACCGGCGATCAAATCCTCGAACCCACTGCGTCTCAACTCCGCCTGAATCAAAGTCAACAACTCTTCGTAACGCGGCTCAACCACCTCCGCCAGCGTCTGCCGCGACAGTCGTCTTGCCGGCCTGTCGCCGATGCTGGGTACCTCGATGGTCTCATCGCTCGCTGCCAGCTGGGTAAGTGCGCAGGCGTACTTGATCTTGATATCCTCGGCGTATTGGGTGGGTGTACGCATAGCAACGGCTATATCGTTAGTAACCTGGTCTCCGGCGATGGGTATCACGGCCGTGTGTCGAATCGATCCCTCGGTAAATACCGCGATATCGGTGGTGCCGCCTCCGATATCCACCAGACAGACCCCCAACTCCTTTTCATCTTCGCTGAGTACCGAATAACTGGAGCTGAGTTGCTCCAGAATCAGGTCGTCGACTTCCAGACCGCAGCGCCGCACGCACTTGACGATATTCTGTGCCGCACTGACCGCGCCGGTAACCATATGCACCCGCGCCTCCAGGCGAACACCCGACATGCCCACCGGCTCCTTGATCCCCTCCTGTTCATCGATGATGAACTCCTGCGGCAGGATGTGGAGTATTTTCTGGTCTGCCGGAATGGCAACCGCCCTGGCGGCATCAATCACCCGCTCCATATCTCCGTGAGTCACCTCCCGGTCCTTGATCGCAACGATGCCATGCGAGTTGAGACTTCGAATATGGCTTCCGGCGATACCCGCATGGACCGAGTGAATTTCGCAGGCCGCCATCAATTCCGCCTCTTCCACCGCCCGCTGAATCGACTGAACCGTAGATTCGATGTTCACCACCACGCCCTTCTTCAATCCGCGGGAAGGGTGCGATCCGATACCGATAATCTCTATCTCACCATCCGCCTTCACCTCACCTACGATCGCGACTACTTTCGAAGTGCCAATATCCAGACCGACAATGAGATTCTTTTCCGCCTTCTTGGTCATCTAAACCCGTCCTGATTGCATGTCGGTTACCGTCCCACGACTGTCGGAATCCGGTGTTTTCTGCTTCTCTTCCATGCGGACCGTGAATCCATTGGTATAGCGCAGGTCGACATCCAGCAACCTGCTGTCAGATTCCATGCCGCCCTGGATTAGCGGGAATATGGAGATGAATCGCTGCAACCTCGTCTCCATCGCTTTGCTGCCCAGATAGAGATGCATTCCATCCGCGAATACCAGCTTCCAGGAGCGCCGGGCATCTACGCTGAGACGATCCAGTTCAAGCCCCAACAGCGCCATTCTCGGTTTCAAATCGAGGAACTGCGCTACGATCTCATGTGAACTTCCGGCAGGTCCGTGCAAATAGGGAAGACCTTCCGGTACTTCGCTTTGCAGCGGGGTAAAGATATCCCCTTGCGGGTTGACCAGTTGCTGCTTACCCCAGCGCGCCAACGGCACCTGTTCAGCAATCTTGATAACCAGCGTCTGCGGCCACACCCGACGCACGCTGACCTGATTGACCCATGGCAGATTGCGTGCCGCACGATGCACCCGCTCCACATCGACGGTAAAAAAGTTACCCCTGATCTGGCTGCCCACGGCTTGCTCTATCTGCAATCGATCCAGATAGCGAAGCTGACCGTCTATCCGCACCACCTTAAACGGCAGGACCCTGGGGTCCAGCAGCTTTTCGGCCACCCAGACGGCGCCGCTTCCAATGACTCCAAACAGCAGCAAAGCGAGCATCCAGCGCCCCGCCCTCGACCAGTCCAGCTGCGGTTGAATCGGCGCACTTTTGCTTTTGCTGATTCTGTTTTTCGCGGTTGCCATCAGCGCGCCACCACTCCCTGCTCTAGGATCCGCCAGACCAGCTGGTCGAAGGTGATATCTTTTTCCCGGGCCGCCATAGGCACCAGGCTGTGGCTGGTCATTCCAGGTACAGTGTTGACCTCTATAAGGAACAGCTCATTGTCCTGATTCATCATCATGTCGACCCGACCCCATCCACTGGCCCCCACAGACTGGAATGCAGCGAGCGCAAGCTCCCTGACCTTTTTTTCCTGATCATCGGCGAGCCCTGCCGGGCAGTGGTAGCTAGTGGTGTCCACGTGATATTTTGCGGCGTAGTCATAGAACAGGTGCGGCGTCTCCAGGCGGATCGCCGGCAGCGCCTCTCCGTCCAGAATAGCGACGGTAAACTCGGCACCCGTGACCCAGCGCTCCGCCATCACTTCACCGTCATAGTCGGCTGCCGCGCGCCAGGCTGAGCGCAATCCTGCTGCGTCGTCGACTTTCGCCATACCGATACTGGAGCCCTCATGCACCGGCTTGATCATCAATGGAAATCCGAGCGCCCCGGCAGCGTCCAGATCCTGTTCGCTCCGAATCATCGCAAACGGTGGCGTCGGCAAGCCCAGCCCGCGCCATAACAGCTTGCAACGGTACTTATCCATAGCCAACGCCGAACCGGCAACAGCACTGCCGGTGTAGGGCAGCCCGATGGTCTCCAGCGCGCCCTGTATTACGCCGTCCTCACCACCGCGCCCATGCAGAAGAATGAAAACCCGATCGAATCCACCCGCCTGCAACTGCGTGAGTACGTCCCTGCCTGCATCGATGCCGACAGCATTGACACCGCTGCGCAGCAGCGACTCCAGCACGGCATTGCCGCCATCCAGGGAGACTGCCCGCTCCGCTGACTGACCGCCCATGAGCACCGCCACCTTGCCGAATTCGGATGCGTTCTCGATCATTGTTCCGGCTTCCTCTCACCTACCATGTGCACCTCGGTTTGCAGACATACTCCGCTGGCCGCCTCTACGCGATCCCGCACCAGATTAATCAGCGCCTCGATATCGCTGGCGCTGGCACCACCGGCATTGATGATGAAGTTGGCGTGCTTTTCCGACACAACCGCCCCACCGATACGTTCACCCTTCAAACCCGATGCCTCGATCATGCGCGCAGCGTAGTCGCCCTCGGGATTACGGAATACCGAGCCACAACTCGGCAATCCGATGGGTTGGCTCTCGGAACGCCGCGCCAACAACTGTTTGATTTTCTGCTGACCGGCAGCCACATCCCCGGATTGAGTCGTTAAACCGGCGGCCAGAAACCACTCTCCCTCGGCGCCTTTGACCCGCCGGTAGCCAACCTCGAACCGGGGAGGATCACGCCGGCGTACGCAACCCTGTCGGTCCAGGGTCTCCACCCAGGCAACCGCCCCCCAGGTCTCTCCTCCGAAGGCGCCGGCATTCATCGCCAGCGCGCCACCCATGGTGCCGGGGATTCCCGCCAGAAACTCTATGCCCACTCTCCCTTGCCGGGCGGCAAAGCGCGCAACCTTGGCACAGGAGACCCCGGCCTCACTGTACAGGAGCCCATCCGGCTGCATTTCCAGTCGCTCAAGAGATCCCTGGGTAGCGATAACCGTACCTCTGAATCCGCCATCACGAACCAGCAGATTGGAGCCCAGCCCAAGCCACAACAGCGGCTCGTCCGCTTTAAGCTGGCGCAAAAAATCGACCAGATCCTGGCTGTCCGCCGGCCGATAGAGGCACTTTGCCGCCCCCCCTACCCGCCAGCTGGTGTAGTCGGAGAGAGGGACGTCATGCAACAACTCACCGCGCAACGGCTGTCGCTTCATCGCTGCCATCACCTGCGTCTGCTCCTTTGATCTGAATCTCTTGGAACGCTCACCCCGGGTTTTGCATCCTTTGGTCTGTCTGCCTGAAGCGGCTCCCGCCCGGCATGCAACGGCGCCAGTGATTCGCCGCAACCCATATGCAACTTTTTTTCAGAAGCCGCGTTCATAGCGCCTCTCCGCTGCTTGAAAAGCGATGCGGCAGTTCCGTCGCCACGGCACCGATATCGCCTGCGCCCATGACAACGACGATGTCACCCGCCTCGACCAATCCGCAAATGACCTCAGGGAGTTCGGAAATTGGATCGACGAAAATCGGGGCCACCTGACCCCTCGCCCGGATCGCCCGACTGAGCGTGCGACCGTCGGCGCCCGCTATGGGAGACTCACCCGCTGCGTAAACTTCGCCCAACAACAACATATCGGGGCGTGACAGCACTTGAACGAAATCCTCAAACTGCTCCTGGGTGCGCGTATACCGGTGCGGCTGAAATGCCAGCACAAGGCGCCTGCCAGGCCAGCCTTCCCGCACCGCAGCAAGGGTTGCCTCAAGCTCTCTGGGGTGATGCCCATAGTCATCCACAAGCATAATGTTGCCGCCGTCCGGCAAGCGGCATTCGACGGCCTGAAAGCGACGGCCAATGCCTTCAAAACCGTCCAGCGCCCGCTGGATCGAAGGAATCCCACAACCAAGCTCCAGCGCAACGGAAATCGCCGCAAGCGCATTCTGCACGTTGTGTCGCCCCGGCATTCTGAGCGTCACGTCAAACGCCGCGGTCGACGCGCACTCGACCCGGAAAAAGGTGGTCAATCCCGTCTGTTTGACGTCCACTGCCCGCACATCCGCATCGGGCGAAAAACCATAGGTGGTAACCCGCCTGGTCACCTGGTCCAGCAATCCCCGGACCTCTGCGTCATCGATACAGAGCACTGCCAGGCCATAGAAAGGCAGATGATGCAGAAACTCGACGAATGTCTGGCGCAGACGGTTGAAATCCCCGCCATAGGTGGTCATGTGATCGGCATCCACATTGGTTACCACCGCCAGCATCGGCTGTAGATAGAGGAAGGATGCATCGCTTTCGTCCGCCTCAGCTACCAGATACTCACCAGTACCCAGCTTGGCGTGGGTTCCCGCTGAATTGAGCTGCCCGCCAATGACGAACGTGGGATCCAGGCCGGCTTCGGCGAGCACACTGGCGACCAGGCTGGTGGTTGTCGTTTTGCCGTGGGTACCCGCCACGGCTATGCCGTAGTGAAAACGCATCAATTCGGCCAGCATCTCAGCCCTGGGAACCACCGGTATGCGTTGTTGGCGTGCCGCCGCAACCTCGGGGTTACTCTCTTTCACCGCGCTGGAGATAATAACCGCGTCGCTACCTTCGATATGGGAAGCGGCATGCCCGCAATAGATCACCGCGCCCTGATCGGCCAGGCTTTGGGTGGCCGCATTGGTTTTCAGGTCTGAGCCGCAAACCTGGTAACCCAGATTTAGCATTACCTGGGCGATGCCGTTCATACCAGAACCACCGATTCCGACGAAATGGAGCTTTCGTATACGCCCCATCGACTCGGCGGAACGCTTGTTTGGTATATCCCGCTGCTGGCTGTTCATCGCGCCACCTCTTCGCATATATCCGCCACCCTGAGCGTCGCCTCCGGCAATGCCAGCTGGCGTGCAGCAATCGCCATCCGCGACGTTTTTTCGCGATCACCGATCAAAGAATCTAGAAGAGCCGCGAGACTCTCGCTGTTCATCTGCGACTGGGGCATCAGCAGCGCTGCGCCCGTATCCACCAGATAGCGGGCATTTTTGGTCTGGTGGTCGTCCACCGCATGCGGATAGGGCACGAGAATGGCCGCCACACCGGCGGCAGCAATCTCGGCTATGGTGAGAGCACCGGCGCGGCAGACGAGCAGATCCGCCCAGTCATAGGCCGCAGCCATATCTTCGATGAACGGCATGACCTCCGCTTCCACGCCGGCCTCCCGGTAAGCCCGCGCAGTCGCCTCCGCTTTATCCCTGCCTGCCTGGTGTTGCGCCAATGGCCGGTGTTCCGGGTTCAGCAGCGCCAGTGCCCCGGGCAGTGTCTCGTTGAGAACCTGGGCGCCCTGGGAACCGCCCAGAATCAGCAGGCGAAGCGGTCCGGAGCGACCCGCCATGCGCAGCGCCGGCGTTTCCAGCCCGGCGATATCCGACCGCACCGGGTTACCTGTCAGACTGGCGCGGCGGGAGGCGTCGAAGCTGCCCGGAAAGGCTTCCGCCACCCTGCTTGCCCAGCGTGCCAGCCAGCGGTTGGTCATGCCCGGCACCGCGTTCTGCTCATGGATTACCAGCGGAATTCCCATCACCCTGGCCATCAAACCGCCCGGACCGGATACGAACCCCCCCATTCCCAGCGCGATCCGAGGGCGCTTTCTGAGCAGCACGATCAGTACCTGGAACAACGCGATGCTCAGCTTGAACGGCGCCGCCAGCCAACGCAGGATCCCGTTGCCGCGCAATCCATGGATACTGACCCACTCCATGGAGAACCCATGCTGCGGAACCACGCGCGCTTCAAATCCGTCCGGGCTGCCGAGCCAGAACACATCCATTCCACGGGCGCGCAACTCTTCGGCCACCGCAAGAGCCGGGAAGACATGTCCGCCGGTACCGCCAGCCATCACCATTACTCTTGCGCCCATTTCATCCCCCGTTCTCCAATGGAAGACCGGTATTGATCTCGTAGTCGATGCGCAGCAGCATCGCGATGATGATGCAGGCGACGATGATGCTGTTGCCGCCGTAGCTCATCAGCGGCAGCGTCAAACCCTTGGTGGGCAGCAGACCCACGTTGACCCCAATATTGATGAACGCCTGCATACCCAGCCAAAGCCCCAGCCCCTGAGCAACATAGGAAGCGAAACGGAATCCGCTGCGCTCAGCTTTGGCAGCCATTGAAAAAGCTCTGGTGACGATGAATGCAAACAGCAGAATAACGACCAGAGTCCCCGCCAGACCCAGCTCTTCGCCGATCACGGCCATCAAAAAATCGGTATGCGCCTCGGGCAGATAAAACTGCTTCTGGATACCGCTGCCGAGACCGACCCCGAGCCATTCGCCGCGTCCGAAAGCGATTAAAGCCTGGGCCAACTGATAACCAGCGCCTTCGACATCGGCCCAGGGATCCAGGAAAGTTGTCACCCGCTGCAACCTGTATGGGGAGACAATCACCAGGCTTGCCATGACCGAACCCGCCAGGCTTGCCAATATGCCAAACTGCCAGAGCGGAACGCCGCCGAGAAACAGCATGCCCATGGCGGTGACCAGCAGCACAGCCGTGGTTCCAAAATCCGGCTGCAGCATAATCAACCCGGACGCCAGCAACAGCAGTAGCATAGGCTTCATGAACCCCCAGACACTGGAAGCCACCTCCTCCTGCCGCCGCACCAGATAGCCGGCCAGATAGACCACCATAAACAGCTTCATGAACTCGGAGCTTTGCAGGTTAAACGAACCAAGCGGTATCCAGCGGGTCGCGCCGTTCGCCTCCCGCCCCAATCCTGGGATAAGCACCAGCAGCAGCAACACAAGCCCCAGAAGGAACAGAATGGCGCCTGACTTCTCCCAGTATTTAACCGGTATAGAAAACACCACCACTGCACTGATGACGCCGAGAAACAGCGCGATCAGGTGCCTGTTCAAGAAGTAGAACGGCGCATCCCCGATACGATGCAAAGTGGCGGAAGCAACCATCACCAGGCCCAGGCCGAGCAGCGCGGATGCAGCGAATATCACCCAGTAGTCGAGCGCCGGCAGAAGTGTCACTCCTCTACCGGGTGTGGCCTGGCTGCGCAGCTGACTGGTCACTCTTCCAGCCTCCTTACCAGGTCGATAAACAGCTCACCGCGCTGCTCATAGTTGCGAAACATGTCGAAGCTCGCACAGGCCGGTGACAACAGTACGCTATCACCCGGCAGCGCCTTCTCTGCGGCCAGGGATACCGCGCCGGCCAGATCCTGCGCCTGCAGCAGCGGCACCGCCTGTTGCAGCGCATGCTCAATAATAGCGGCATCGCGCCCGAACAGAATGACACAGCGGGCGGTCTGAGCGACCACGGGCGCCAGCACAGTGAAATCGGCGCCTTTCCCATCCCCGCCTGCAATCAATACGATACGGCTCTCCTCTTCTGCCGAATGCAATCCCTGCAGGGCCGCCATGCAAGCGCCCGGATTGGTACCTTTGGAATCGTTGTACCAGCGCACCCCCCTGCGCTCTCTGACAAACTGGGTACGATGAGGCATACCACGGTAGCCTTTCAAACTGCTTAGCATCCCCTCCATTGAGAGTTTTAGCGCAGACCCCATTGCCAGCGCGGCCAGCGCGTTGGCCTGATTGTGGCTTCCCTGAATCAGCAGCTCGGAAACCGGAAGCAGCAGTTTCTCGCCCAATGCGAGCCAACTTTGACCTTGATGACTGCGCCGGCCAAAATCATTTTTACCGGGTTCGCCGAGTGAAAAAAACAGGCGCTCTTCACTGTCATCACACATCGCCATCACAGCGGCATCATCCCGGTTGAACACACCTGTCCCTGCATTCGCATAGACTTTGCGCTTGGCTTCGACGTATGCCTGATAATCCGGGTAACGATCGAGGTGATCGGGAACCAGGTTGAGGAGTGCCGCGACTTTCGGCTCCAGCGAACGGGTGGTCTCCAGTTGGAAACTGGAGAGCTCAAGCACATAGAGGTCCACCTCGTCATCCAGCAGATCCAGCGCCGGCTGACCAATATTGCCGCCTACTTTAACCCGCAGATTTTGCGCTGCAGCCATTTCGCCCAGCAGGCTGGTCACGGTGCTCTTGCCATTTGATCCGGTTATCGCCACGTAGGGTGCGTTTGCCACCTGACAGAAAAGTTCGATATCGCCCAACACCGATACGCCCTGGGTAATCGCCTGTTGTATCAGCGGTTCACTCAACGAAACGCCGGGGGAGACAATCAACCGTTCCGCGGCACTGAACACGTCGCTGTTGAAACCTCCCAGAAAAAGCGCTGTATCGGGCAACTCTTCACGTAACTGTTCCAGTGCGGGTGGAGACTCACGGCTGTCGGTCACGGCCAGGGGCACTCCACGGGAGGAGAGATAGCGGGCGCAGGAGAGCCCGGTCTCTCCAAGACCCACTATCAGCGTTTTGCGCCGTCTCTCCGCTGTGTGATCTGCCTGCTTTTTCATATCTCGATCATCATCTGATTTTCAGGCTGGCAAGCCCGATGAGCACAAGAATCACGGTTACGATCCAGAAACGTACAATCACCCTCGGTTCCGGCCACCCCTTCAGCTCGAAATGGTGGTGCAGTGGGGCCATGCGGAAAATTCTCCTGCCGGTGAGTTTGAACGAAACCACCTGCAGAATTACCGATACTGTCTCCATCACAAAGACGCCGCCCATAATCAGCAGCACCAGTTCCTGACGCACGATAACAGCCACCACACCCAGCGCTGCACCGAGCGCCAGGGCACCCACATCGCCCATAAAAACCTGGGCGGGATAGGCATTGAACCAG
>Ga0316201_10003434_pt1 | contig 11685 bp, 9 predicted proteins | sample CS6wburrow_MG_FD_204516 | JGI IMG/M metagenome (GOLD analysis project Ga0316201, IMG submission 204516) | Coastal sediment microbial communities from Delaware Bay, Delaware, United States - CS-6 worm burrow | ecosystem: Environmental > Aquatic > Marine > Coastal > Sediment | place: USA: Delaware... | reverse complement strand
TAAACGTTCGAACTCTCCTGGGTGGGGCGTTAAAACAGCATCCTTTGGTAATAATTTGAGCAGGCTTTTCTTTTTCGATAATAAGTTCAGTGCATCGGCATCTATTACCAGCGGTATTTTATTCTCCTTTAAAAAATTTTCAAATCCTTCGGCTGTTTTTGTGCTTGTTCCCATTCCCATGCCCACACCTATCACTGTTGGTTTTATTTTAGAATTGAAATACTGAATTTCATTTTCGGCATCTACTTCAACCATCGCTTCCGGTAAGGCGGTTTGCACAATTTGATAACCGCATTTTGGTATATAGGCCGTCACCAATCCGCTACCTATGGTCAAGGCGGCTCTAGACGACAGGGTTACAGCCCCAATTTTACCAAAACTGCCACCCAACATAAGTGCATGACCGTAATCGCCTTTATGCGAAAATTTCTTTCTGAATTTATAGATGGGCTGTACATCAGTTTTGTAAGTTAAGTAAAAACTAGTCTTTGCTTTTTCCAAATAGGCTGCATCTAGACCAATATCGATTATTTCCCAGGCGGATACGTATTCCTGATTTTCAGGTAAAATAAATGCCAATTTTGGTGTTTGGAAGGTTAGGGTAAAATACGATCTAATTACAGATGCTGCATCTGTCACCGGTTTATCTGCAAAAAGTCCGGAAGGAAAATCTATCGAAAGTATATATGCATTTGTAGCGTTCAAAAATTGAATAGTTTCTTTAAGAACACCCTCAGGACTGCGCTTAAGACCTAATCCAAATATAGCATCAATTACCATGTCATTTTCGGTAATCAAAGGGAATTCAGACTTACAGGTGATCATCTCAGCCCAAACACCAATTTCCTTTAATCTTTCATAATTAACTAAAAATGCATCCGAGCGCTTGTTGCCACAATTTACTATATATGTTTTTACATGATATCCATGTTGCCCTAGATGTCTTGCTATTACCAATCCATCCCCACCATTGTTTCCGGTACCACAAAATACATGTATCGGCACAGCATTTCCTTGAAGTCTTTTATCAATCCATTGAAAACATAAGGTTGCAGCTCTTTCCATTAAATCTATCTCGGCGAGATTACCATTTTTAATGGTAATTAGGTCTGCTTCGTAAAGTTGTTGAGCAGATAATATTTTCATAGATCTAACCTTTTATGATAATTGATTCTTTAAGAAAAAATCGCTAATCTTGTTCAAGATTAAAAAATATTTTTACTTATATTCCCCCATGGCCGCGTATTTAGCCATTCTTTTTTTGACTAATGCCGGTTTTGTTAACTTCTTTAATTCGTTATAAGCCTTTACAATTTGTCTTTCAACAATTTTAAAGGCCTCTTCCCTATTACTGTGAGCACCTCCAAAAGGTTCTTTTATGATTCCGTCGATCAATTCTAACTTTTTCATGTCCTTCGCTGTCAGCTTTAACGCTTCGGCGGCCTGCTCTTTGTATTCCCAGCTGCGCCATAAGATCGATGAACATGACTCTGGAGAAATTACGGTATACCAGGTATTTTCCATCATATAAACACGGTCTCCTACACCAATGCCCAAAGCTCCACCAGAAGCGCCTTCACCAATGACGATGGTAATGATAGGCGTTTTTAAAATCGTCATTTCATAAATATTCCTTGCAATAGCTTCTCCTTGCCCGCGTTCTTCAGCTTCCAAACCTGGAAACGCACCAGGTGTATCTAATAAGGTCACAACCGGAATACCAAATTTTTCTGCCATCCTCATTAGTCTCAACGCTTTGCGATATCCCTCCGGGTTGGCCATACCAAAATTTCTATACTGACGTGTTTTTGTATTATACCCTTTTTGCTGACCTATGAACATATAAGACTGGTTTCCGATTTTTCCCAATCCTCCTACCATAGCTTTGTCATCGGCAAAACTCCTATCACCATGAAGCTCCATAAAAGTACCTTTGGTGAATGCTCTCATAAAGTCTAAAGTATAGGGTCTAGAAGGGTGTCTTGATAATTGAACACGTTGCCACGCAGTAAGGTTTTTATAAATATCTTTACGCGTTTTTTCAAGTTTTTTCTCAATCTGCTCACAGGTTTCAGTCACATCTACATCGCTCTCCTCTCCAATCGCCAAGCATTTTGTTAGTTGTTCTTCTAACTCTTGTATTGGTTTTTCAAAATCTAAATATTCCATCAGGGTCGTTTTAGTTAGGTTATACAAATATATGAACTTTGTTTGTATACTTTATTTACTTTTAATTCTAAATAATCCGGGTTTATATTTTATCAGGCCGTTTAAAACCACCGTAATTAATATGATCAGGGCACCATAATAGAAATTTGGTGTCATAATTTCTTTTTGGCCAAAAATTATGATGGCCAAAATAATACCGTATACCGGTTCTAAATTGATCGTGAGCATCATAGTGAATGGACTAACACTTTTTAAAACCATAGTAGAAGCCACAAAGGCATAAGCGGTACATACTGAGGCTAAAATTAAAAGATACAACCAGTCAGATTTGCCAAGCATAAAAAATTCAGCATCTATGGTACCATTGAATAATAAAAGTACGGTTATAAAAATTACCGCAAAAAATAATTCATAAAAGGAAATAATGGTAGCATTATGGAATTTAATTAGATCGGCATTTAAAATAGAAAAACTTGCAGATAATAGGGCCGAGATCAAGGCGAAAATAATTCCAAACATATATTCCGTTTCGGCGTTGAACATGATTACCAATCCAATAACGGCCAACAACGAAAAAATGAGTTCGTAAACAACTATCTTCTTTCTAAAGATTACGAACTGGATAAGCATTACAAAAAAAGCTCCTGTTGACATAGTAGCCAAGGTTACCGAAACATTAGAAATTTTAATTGCATAAAAAAATGTGATCCAGTGTATTGCTATCAAAATTCCACCAATGAAAAATCTAAACAGCTCTTTAATTGTCTTTTTAAAGGAAATATTTCTTGCTATAATGAAAATAAAAATAAAAATAGTGGCCAGCAATATTCTATACCAAACCAGCGGAATCGCATCTATACTTATCAAAGCACCGAGAATGGCTGTGAATCCCCATATAAAGACAATTAAATGAAGATGTAAATAGTTGGTTATTTTATCGTTTAGCATTGATGTAGAAATAAACGGCTAGTAGTCCAAATAAAATATTAGGCAGCCAAACCATAAATAACGGATTGTAGGTCACCCCGGCTCCAAGCACCTCTGAAACTTTCATAAAAAACACATACACGAACATTAAGCTTATACCAAGGGCCAAGTTTATACCGATACCACCTCTTCTCTTTTTAGACGCCAAAGAAAAAGCAATAATGGTTAAAATTATAGATGAAACTGGAATACTTGTACGCTTATACAATTCTACCTTATACTTATTAAGACTTTTAACACCCCTTTTTTCTGATTCCTTAATATGTTTAGCTAATTCGTTTGAAGGCATTTCTTTGGCCAAATAATCGACATAGAGAAGATCTTTTGGTAAAAAATTAAATGTAGTATCGAGCTTTCTTCCTGTTTCTATACTGTCGATCTGAGCATAAATTTTGCGTTTTCTGTAATTATTAATTGAAAAGGTACTATCCTTTTCGTTCCATCTCACGTTCTGACCAATAATTTTATACTTCAACTGCAATCCATCAAAATGCTCATAAGAAAAATCGAATCCCAGATTGCTTTTAAAGTTAAAATTTCTAAAATAAACAAAATCATTCTCTGTTAATTGCAAACTTACGTTCATTACATTGGTCTTTGATTTTGGAATTTTTCTAAGATAGGTTTCCTCAAACTCCTCAAAGGTCTTATTAGAATGAGGCACGATAAAGTGATTGGCCAACAGGGATATAATTCCGATAATCACAGCTCCTATAAGATAAGGTCTCAACAATCGCCTAAATGATATCCCGGCACTATGAATGGCTACGATCTCAGAATTGGAGGCTAATTTTGACGTAAATAATATGGTAGAGATAAACAATGCCAATGGCATAAATGTATTCCCATAATTAATTATAAATGGTACGTAATAATCATTTATAATTTCGGCGACGCCAAGATCAGCATGCTCTAAAAATCTCCCGATCTTTTCGGAGACATTTATAGCAATGGCAACGGGTACAAGTATGAGTAAGGTAAAAATAAAAGAAGTAAAATATTTCTTTAATATGTATTTATCTAAAACCAGCAAAGTTTACAGTCTTTTATTCATTTGTTTTACCATTTTATTTTTCCAAACAGTAAAATCTCCCGCTAAGATATGCTTTCTTGCCTCACGAACCAACCACATATAAAAACCGAGATTATGAATGGTCGCGATCTGTTTTGCTAAATATTCTTTGGCAATAAATAAATGTCTTAAATAGGCTTTTGAATATTGTGAATCTACAGAACTTATGTTCATGTTATCTATAGGAGAAAAATCATCGGCCCATTTTTTATTTTTGATATTTATGGTGCCATGAGCTGTAAAAAGCATCCCGTTTCTTGCATTTCTAGTAGGCATTACACAATCGAACATATCTATTCCTAAAGCAATATTTTCCAAAATGTTGATCGGGGTACCAACACCCATCAGATATCTCGGTTTGTCTTCGGGTAGGATATTACAAACGATTTCTGTCATTTCATACATTTCCTCAGCAGGTTCACCTACCGACAAGCCCCCGATTGCATTCCCTTCTGCTCCTACCGAACTTATATATTCAGCCGATTGTTTGCGAAGATCTTTGTATGTACTACCCTGGACTATTGGGAACAGCGTTTGTTGGAATCCATATTTTCCCGGTGTTTTTTCAACATGTGCAACACATCGATCTAACCATCGGTGGGTCATATGCATAGATCTTTTAGCGTACTTATAATCGCATGGGTATGGCGTACATTCATCAAAGGCCATAATAATATCAGCGCCTATGCTGCGCTGTATATCCATTGAAAATTCGGGAGAGAAAAAATGCGTTGAACCGTCAATATGTGATTTGAATTTCACTCCTTCCTCATTGATCTTTCTATTACCTGAAAGGGAATATACCTGATATCCGCCACTATCGGTAAGTATTGGAAGGTCCCAATTCATAAACTTATGTAAACCCCCCGCCTTTTCTAATATTTCTGCCTGTGGCCGAAGATATAAATGATAGGTATTTCCCAAAATAATTTCGGCCTTGATATCATCTTTTAATTCGTGTTGATGTACGGCCTTTACCGAAGCCACAGTACCTACAGGCATAAAGATTGGTGTTTCTATACTACCATGGTCGGTAGTAATAATACCTGCTCTTGCTTTACTAACCTGGTCTGATCCTTTAAGCTGAAATTTCATTTGTATTTTTAAACATTAAATCTAAAGTGCATGATATCGCCATCTTTTACTATATACTCTTTACCTTCAATGGCCAATTTACCCGCTTCCTTTACCTTTGCTTCGCTACCATAATGAACAAAATCGTCGTATTTCATCACTTCTGCCCTGATGAAGCCTTTTTCAAAATCGGTATGGATAACTCCGGCAGCTTGTGGAGCCGTTTCACCAACATGCATGGTCCATGCCCGAACCTCTTTAACTCCGGCTGTAAAGAAGGTTTGTAAATTCAAAAGTTTATATGCCGCCCTTATGAGGACTGAGGCACCCGGTTCATCCAATCCAAGATCTTCAAGGAACATTTGGCGCTCTTCATAGGTTTCCAATTCCATGATGTCGGCTTCTGTACCTACTGCCAACACTATTACTTCGGCGTTTTCATTTGCCACAGCTTTTTTTACTTTATCAACATAAGCATTACCGCTTTTTGCAGACGCTTCATCGACATTACACACATAAAGCACAGGTTTATCTGTGAGAAGTTGTAGCGGCTTGATATATTCTTCACGTTCTGAAGGCGTAAATTCAATGGCTCTCACAGAAACGGCGCTTTCCAAACCTTTTTTTGCTTTCAATAGCGCTGCTTCCTCTTTTTGCGCCTCTTTATTTCCGGTTCTAGCTGCCTTTTTTACCTTTTCAAGTTTCTTTTCAACGGCCTCAAGGTCTTTTAATTGTAATTCGATATCGATCGTTTCCTTATCTCTCACAGGATCTATGGTCACGTCAACATGCACGATATTGTCATTATCAAAACAACGCAATACATGAATAATGGCATCTGTTTCTCTAATGTTACCCAAAAATTGATTTCCCAAGCCTTCTCCTTTGCTCGCTCCTTTTACAAGGCCCGCAATATCAACAATATCAACTGTTGCAGGAATAACACGTTCGGGTTTTACAAGTTCTTCCAATTTTTCTAATCGTTTATCCGGCACATTCACAACCCCAATATTAGGTTCTATAGTACAAAATGGAAAATTAGCACTTTGTGCCTTGGCGTTTGATAAACAATTAAATAAAGTTGACTTTCCAACATTTGGCAATCCTACAATTCCGGCTTTCATTTTATAATTTATGTTTTAATTCTATTGACGAATATAATTTCAAAATTAAAGTTATTTCTAATCTAACTTATTTAAAATAATTTGTAATTCTGAAGCTATAAATTGATATAATCAAGCTATTAATTTAAGCGGTGCAAATATAGTATTTACAGCGGACTATAATTCAAAATTACAATCAGTTTTAAAATTCATATTAATTTTTTTTTATGAAATAGTGTATCTTCGTTTTAACTAATCAAATAATTACAATTATGAGAAAATTTTATTTCATGCTTATTTTGTGCTTTATGGGCGTTTCGATTGCTTTTGCACAGAATAAAATTTCAGGTAAAGTAACCGACACTAATAATCAACCTTTACCAGGTGCCAGTATTATAGAAAAAGGTACATCCTCAGGTACCACAGCCGATTTTGATGGGAACTATATGTTAACCGTTAGCGATAATGCTATACTTGTGGTAAGCTTCGTTGGATATCAGACCAAAGAGATTGCCGTAAATGATAGATCTGTTGTTGATGTTGTCCTTAGTGAAGGTGAAGATCTTGGCGAGGTGATCATTGTTGGATCACGTAGTCCAAAAAGAACAGCTGTTGATACACCTGTTCCTGTGGATATTTTAGATGTTTCCGAAATATCGAATTCTTCAGGTAAGGTCGAAATAAATGATATTTTACAATATGCTGCGCCATCCTTTAATGCGACGAAGCAATCAGGTTCTGATGGGGCCGACCATATTGTTCCTGCTTCATTAAGAGGTTTAGGTCCAGATCAAACTTTAGTATTAATTAATGGAAAACGAAGACATCAGTCATCTTTGGTAAATGTTTTTGGAACCAGAGGCCGCGGAAATTCCGGAACCGACCTTAATGCAATTCCTGCTTCTGCAATTAAAAGAATTGAAGTTTTGAGAGATGGTGCTTCTGCCCAATACGGATCAGATGCTATTGCAGGTGTAATTAATATTGTATTGAAGGATAAAACTGATGGATTTACAGGAGGCATCACTTATGGTGCTTACAGTACAGCTATTGGTGATGGTTGGGAAGAAGCTACCGGTGAAACCCTTTATAATGTTGAAGGAAAAAATAGATTAGATGGTGACGATAAGAATTTTGATGGAGCCACTGTAAAAATTGATGCAAATTACGGTGCTGATCTGGGCAAAAATGGAGGATTTTTGAACTTCACGACCGAGTTTTTATCTAAACAAAAAACTTTAAGGCCAGGATTCTCATGGAGAAAGGGTTATGGAAGTGCAGGTTTGGACGGATTTAATTTTATGGTAAATTCTGCCATACCGGTTGATGATAATACCGAAATATATGCTTTTGGAGGTAGAAATTTTAGGGATACGGATGCTTATGCCTTTTCAAGGGATGGTTTCAATGATGGCGATAATAGGGCGGTTCCAAGCCTATACCCTAATGGATTTACACCTAGGATCACTTCACTAATTACAGATGCGTCAGTTTCTGCAGGTATTAAGCATAAAATGGCTAACGGTTGGAATGTTGATTTTAATAATACCTATGGCAAGAACAATTTTCATTATTATATAAAAGGAAGCAATAACGCGTCTATGCAAAGTGCTTCTCCAACAGATTTTGATGCTGGAGGGCATTATCTTTCGCAAAATACGACTAGTTTAGATTTTACTAAATATTTCGAAGAGGTTGCCGCAGGTATGAATATCGCTTTTGGTATGGAATATCGCACAGAGAATTTCGGAATTTTTGCAGGAGAAGTATCTTCTTATGCCTTATATGATGAAAATGGAATTCCTATTACGAATCCGGCTACGCAAGTTGTCGCAACAGATTCTAACGGCGATGAATTACCCGGAGGTTCACAAGGTTTCCCAGGATACAGCCCAGATAATGTGGTTGACAGAAGCAGGACTAATTATGGAATCTATTTTGATACAGAATTGAATGTGACCGAGAATTTCTTAATAGGTGGTGCCGTTAGATTTGAAGATTATAGTGATTTTGGAAATACTATTAATTTTAAATTAGCAAGTAGGGTTAAAGTTAGTGATGCATTCTCCTTAAGAGGTTCTATTTCTACAGGATTTAGAGCGCCGTCCTTGGCTCAACTTTATTATAATTTGATCTTTAATAATATAGTGGCAGGAGCATCTGTACCTTCATTATTGTCTGCAAATAATAGTACGGTTACACAGGCATTTGGCATTGGACAATTAACCGAAGAAAAAGCATTCAACGGTAGTGTAGGTTTTACGTTTAAAAAAAGTGGATTTAATGCTACGGTAGACTTCTACTCAATTTCTGTTGACGACAGGATCATACTTACCGATAATTTTACAGACCAGGCAATATTAGGGCCGTTAAATGTTGATGCCGCTCAATTTTTTGCAAATGGAGTGGATACAAGAACTACAGGTCTTGATATAGTATTGAGCTATGAAAAAAATGTGGGAAGTAATGGAACAATTAGGACAGGTTTAATAGGAAATTTCAATGATTTAAAAATCGACCGTATCAATAATGGCAACTTAAATGAATTTACCTTCTTTGGCCCATTTTCTCAGGCTTATTTAGAAGCTGCTGCACCAGATTATAAATTTGGTTTAAATCTTGGTTACTCAAATTCAAAATTCGATGCATCAATATCTTTGACACAATTTAGTGAAGTTACCCTTCAGGATTTTCAATGGGTTGATTCTCCTGCAACTACTCAAGCTGAAGCCGATGCATTATTTCCGGTAGCAACAGATATTTATGAAGCATCTTTGATCGCCGATATTAGTATAGGATATAAACTTTCTGATAATTTAAAACTAAATGTAGGTGCGAATAACCTATTTAACAAATACCCAACGCCACAATTTGATGGCTGGACTGATCAAGGTGGATTAGCAGATTCTGTTCAAATGGGATCTGATGGGATGTATATATTTACTCGTTTAAGTTTTAATTTCTAAATAAATATTAATCAAATAAAAAAACCGGGCTATGAAGCCCGGTTTTTTTTATATACAAGCCTTATTACTCCTTGTGCATAAATTTTTGCTTACTCAGTAATTCCTCTTCCGATTCTACATGTTCCTCATCAGGGACACAACAATCTACCGGACAAACCGCAGCACATTGCGGTTCATCATGAAATCCCTTGCATTCGGTACATTTATCCGGTACTATATAATAATATTCATCACTAATTGGTTCCTGGTCTTCATCGGCGTTTACAGCCTGACCATTCGGTAAAACGACATTTCCCTCAAGAGAGGTGCCGTCTTTATATTTCCAATCTTCAGCACCTTCATAAATAGCTGTATTCGGACATTCGGGCTCACAAGCTCCACAGTTTATACATTCATCTGTTATTATAATTGCCATTCTTTTTTTTCAATTAAATTTGCAGGACAAAGCTAATAAAAACAACACGTAAAAAAAATCGGTATATGTCCTTAGAAAAAAGAATCGATACTTTTGTTGAATTGGGTAATTTTATGCGACAGTTCTCACGTCAAAAAATTACCAAAAACAGCGAAGTATTATATAATGAACTCTTTTTTGATGCATTCGCATTACAAATAAAAAGGGCTCAAGAATTTAATGGATGGTTTACGGAAGATAATATATTGTTTGCTTTTGAAAAATGGAGTAACCAATTGATTAAAAATAAATTAGATAATTGGATTTCAACTTATAATTTAAATAACAAGGCACCTAAAACCATTGCAGTTATCATGGCCGGAAATATCCCATTGGTTGGATTTCATGATTTTCTATCGGTATTATTATCCGGAAATAAGGTTCTTGTAAAACAGTCTTCCAACGATAAGCATTTCTTGCCTCTAATAGCTAAATATTTGGAATATTTAGCACCCGAATTAAAGGGATCTATTCAATTTACAGAAGATAAATTAACTGATTTTCATGCGGCCATTGCAACTGGGAGCAATAATACTTCACGTTATTTTGAATACTATTTTGGTAAATATCCTAACATCATCAGAAAGAACAGGAACAGTATCGCTGTACTTACCGGAAACGAAACTCAAGATGAATTGCTAGGCCTTGCTGAAGATATGTTGCGATATTTTGGCTTGGGTTGCCGTAGTGTTTCCAAAATATATGTTCCGGAAAATTATGATTTCGATCAATTATTTAAAGCAATCTACCCATATAGCGATATCATACATTATAAAAAATATCAAAATAATTACGATTATAACAAGGCAGTTTACTTAATGAGTGAATTTAAATTGGTGGAAAATGGTTTTTTAATGCTTAAGGAAGATGCTAGTTATAGCTCCCCCATCGCAACCGTGTTTTATGAATATTATAATGATCTGGATCACATTAAGCAACGATTGCACGATGATTCTGAAATGATCCAATGTGTTGTAAGCAATGTTATTGAAAATGCCGTAGAATTTGGAAAAACACAGGAACCCGGTTTATCAGATTATGCCGACGGTGTTGATACCATGGCGTTTTTGTCTAATTTATAGGTCTTCGAAATCGGTGTCCAATTTGATGTAATCTAAAAATTCGCGTTTTACCGCTTCGTCTTTAAATACACCACCATATTCAGCTGTAACGGTACTGCTGGCCACATCCCTGATGCCTCGTGAGTTCACACATAGATGTTTGGCATCAATGACACATGCCACATCTTCGGTTTCCAGTGCCTTTTGTAATTCTTGTACCACTTGCATTGTTAATCGTTCTTGTACTTGTGGTCTCTTTGCGTAATAATCAACAATACGGTTCATTTTTGAAAGGCCAATTACATTACCATTAGAGATATAAGCAACATGTGCTTTTCCTATTATGGGCAATAAATGGTGCTCACAGGTAGAATACACTGTTATGTTCTTTTCCACCAGCATTTCACCATATTTATAGTTATTATCGAATGTAGATGGACTTGGTTTTTTGGCAGGATTCAGGCCTCCAAAAATTTCTTTTACGAACATTTTAGCTACCCTTCTTGGCGTGCCTTTCAGGCTGTCGTCTGTTAGATCCATTCCCAGTGTATGCAGTATATGTGCCACATCTTCTTCAATAGCTTGAATCTTCTTATCGTCGGAGATCTCGAAAGCGTCCTCACGTAAAGGTGTTTCGGCTGACGTCCCTATATGTTCATCACCGATTTCTTCTATTATTTTAGCCGACTTACCGTTTTTACCTTCAAACATGGTCATAATTTTTTACAAAACTACAAATTCTTCATGGTCTGGAGCAATTCTTCTAGATTTAAAGTGCTTTGCTCACCGGAATTCATAT
>Ga0316201_10003433_pt1 | contig 11688 bp, 16 predicted proteins | sample CS6wburrow_MG_FD_204516 | JGI IMG/M metagenome (GOLD analysis project Ga0316201, IMG submission 204516) | Coastal sediment microbial communities from Delaware Bay, Delaware, United States - CS-6 worm burrow | ecosystem: Environmental > Aquatic > Marine > Coastal > Sediment | place: USA... | reverse complement strand
TCTCTCGTGAAATCGTAATAATTGCCATCACTCAACCTCGCCTCATGTATAGAAAAACAGAAGCAATAGTACCAACTTGTCCGGTATCTGACAAGTACAAAGCCTCCGTTGACCTGTTCAGTATTTCGGTTTGAAATCGAAGCTGTGCCGGGTTTCGACAAATCTTATGGTACGGGTTTTGGAGCGCATGACTATGGAGTGTGTCTCTGCTCCACCGGAATAATACCGAATGCCACGCAATAAATCTCCGTTTGTGACGCCGGTTGCTGCAAAGACAACATCGCCGTTGGCCATTTCTTCGCACTGGTAGATTTTTTCAAAATTGTCGATGCCCATGCCTGCTGCCCGCTCCCGTTCATCGTCGTTCATGAATATCAGGCGACCTTGCATGTCACCTCCCATGCATTTAAGGGCCGCTGCTGCGAGTACACCCTCAGGGGCGCCACCAATGCCGAGCAGCATGTCAACCCCACTGCCTTCGACAGCTGCGGCAATGGCCGGGGCGACATCGCCATCGCTGATCAGGTGAATGCGCGCGCCTGCCTTGCGGATTTCTTCAACAATCTTGTCATGTCTGGGGCGATCGAGAATGACCACAGTGAGGTCTTCGATGTAACACTTCTTCGCATCGGCAACCCGCTGCAGGTTGGTGGCCGGTGAGGCATTTATGTCGATGGCCCCTTTGGCCGTCGGGCCTACGGCAATTTTTTCCATGTACATGTCGGGAGCATGCAGAAATCCTCCCTTGGGAGCCAGGGCGATCGTTGCGATGGAACCGTTGAGGCCTTTGGCGCAAATGTTCGTGCCCTCAAGAGGGTCGACAGCGATATCGACGTTCTGGCCATTGCCTCGGCCAAGCCGCTCGCCGATGTAAAGCATCGGAGCCTGGTCCATTTCGCCTTCACCGATGACGACGGTCCCGGAGATCTCAATCGCGTCCAGGGTGCGACGCATTGCCTCCGCAGCGGCTTCATCGGCCGACATCTTGTCACCTTTGCCGACCCATCGGCCACAGGCCAGAGCGGCGGCTTCCGTGACCCTGACCAGTTCCAGTGCTAGGTTGCGGTCCATTTGATACTCCTTGAAAAAACAATACTGTCCGACAGCGCCCGATATGATGACATCTTTCATGGGCAAAGACAAATTATTTTCAGGGTGAAATAATACTGTTTTCTGAATATAATGGATGCTATAAGATCTTAAAAAATGTGAGGAAATTATGAAGCGGATATTTCTTTTAAGTATTGTCCCCTGGCTGCTGCTGCCGGTGATCGTTGCAGCGGCTACTGCTCGAAATGTTGCGCCCGATGATGCTTACAGTATGGTCAGCAAGCGTGACGGTCTTTATCTTCTGGACGTGCGCACTCCGGGTGAATTTCAACAGGCCCGGCTCGAAGGAGCGCATCTGATCCCCATTGACCAGTTGGTCAACCGCCTTACCGAACTGCCAAAAGACCGGCCGATCCTGGTTTATTGCGCGGTCGGCTCGCGTAGTGCTCAGGTGGTTAATTATCTGGCTCGACATGGCTACCCTGAGGTTTATAATCTGTATGGCGGAATTTATTCCTGGGCTCAAAAAGGTTACCCAATCTTGCAGAGCAGGCCATAGCAAGGGATGAGGTGCGAAGCGTGTGGCGCGACACCATAAGCCATAAGAGAGAACTACACCGGGTAGATGAAAGGATGAACCTGAGTGGCTGGCAGTTTTGACCCGTAGCCGTGAAGACTGTACTGTTTGCCAAAAAGCAGGGTCAGCACCATGGCGACAGCCAAGAGTATGCCGATGATGATTAGAAAGAAATCCAGCCGCATCAATTCGCCTGCCCAGTTGATTGTTGGCTTACACTTAAGGGAAGTATAACAGACATGAATCATCCTTTCCTCTGGGCTCATCGAGGAGCCTCTTCCCTGGCCCCGGAAAACACCATGACGGCGTTTTCCATTGCGGTTGAGTGCGGTGCTGATGGTCTGGAACTTGATATCCATCTTTCTCGCGACGGCGTCCCGGTGGCCATCCATGATGAAACGCTGGACAGAACCACTGAAGGCTATGGCCAGGTCGGGAACAAAACCTTGCGGCAGCTGCAGTTGCTGGATGCCGGCAGTTGGTTTTCAGCGGAGTTTGCAGGAGAATCGATCCCTGTCCTTGAAGATGTCCTGAGAACCTTCAGTGGCCGGGTGCGACTGAACCTGGAAATCAAGGAGTTCAGGGCCGGGGTGGCGGTCCTTGAATTATTAAAACATTATCCCGATGCGGACTGTGTGGTCTCTTCCTTTGATTACCGGCTGCTTGAGCGTTTGCGTGCAGCTGATGAGAAGTTGCCGATCGCCGTTCTCTATGCCTCCGGCAACTGGCGTCATGCCGTGAGGCTCGCCAGCGGTTTACAGGCTGTGGCCTTTCACCCCGAGGCAGCGCAGGTTGGGCGTCCGATGGTCTCCGCATGCCGGCAGGCGCAACTTCCCGTGTACGTTTGGACGGTTGATCATCCGGTGCATGCGAGGAGCCTGTTCCGGACCGGGGTTGCCGGTGTGTTTACCAATGACCCGCTAGCTCTCCGCCAGATTGCCTTGCCTGCTTGTTTCTGGACATAATCCATTCTTGTACTGCGTTGTTGGCTGCGTTACACTGCCGCCTGTTCCCGGAGGTGAATTCCATTATGAGTGACAATCTCCCCCCGCAATCCAAAAAAACGCAACTGGCTGCCCTGCTGCACCGGCAGATTCTGCAGACCGGTAAGATCAGCTTTGCAGAGTTCATGACGCAGGCCCTTTATCACCCGCAACACGGATATTACATGGCCCCGCGCGACCGGATCGGCAAGTCCGGCGATTTCTTTACCTCGAGCAGTGTCAATGCCCTGTTCGGACGCCTGGTTGCACGGCAACTGGCAGAAATGGATGGAATTCTGTCCAGTGGCGTCTTCCAGATTGTCGAGCAGGGCGCCGGAGAGGGACATCTGGCCCTCGATGTTCTCGACGCGCTTGCAGAGGAGTCTCCTGATCTCTACGATCGATTAAGTTATATCCTGGTCGAGGTCAGTTTGGATAATCGCGATCGCCAGGCCGGTCATCTTGCTGGTCACGCTGACAAGGTTCGTTGGTCTGGCGAAGATGAATGGACGATGACTTCTGGCTGCTTCCTGTCGAATGAACTGATTGATGCGTTTCCGGTGCATGTGGTAGAAAAACGAGCCGGTAAGATCCAGGAAGTGATTGTTGACAGTGACGGAGACCTCTTCTCAGAGGTTCTGGATGATAGGTGTCGTTCTGCACTGTCGAATTATTTCGCCTGGCTTGGTCACGAGCCCTCTGAAGGAAACCGGGCTGAAGCCAACCTGCTGGCACCCGAATGGATGCGCAAGGTCGGCGAGCGCATTGCGCGGGGCTTCGTCATGACCATAGACTATGGCTACCCGGCTGCAGAGCTTTATGCCCCCCACCGGAGAAGCGGGACTTTGATGTGCTACCATCGCCATCAGGCAGACGACAACCCTTACGACAGTGTCGGGGAAAAAGACATTACGACCCATGTCGATTTTACCGCGCTGCAAAAGGCCGGAAGCGAGGCAGGGCTCGAAACCTTGTGGTTTGGAGAACAGTATCGTTTCCTGCTCGGCCTCGGTTTCTTTGAGGAGTTGGTGCGTCTGGAGGCCGCCGCAACCGATGAAAATGAAGCCCGGGCGCTGCGTTTGACACTGAAGAACCTGATCATGCCGGAGACCGGCATGGGGGAGACCTTCAAGGTCCTCATTCAGGGGAAAGACACCGGGACCCCGGAGTTGCTGTGCAGTCGTCCGGTTGCGGCAATCCCGTTTGGTTGACCGGTCAGGCCTGATCTGAAAAAGAGGCTCGCGGATCGACTCCCGGCCGTTTACAGCTTATCTGTTAAAATGACCCGACCGGTTTACTAGAAGTATACAAAGCAGGTATACTTTGATCACTACATGCTCAATCCTAAGGAGAATAAACCGATGAAAGAACAGGTACAGGAAGTCTTGGAATTGATTCGCCCTGCATTGCAGGCTGATGGTGGTGACGTCGAACTGGTTGATGTCACTGACGATGGCATTGTCAGCGTCAGGCTGACCGGAGCCTGCGGTTCCTGCCCGATGTCAACAATGACCCTGAAAATGGGTATCGAGAGAACCCTCGTGGAAAAGATTCCTGAAGTCAAAGAGGTGGTTCAGGTCTGATACTGGCTGCTGGAGGAGGCTGTCATGATCAAAATCAAGACCTTCGGCGAACCCCTGCAGCCTTTCAAGGCGCAACGGGAACTCGATGATCTGGATGCACGCGTCAACCAGTTCATCGTTGATCACGGGATCACTAGGGTCCTGTCGGTCAGTGATTCAACAACGGTTGAAGCAGGGAATACCTGCGGGTTGATTCGCGTACTGGTTTACGAGCTGTGACCCGACAGACTGTCGATCGCCAGGAATGAAAATGGGAGGGCTATTTTGGCCCTCCCGTTTTTTATCGCCAGAATCAGCTGGGGCTTTTCTCCCGCACATGATCGGCTACGGCCTGGTCGACGACGCAGATGTGATTTTTCAGCCAGTCGCGAAGGAAGGTTAACGTCTGCAGGGAGATGGCTGCTTCGCCCTGACGATGTCTGCTCTCCAGGTCGGCCAGTTTGGCCATCATCTGCTTGTGCTCCTGGAAGTGTCGCTCCTGGTCCGGTGCGTCGCAGTCCACCATAAATCGCTCTTCCCGGTCAAAATGTGTCTCCGTGTAATGCTTCAATGCTGAAAAGATCGGCAGCAGCAGCGCCCCTCCACTGCCGTCCTGCATGGCCTCGTAAAGATCGTTGATCAGTTTGACCAGGCCCCTATGGTCTCGGTCTATTTCTTCAATCCCTGTGTCGTAGCTTTGATCCCAGACAAACAGCATATTATCCCCTTCTTAAAGCCATAAATAAGGGCTATGACGTAAAATATATTTTCGAATATAAACTAAAAAAGAATTTTTTAAAACAGCGTTTGTATTTTTATTGTATTTTTTTTGGAGACTGCGTAGGTAGATCTCAAGAATCTGGGCAGGTAACCGGTTCTAGCGCGTGTCAGGCCGCAACTGATTCAGGGTGCCGGACAGAGGCAGGACGCCTTCACGTTCGATCGGAATCGTTGTCCTGAGAATTCCCAACCCGCCAATCGTGACCTCGCCGTCGATTCGAAATGCAATCTGGTCCTGGTCCTGTAATTTGCGGGTCAACTGGTAGAGGTTGAAGAGACTGCTCGAAAGACGGATTGACGCTTCGCCTCTCTGTTCGGCCGGAATGGTGAGCGCTTTTGCGGTTTGACCATCGGCAACACGGACATCATTCAGGAAAAGGGTGAATTTCAAACCCTTGATGTCGAGGCTGACACCGTTGGGGTTGTAAAGTTGCAACCTGGCGAGAAAGTTGGCGTGACTCAGAGATAAATCGGTAATTTCGAGACCGGTCAGTTGTACTTCGGGCGGAGCCGGTCGCAGGGCTGCACAGGCAAAAAGGACTGAGGCCAAAAGTATCGCGATCAAGGCTCTTGTGAAGTTCATGCGGTCCCTCTTCTCTGCGTTGCTTTGATTATACCCTGCCTGCGATTATACTCTGCCAGTCGCTTTGACGGGGCACTTAATCCGGAAGCCCCTGCTTTATACTATTCTTTTCTGCGACCATGGATGAATTCTGCCAGTCGCAGAAGCGCCCCCTGACGGGTTGTGATTGCCGCATGGGGACAAAGTTCCTGACAGCAGAAGCATCGAATGCAGCGGCCGTAATCGATACGAACGCCATGCTCGTCCATGTGCATTGCCTGAGGCGGGCAATGCGTGACACAATTGCCGCATAGTAAACATTCCCGGCTGATTTCCGGTTGTGCAGTCATTGCATTTTTTAGAAGGTTCTTCAGCGGGGTCGGCAGGCCGAAGTTGATGTCGGATATTTTGGCTGGGCGAAAACGGTTGGTCTGCAGCTGCGCAAGCGGCGTGCCGTGCAGGTCAAGTTCAGCCAGCGAGACTCCGCTACGGCCGGTTTCGAGGGCGACTCTCTGTGTCCAGACCCGCTCTCCGGGCAGTTTGACTATGGCTGTGGCAACCGTATCGAGAGCCAGGGTGTGCGCCGAGGCGAGCAATGCTCCGATTTGCACGGGATCGCCGTTGCCGGGTCCATTGCCCTCCATACCAACCACCGCATCCATGATCGACAATGCCGGCTCGAAGCGCTCAGCGAGCTCCAGAAGCATCAGAGCGAAAAACGCCTTGTCTGTGCCGGCCTGCAGGTGCAGTCGAACCTTGCGCATGCCGACCACAAGCCCGAAAAGGTTTTTGACCGCCCCGGTATATCCCATCATCTGGTGGGTCTTGAGCTTCGGCAGGTTGATAATGATGTCAGTCTCGAGAGCTTCCCTTGCAACCTCAAGTCGGTGGAAGGTTCCGGAACCGAATTTGACCGGTACGGATTCCTCAAAGTCCGCAAAACGTGCCCCGGTTTCTTCGACGACCTCGTAAATACCGCATTTGCGAGCCACACTCTCCGGTTTGCCAAGCCCGGGTGAGTCACCGACAGTCACGACAGCGCCGGTACTCTGGACCAGCAGAATAACCTGTCGAACGATCTCCGGGTGAGTCGTAACGGCTTTTTCCGGGCTCTTGCCGGCCAGCAGGTTGGGTTTGATCAGGACCTTCTGCCCAGCTTTGACAAAATTTTCGATTCCGCCAAGTGGCTCCAGGAGACGATGCAGGGTTTCTTTCACGCGTCCCGGATCGTAATCCGCAAGCGACTGCAAAGAGACGGGCAGACTCATGCGCCGACTGTCTGGATATGAACATGGCGCTGGCGAGGTCCATCGAATTCACAGAAATAGATGCCCTGCCAGGTTCCGAGCACAGGTTTGCCGTTATTGATAATCAATGTTTCGCTGGCACCGAACAGGCTGCTTTTGATATGGGCCGCGCTGTTTCCCTCGAGGTGGTAATAATCATCGTGCATTGGAATCAGTTTGTCGATCCCCATGATGATGTCACGGCTGACATCCGGGTCGGCGTTCTCGTTTATGGTGATCGCTGCAGTGGTGTGGGGCGTGTATATGACCGCCAATCCTTCGTTAATATTATCCTCCAGAATGGTCTTCAAGACATCGTGGGTAATGTCGATCAGTTCAACCTGTTTATGACTTTTAACCGTCAGGGTTCTCATGAGGCGATTTGATTTACGGCATTGATCACTGCCTGCAGAGAGCGAGGGTGGAAGAGCAGGGATGTGTGTCCCATGCCATCCAGTTCGACAACCTGTGCACCAGGCATCTCTGCCGATTCGGCGGGCAGTACAATATTGTCGTAGCGGGTATAGATTGAGACCGCCTTGGCTTGTTCAGGCCATGCAACGCTGTTGAATTTGATTAGGAACTCGGAGCCGGGCAGCAGGGTCCTGCCCATCGGCGAAATAGCAAAAGGTGCCAGTTTGGAGCCATGGTGTGGAGACCCGAGAGTGACCATACCGTGGACATGTGTTGCCCCTCCGCGATTCTGGACGTAGTTGCGGGCGATCATTCCGCCCATGGAGTGTCCGACCAGAATGACCTTGTCAACTTTCAGTTTGATGCGCAATTCATCCACCTTTTTTACCAGGCTCTCAGTCAGGGTTTCCATGTCGCGCCACGGCGGAGTGCCGAGACTTATAGTCTGCAGGTAACCGGCAGAGCGCAAGCGGAATTGTAGCCAGAAAAGACAGCTGCGGTTCTGGAACAGCCCATGCAGAAGGATAACCGGTGGATGCCCCGACTGCCCGGCCTCCGGTAGCTTGACTGCAGCCCAGCCAAACGGCCGCATGATAATGGTCAGCAGCAGACAGCCCGTCTCCTGGACCAGAAGCCAGATCGCGATACAGACGCCGCGGGAGGTGAAGCGCCGTTCGATAAGATCAGGCCGGGCATTGGCACGCTCGTACCATGCAACGGTATAGCTCAGCAGAACCGCCAGCGCGGTCAGGCAGATAGTCAATTTGACCAGGATAAGCAATAAAGAGAGGATCGTCGTCATATGAAAAAGATTATCCCATGCGGTCGGGAGCGTCAATATGGAGACGAACGATTTAGCATGATTCGGGTCGAGGCGCTTGCGACTTTCGAGCGACTCCAGCAAACAGGCAACTTGCTGGCAGGGCAGAAAATGTTTATGCAACAGGGAAGTCTATGGTAACTTTACACGAAGGTGGATCATGCAGAAATGGATTGATCATTTTACCGGTTATATTGCCGATGAGCGCAACCTGTCACCGCATACCAGGGCAGCTTACCTGCGTGACCTGCATGAGTTCCGAACCTTCCTCGACAATAACGGTGGCTCCGATCGAGCTGCCCTGCTGAAAATCGACACATTTCTCCTGCGCCGTTACCTGGCAGAACTGCACAGACGCAACCAGAGAACATCGATCGCCCGCAAGCTTTCCGCATTAAGAACATTTTTCCGCTACCTGGTCCGCGAAGGGCACCTGCCCGGCAATCCCGCCGAAGGATTATCGACCCCCAAGCTGAACCGTTACTTGCCGAAGACGCTGTCCGTTGATGAAGCGACTGCGCTTATGGAACGCGGCTACGGCAACAGCCTGCTCGATCTTCGCGACCGTGCCATTGTCGAGCTCTTTTATGCCAGTGGCCTGCGTGTCAGCGAACTCACAGAACTCAATGTCGGTTCGCTCGATCTGCGTGAAAAGCTGGTCAGGGTGATCGGCAAAGGACGCAAGGAAAGAATCCTGCCGGTCGGTCGCAAGTCCCATGAAGCCCTTGCCGCCTATCTCGAAGCCAGGGGCGCCCCTGGGGATGATACCCCCTTGTTTCTGAATGCCCGTGGTGGTCGTCTGACCCCCCGCAGCGTGCAACGAAATCTGAAGACCCGCCTGATCAAGGCCAGGATAATCAAGGATATCAGCCCTCACGCACTGCGCCATTCCTTTGCCACCCATCTTCTTGACGGCGGTGCCGACCTGCGCGCCATCCAGGAGCTGCTTGGCCACGCCTCACTTTCCACTACGCAGAAATACACCCAGGTCAGTGTTGATCAGTTGTTGTCTGTCTATGACAAGGCTCATCCGCGCAGCAAGAAGAAGTAATTCGGGGGCTGGAGGCTGGAGTATAAATGACCAAATCGGTCATTATTGTCTTGACAGCTTTTTCTGAGTCAGTAAACTAGCCCAAAATTTAATGTAACTAACTGGTTTTCTTCGAAAGGAGTATTTCAGATGAGTGTTTTGGTTGGCAAGCAGGCCCCTGATTTTACTGCAACAGCCGTCATGGCAGATGGCAGCATTAACCCTGATTTTAAACTTGCCGATTACAGTGGGAAATATGTCGTCCTGTTTTTTTACCCGCTTGATTTTACTTTCGTCTGCCCGACTGAATTGATTGCATTTTCCAAGCGCATCAAAGAGTTCGAGGATCGTGATGTGCAGGTCATCGGCTGCTCGATCGACTCCCAGTTTACCCATATCGCATGGCGCAATACTGCGGTTGATGAAGGTGGCATTGGTGCGGTCGCCTATCCGCTGGTGGCAGATGTCAAGCACGAGATCTGTCGGGCTTACGATGTCGAATTTGCGGACGCCGGAGTTGCTTACCGTGGTTCTTTTCTGATCGGCAAGGACGGCAAGGTCCATCACCAGGTGGTCAATGACCTGCCGCTTGGTCGTAATGTTGACGAAATGCTACGCATGATCGATGCTCTGCAGTTCACCGAGAAATACGGTGAAGTTTGTCCGGCGGGCTGGAGCAAAGGGGAAGAGGGGATGAAGCCTGATGCGGCCGGTGTTGCTTCTTACCTGAAGGGCAATGCTGACTCACTGTAAAGCGGTGATGTGTGGCGCGAGACGCGTGGCGTGAAAAAATAAAATAGAAACGGGCCGGAAATTTTCCGGCCCGTTTTTACGTTATAAAACAGTCCGGATCTCTCTCTTGAGAGGGATCACGCCCCCATCCGTGAGTCACAGCCAGGCAGCCACCGCACACAAGGCGCAGTCGACAAGCAGTGCACTCCTGGCATCCCTGGTGATATTTATGGGCGGCCGGTGAATGGTAAATTTCCTGTAGTGTGTTCCTGTTGAGATCGCCGATCAAGGAAGGGAACTTTCGGCAGGCGTGAACCTGTCCATCCGGCAACAGGGAAACAAAATTGAAGGCAGCACCACAGCCAAAGCCGGTGCAGCCACCGAAGAGGTTGTGTTGTTGTTGCTCAAGTTCGATATTGATCAGGCTGTCCTTGACCGCCATGATCGGGTTGCTGCGGCGGGCCTCTAGGTAGTCGATAACAAACCTGTGATATTCGTCAGTTTGAGGCGGCTCCAGGTTGGCCCCTTCACCGACCATGGCCAGGCGATTATAGGTGAACAGGTCGACGCGGTCTCGCAGCGTCTCTGCCAGGGGCAATACCTGGTCAAGGTTGCCCCGGGTCAAGGTCAGCATGACCATCGAGTAAATCTTCTTCTTTTTCAGCAGTTCAAGAAATTCCAGAGCCGACTGATAGCTGCCTTTGCCGCGGATCTGATCATTATGTTTCTCGAGACCCTCAAGACTGACCTGGAAAAAAGAGGGCTCGGCAATTTGAAGAATTGCTTCGATTTGCGCCTCACTGACCGGGTTGCCGAGGATCGCCAAATTCAGATTGCGATCAAAGGCGGCCTGGTAAAGCTGCAGAAAGTCTGGATGCAGAAACGGGTTGCCGCCGGAAAACGAGACCTGTCCGCCGACATGGTGTTCGCGACAGAACTGGCGCATCTGGTCAAGGATTTTCAACCCTTGCTCCAGTTTGACATCGCTGCGGTCACTGCGGTCGTAACAGTGCCGACAATGCAGGTCACAGCGATGGGTGATATGCCATTGCAGGGTGAACACTTCAGCAGTGGTGAATGTTCCCGCGGCTGCCGCCGCAGATTGGGGTCCTGATGTTTCACGGCGAAGCTTCGAAGGTGGTGACAGCAACAGGCCTTTGCGAATCGCGCTGTCGACGGCGCCATCGATGATACATATGGGCTGGTTGTAGCTTGCCGCGACATCGACCGGGTCAAGCTGCTCAGCAACAATTTTAAGGGCCAGCAACTCCGCTGGAGAAGCTGCGGCCTGCCGTTGTGTCCCGTCAGGATTTTGCCAGAACATCAGGATTTGGGAGGCCGGCTCCGGTTTGACGTCTGAGTTGTCCAGCAGGGCCAGTAATGGCTGCCAGCTCACCTCTACCGCCAACAGTGTAGGGTTGACGACAATCGAACCGCCAGTCGCTCTCAGGGGAACTTTTGGGCTTGTACTGGTCAGGTCATGTCTGACCCGTTCCACCCGCGCCAGGTCGGGCAGATATGCAGGAACAACAGCTGATTCAGCCAGCCTCGCGATCTGTTTGACGAAGCTGTCGGCATCGGACCAGATCGACGAGGATCTCTCCGCAGTGGCAATGCCCTTCGGGAGGTATGCGCAGGATACCGGAAATATTTTTTCAATCTGTTCTTTCATCGGCCAGCCATAAAAAACGGATTGGCCCTGGCAATGCGCAAGGCCAATCCGATCATACGTGATTCCCGTAAATTTTTCAGTCAGGAAGTTTTGTGGTACTCACGGCACCACTTACTTTTTACCACCTCAGCCACTGCCTCCACTCGGTTTTTTTTCTGCCTCTTCAGCGGCCTTGGCCTTTTCCTCCATCGCCTTGGCGCACTCCTCTTCGGTCATCTTC
>Ga0316201_10003432_pt1 | contig 11688 bp, 8 predicted proteins | sample CS6wburrow_MG_FD_204516 | JGI IMG/M metagenome (GOLD analysis project Ga0316201, IMG submission 204516) | Coastal sediment microbial communities from Delaware Bay, Delaware, United States - CS-6 worm burrow | ecosystem: Environmental > Aquatic > Marine > Coastal > Sediment | place: USA: Delaware... | reverse complement strand
ATACACTTTTGGTAAAATTGATTTTGTTGGTAATAGCGTTTATACAGACAGACAATTATCAAGTGTTTTAAGACTACGGGAAGGAGATACCTATAATGGTGTGTTATTAAAGAAAAGAATCGCAGATGACAGCAAACCTGATGGTGATGATCTTACAAACTTATATCAAAATAATGGATACTTATTCTCAACTATAAATCCAGTAGAGGTTAGTGCTGATGGAAATATTATCGATCTTGAGATTAGAATAACAGAAGGCAAACCTGCTTATTTCAATAATGTGACTGTAGTAGGAAATGACAAAACAAACGACCACGTTATTTACAGAGAATTACGTACACGTCCCGGACAGTTGTACAGTAAGGAAAACGTGGTTAGGACCGTTAGGGAATTAAGTCAATTAGGCTTTTTCGATCCAGAGCAGATCTCTCCAAATTTTAAAAACCCTAACCCTACGGATGGAACATTGGATATGGAATACTCTGTTGTGGAACGCGGATCCAGTCAAATAGAACTACAAGGTGGTTATGGAGGTGGAGGGTTTATAGGTACTTTAGGGCTCTCTTTCAATAATTTTGCCATAAAAGATCTATTTAACAAGGAAGCGTACAAACCTGTACCAATGGGAGACGCTCAAAAACTTTCACTTCGTCTTCAAGCAAGTCGATTCTTCCAGACCTACAGTTTCTCGTTCGCAGAGCCTTGGTTTGGTGGTAAAAAACCGGTCCAATTTTCAACATCGATCTCTCATACCAAACAATTTTTGTTTAATCCTTTAACCCGAAATGCCGATAAGAGCAGAAGTTTTAATATCACAGGAATATCTGTTGGCTTGGCCAAAAGGCTGACAGTTCCAGATGACTATTTTACTTTGTCTCAGTCAATAGGGTTCCAACATTATGACCTTAATAATTACAATACCGGACTTTTTACTTTCGGTGACGGTTATTCCAACAACTTGTCATATACAGTTGGATTAAGCAGAAACAGTTCGGGTCCAGGTCCTATTTATCCAATGGTAGGGTCCAATTTTAGTGTAAGTGCTAAATTATCCATTCCATATTCATTATTTAATGATGTAGATTATGAAGGGTTAAGGGAAGAAAGAAATGACTTATCTGAATTACTTACTGATCCTAACATTAGTATAAATGATGCAAATGAAGCAAGTAGCAGAATATCAGAGATAGATCAAGAAAAATATAAATGGCTGGAGTTTTATAAAATTAAGTTTAATGGTGAATGGTATACACGTTTAGTAGATAAACTGGTTTTAAGGCCTAAAATAGAGTTTGGATTTTTAGGCGCCTATAATAATGCAAGAGGAATAATCCCTTTTGAAAGATTTTTTCTCGGTGGTGATGGTCTAGGATTTAATGCATTGGATGGTCGTGAGACCATTGCTTTAAGAGGATATCCTAATCAATCTCTATCCTCACAGGATGGAGGAAGTATTTATAATAAGTTTTCTTTAGAACTGCGGTATCCAATAACCCTGGCACAATCTGCTTCTATTTACGCTTTGACATTTTTAGAAGGTGGTGCGTCATATGATAATTTTAGAGATTACAATCCTTTTAATCTTAATCGATCTGCAGGAGCCGGAATTAGAATCTTTATGCCGGCATTTGGCTTATTAGGAATCGATTTTGGATATGGATTTGATGCGCTCCCTGGGGAATTAATAAAAAATGGATGGGAAACTCATTTCATAATTGGACAACAATTTTAATTTTGGCACGATATTTTCTATATACTGGTGAACAACAAGTAGTCATTGTTAAAATTTTTTCGATTAATTTTCGTTAATTTGAATACAGATAAACTAATGGCGAAGTTGTGAAGTTCATTCGTCCATTTTATAGATTATCAGTTTAAAGATCAATGAAATAAAAATAGATAGGATGAAAACAAAAGTTCTTTTTTTACTGGCAATAGCTTTTATGCTCAGTCTTTGCGCCAATGCTCAAAGAGGTGTAAGAATTGGATATATAGATACTGAATATATTTTAGAAAATGTTCCGGAATATCAGGAAGCCACATCTCAATTAGATAGTAAAGTACAGAAATGGAAAGTAGAAATTGAAAAAAAACTAACAGAGATTGAAAAGAAGAAAAGTGACCTAAGAAATGAAAGCGTTTTACTAACCAATGAATTAATAAAGGAGCGCGAAGAAGATATTTTAATTGAAGAAAATGAAATTCTTGATTATCAACAAAAACGATTTGGTCCAAATGGAGATTTAATCATTCAAAAAAAGCAATTAATTCAGCCTATTCAGGATCAAATATTTGCAGCAGTACAAGACATAGCTAAAAACAAAAAGTACGATTTTATATTTGATAAATCTGCAGATGTGGTCATGTTGTTTTCAGCAGAACGGTTCGATATGAGTGAACAAGTTTTAAGAGCTATAACAAGAGCTTCAAAACGAAAACAAATACAAAGCAGACAGGAAAGAAAAAAAGCGGAAGCCGAAGAAGTTGTTCCGGAAGTAAATTTAGAGCAAGAAGCAAGACAAAAGGAAATTGAAGAAAATAAAGCTAAACGTGCAACAGCAGCAGAAGAGCGCAGAGAACAAATTTTAGCAGATAGGGAAGCAAAAAAACAAGCTGCCTTAGACAGAAGAAAAAAGCTGTTAGAAGAACGTGAAAAAGCGAGACAGGAAAAGTTAAAAGAAAGAGAAAATAACTCAGAATCTAAATCAATAGAAGCCAGCCCTGATGAAAATGTAGAAAGTACTGAACCAGAGTCTGCAGATGAAGAAACTGAAGTAGCAAAAACACCAGAACAATTAATTGAAGAAAGAAGACAACAGAAATTAAAAGACCGAGAAGAAAGACAAAAAGCACTCGAAGAGAAAAGAAAGAAAATATTAGAAGAACGTGAAAAGGCTAGACAAGAAAAGTTAAAAGCCAGGGAAGAGAACAAAACAAAAGAAAACAATTAAAACTTAAATTTATAACACTTAATACTATTTAAAATGAAACAATTTAGAAACCTTTTATTTGCAGCAGCATTATTTTTTGGTGCCGTAAGTTTTACGAATGCACAGAGCAAAGTTGCACATATCAATACACAAGAATTGGTAGCAGCCATGCCGGAAATGAAGGCAGCGCAGTCTCAAATGGAACAATTAGGTAAAACATATGAGGCAGAAATAAAAGAATTAGCAACAGCTCTTCAAAATAAAATGAAAGTTTATGATGCAGAAGCGGCTACTCAAACCGATGAAGAAAACGCTAAACGAGTCCAGGAAGTACAGTCTATGGAACAAAACATTCGCCAGTATCAGGGTAACGCTCAAAAAGATATGCAGCAAAAAGAACTTGATCTGTTAAAACCAATTACTGAAAAAGCTAAAGCTGCAATATTAAAAGTAGCCAGAGCACAAGGATTTGATTATGTTTTAGATTCTTCTCAAGGTGGAGGCGTTATCATGGCTGATGGAAAGGACCTGTTAGCTGATGTAAAGACCGAATTAGGATTTTAATAATACATCTTTAATAACATATAAAAAGCTGTCCTTAATAAGGCAGCTTTTTTATTTTTGTATCAATTATGAGTAAGCAACCTATTGGAATTTTCGATTCGGGAGTTGGAGGCACTTCTATTTGGCAAGAGATTCATATACTTTTACCCAAAGAGCATACTATATATTTAGCAGACAGTAAGAATGCTCCATATGGTCCTAAAGGAAAAAAAAAGATCATTGAGTTAAGCGTTAAAAACACCGAATTACTTTTACAAAAAGGATGTAAACTCATCATAGTTGCCTGTAATACAGCTACAACGAATGCCATCGATTATTTAAGATCACATTATAATGTACCGTTTATAGGTATAGAACCAGCCATTAAACCAGCCGCTTTAAAAAGCAAACATAAATCTGTAGGTATTTTGGCAACTGAGGGCACATTAAGTAGTGAATTATTCAGTAAAACAAGTTCTTTATATGCAAGTGGGATTGATGTTATTGAGCAAAATGGTGATGGTATTGTTCAATTGATTGAAAGTGGAGAACTTAACTCTGATGAAATGAATGCCCTTTTAAAGTTGTATTTGCAACCCATGATCGATGCCAATATAGACTATTTGGTACTGGGATGTACACATTATCCGTATTTAATTCCTCAACTAATTGAGTTATTACCAAAGCATGTCAAGATAATTGATTCAGGTCAGGCTGTTGCCCGACAAACAAAGAATATTTTAGAATCTAACGGTTTGCTAAACACTAAAAATACTCATTCCAAATACCAATTCTATACCAATGGAAATTCAGAAGTTATGAAAAAACTTTTGGGTGAGAGTTATTCTGTTGATTTTCTGGATTTTTAAGCTAAACACTAAGTTCTTGATTCTATTGTTACTTAAACCAACTGGAATATTTCACGTAGTTATTTGCAATTCTATCAATTTCTCCTGAGATCAGTTCCTCACTAATATCTTTTACTTTTTTAGCAGGTACTCCGGCATAAATACTTCCAGATTTAACAATGGTATTTTGAGTGACAACTGCTCCAGCAGCAATAATACTATTACTATGAACAATGCAATTATCCATAACAATACTTCCCATTCCTATTAACACATTATCATGAATAGTGCAACCATGTACCACAGCATTATGTGCAATGGACACATTATTCCCAATATTTGTCGGATGCTTTTTGTACGTACCGTGTATAACTACTCCGTCCTGAACATTCACTTTATTACCTAATTTTATATAGTGAACATCGCCTCTCAACACAGCATTAAACCAAATACTACAAGCTTCACCTAATACAACGTCACCAACTATAGTTGCATTTTCCGAAATATAGCAACTTTCAGGAATTTCAGGACTTTTCCCATTTACAGATTTAATTAAAGCCATAACACTTTATGTAGATTACGGGTTTATAGGTTAGAGAACTTAGTTAACGGCCGGACAGTTACATTCATACTTTTCCCTCCTGCAATTAAAATTAAATCCTAAGGATAACTGATGGAAACCGCCATTATTAAAAACAATAGAATTAGATTGATAGGAATAGGTATAGGCAAACATCATATTGTTATAATTTACGCCAATTAATGGAGTAAAATATTGTAGTTTTTGTGTGCTTATTCCCGATCCATCAAGAAATTCTGCTCCATCAAAGCTTCTTCTATATGACAATCCTCCCCAAATCCTACCGAAATCGGTAGTTTTATAAACTTTGGCATTTACATCTATCGATGACTCTTGTGTTCCGTCCTTATATTGGAACATAATCGATGGTTCATAGCTCCATTCACTATCAATACCACTAAATACATTACCGATGGAAACAAGATAACGCCTTAAATTACTGGTAATTTCTATGTCATTGTTTATCCCTTCATTCTTTAAAACATTTTTTACCGTTGCATGCGCATAAAAATCAATAAAATGATATGAAAACCCAAAATCTATATTCAAATTAGTCGCACTTTGCTCCACTCCCGCTATAATTGGATCGAATCCTTCATTTAAAAAAGCCGATTCATCCAATTTATACTGAATGGCTCCAACACTTAATCCAAATGATAACATATTCAAGTCTATTTCATTTCTTGAGAACATTAAATGGTGAGCATACGTAACATAGGCACCCATTTGTGAATGATACCCATTTTTATCGTTATACAATATTGCACCAATAGCAGAAGGAGACTCATTTATTCTACCATTAACACTTACAGTTTGTAAATTTGGCGCATCATCTTGACCGAACCATTGCTGTCGTGCAGTCAAACGAACTTTTGAACAATTAGCCACACCTGCCATTGACGGGTGGATTAAATAATAATTATCGGTTAAATAATCTGAATACACTGGTAGACCTTCTTGGGAAAAAGTGAATTGAGAAAATACTGCTATAACAAATAATAAACAATACTTTTTTAAATTCATGATTTATTTTTTTAATGTAAAATGAGCTTTAAACTCCTTTTTAGTATCGCTACTTGGTTCTCTGTAAATTACAATAAACCAATAATCTGATGACGGTAAGACTTCTCCATTAAATGTCCCATCCCAGCCAACAGCCGTTGGGCTTAATTGTTTTAATAGCTTCCCATACCTGTCAAATATATAAATTTTTGCATCAACTTGGTTCGCAATTCCTTTAATATTCCAGGTATCGTTATAGCCGTCTCCATTGGGTGTGAAGAATTTTGGATAATCGATTATTGCTATAGTTTCAGTAAGTAAATCGCAATTCAATACATCTCTAACTCCCACTAAATGATCCCCACCCTGCAAGTCTGAAAATATATTACTTATCTGCCATGGTCCTCCATCAATATTATACTCATATTCACCATTTCCCACTACAGTAATTTCAATAGTGCTATTTTCTGAAAAAGATGGTGAATTTATCTCTACAGAAATACTTTCAGGAGGATAGGAACCCGTTACTGTTGTAGTTGCAGGAATTGTACATCCTGTTACCAAGTTAGTAGCAATAATAGTATATAGTCCAGGTTGAGTTGGTGTATAAATTGGTCCATTTTCACCTACTATTAAATTTCCTGAATTAGGGGCCTCTCCAAAATACCACTCAAAAGAATACTCGGTATCATTTAATTGGGTATCTATAGGCAAAATGGGCAATAAAGTATTAGTTCCAGAATCAATTGGGTTATCAGTACTATCCAAACAAATCACATATTCATCTTCTATTTGTATTTCCGGAACCCTGTTAACAATTAGATTTACAGGGATAATCTGATAGCATTCATTATTAACAGGGTCTACGCGAACATAAATTGTTTGAGCTACAGACACTGTGTTTATAAAACTATTTGGATTAGTAATAGTATTGGAATTTCCGGCTATGGCATCACTTTCTAATTCGTAATAAGTAAATGAAAAATCATCTGCATTAAGCCCATTAAGAATTTGATTTTCTCTTCTGGTTAAGTCAAAACTGTCCAGGCCATCACTATCAATTTCACATTCTTCAATTGTGTCTGGGATGATATTAAGCTGTGCATATAAAGTAGTAAACAAATCTAAAGTAGTCATGCTCTTACAACCATTTAATCCGGTCCCTTCAACAATTATCTGGTTATTTAAAGAAAGATTCGTATAGGCATTAGGTGTTAGAATTGGATTTTCATTGTCTACATCAGCTTGAGATTCAAAATATTCAAGCGAAATCGATGTGTCCCCATTATTTATTTGGTTTTCTCTTATGGTTAGATCGTAAACAGTTTGAATTTGATCATTACAAATTCGGATTGGTTCTGGACTGATTAGAATCGGATTTGGAATTACTTGTAATTCAAAAGACATATCAGTAGTAAAACATTCATCATTATCAGCAATCCCGTTTGCATTATTATCAAACTGTGCTCGAACATAAATTGTTTGTGGATTGCTAATATTGGTGTATGGGGTCAAAATAGGATTGATGTTGTTTTCTGCATCTAATAACGAAGAATGGTAGCTTATTAGTATATTTTGAGTTTCCATACCTATTACTTCAGCATCTATAGTGGAAAGATCAAAACTGGCTGCCTCTGTGCCACTACATAGTATATATGGCTCTATGGTGTTTGCAAGTGGTAATGGATCAACGATCAATGTTATATGATCTCCTAAACCTAAACACGCATTAATATCGTCACTATCTATTCTAACATAAATATTCTGAATATTTGGTGAGGTATCATTTCTGTGATTGCTAATGTCTTGAATAGTATTTGTCTCTGCCAAAGCATCAGCTAAATTAGTATAATAGGTTATTGTAATATTCTGCCCCGGAGGAAATAGACCCGCTATCTGTGACGTTGCATCACTGAAATCAAATTCTGTAATTCCATTTGTATTGTCGCCATCTATAACCGTGTCATCACATTCATTGTATGTTAAATTAAATGTTGCAGGAATTTGGGTGGCTCCTACTTGCAAATTAATTTGAGCTGTTCGCCAACAACCATTTATGGTTTTAACCCTTGAATATACGGTACTTATTAAAGGAGTCGGATTCTGGTATGATGTATCATTTATTATCTGATCTGCAACGATTCCATTATTTGCAGCAACTTGAGTAAGGTAATATGTAAATATTTCGTTTGATGAATCATTTGAAATAAGACTATTGGCTTCGGTTAAATTAAACAATGTAATGCCGTCAGTGTCATCATCACATTGCTCTAAAATCACTACGGGAGTAATAACAGGCAATGGATTTACAATTAACTCGATCATAGAAGTGCTGTAACAATTTTGATCGTTTATATTTTCTAAACGCGCTACAATTTGCTGATTATTTGCTACTGTGTTTGTAAATAGCATTGGTAATGGTGAAGCATTTGCATCGGCATCTGCCTGATTAATGAAATACGAAACTGTGAACAATGTCGAACTTTGAGTTCCTAGGACTTGGGAGCCTATTGTGCTTAAATCAAATTCTACAAATCCATTACTATCATCTCCATCATTTGCATTGTCACATAATTCATAAATTACTGGATTAGCTGATGGAATATCATAAACGGTAAACAAAAAACTTTCTGTTGCAAAACAATTTGGACTTAATCTATTTTCTATTCTAACAAATATCTCTTCTTGCTGATAGGCAATCTGATTTGAGTAAGGTGAAGATAATGGATTAATGTTGGTTTCGGCATCTTCTAAACTATTATGGTAGGTGACCGAATAATCTGTACCATTCTGACTTCCCAGTGCGAATAAATCAAGAGAATTCAGGTCCAAATCATAGAATCCATCATTGTCTGTATCACAAACAGATTGATCTGGTATTATACCTGCTGAGGGACTTTGAGCAAATTCCACTAGAATATCATCTGTAGCCTGACAATTATTGGCAAAGGTTACCTCTACGGAGTAAGTGCCTTCTGCATTAACATTTATGACAGAAGTCGTTTCTCCCGGCATAACCACACCATCTAAATACCATGTATGAACGTAGGTACTTAAACCTGTATCGAGAACCAGATTATCATTAGTACAAGCAGCATTATTATTAGCAAGTGTTAAATCTGCACCTAATTCCAGACCAATATTAAAACTACCAGCTTCAAGAAAAACAGCAGAATCATATTGCTCGTCCCTGGCATCTGCAATAGCTAATTTTATGTGATACTGCTCACCCGGATTAACATTAGAGAAAGCTGTAAACGGCCTTGTATATCCGTCGTAAGCTACTGGTCCAGAACCTACAGTGACATATTCACCAAAAAATTCGGGATTTGCTGCACCACAGACGCCATTATCTAAATGTACATTTGTTACTAATATTGGCGTAGTGCTGCCCGGAAGTACTGCTAAATTAGTGGTAGTTCCTCCTGAATCGGTTAAATAAAAAGCGAATACATCGGAATATTGACACTCAAAAACATTCTGGTCATATTCCTCAGACGCCATTAAAAATCTAAAACTAATTCTTGAAGCAATTGGGATAAAATCAAACTCTATTATAGTCGCATTAAAGGAACTCTCGCCAACTAAAGCATTTAAAGCCGGATCTCCGGGCCATACCAAGGCTCCCGAATTGGGTTGACCTGGTCCAGGATTAGGTCCACTACCCAATCCAGCGTTTCCTGATGCCATGATTAAACCCTGATCAAAAGGAAATTTCCCAGTGGGTTCTTCGAAATATCCCATACCATTGCTCGATCCAAAATTTGTTCCGGTGGAATAAGTTACATTAAATACATCGGCACATGGACTATTAATTAAAACATCAGTAACTAATTCATCAACTGTATAAGATAATTGATTTATGGTAACATTTTGTGAGTAACTTAACAGAACTTGTATTAATGAGAATAAAAGGAATAAATTTTTAGGCATGTGAGGAAATAAAGAATTTCAAATATACACATCTCAATTTTTCTTTTATTATTTTTGCCAAAAATTAGTTGTAATGAAAAATATATCGGTTAATCCTAAAGAAACTACCAATCCAACCATACTTAAATTCGAAACCAGTGAATTTTTAACAAATTATGAGAGTTTTGAGTTTAATAATATTGATGAAGCTCAAAATTCACCGCTTGCACAACAACTATTTCATCTTCCTTTTGTAAAAAAAATATATATTTCTGGAAATTTTGTTGCAATTGAACGATTTAATATTGTTGAATGGGAAGATGTGCAGGATGAAGTAAGTAATCAAATTCAGGATTATTTAAACCATGGAGGCATTGTGATCAATAAAGAGACTGATAAGAAAAAAATACCTGTTACGATTTATGCCGAAAGCACGCCAAATCCCGATGTTTTAAAATTCGTTTCCAATAAGAAATTAGTAGATCATACTTATGAATTTATTTCTATAGAAGAGGCAATACGGTCTCCTTTAGCTTCAGAATTATTTCATTTCCCCTTTGTAAAATCTGTTTTTATAGATCATAATTATGTTTCGGTTACAAAATACAATATTGCCGAATGGGATGATATTACAATGGAGCTTAGGGAGTTTATCAAAAATTATATTGAAAATGGTAAACCTATTATATCTAACAATGAATTTGAAAGTACTAAGCAAAGTGAGAAAAAGATAGACCAAGAATTTGAATTATTAGATGACACATCCAAGGAAATTGTTAATATTTTAAATGAATATGTTAAACCAGCAGTTGCTAGTGATGGAGGAAATATAGAATTTAAGTCCTATGATGCAAATACTAAAATAGTTAGAGTAATTTTACAAGGTGCCTGCAGTGGTTGTCCTTCATCTACATTTACTCTTAAAAACGGTATTGAAAATATGCTTAAGGAAATGCTTAAGGATAAAATTAGCTCGGTTGAAGCTATTAATGGATAGTACTTCATTTCATACTATAAATTTGCATTTTATCTAATCAGAATTTTTAAATTAAAATCATTAAGGTAAATTTTACTGCTAATAATTCGTAAATTTAGAACTCAAATTAATAATTAATTTAAAAATAAAATTATGGCAGTATTAAAAGTTATTGAAGTTTTAGCAAACTCTGACAAAAGTTGGGAAGATGCTACTAAAAATGCGGTTAAACATGCATCAAAAACTGTAAAGAATATTAAATCTGTTTATGTTCAGGATCAAAGCGCAATGGTGAAAGGAGATGATGTTACTGAATTTCGAGTGAACGTAAAACTGACATTTGAAGTCAAGTAAATTTAAAAACAGTATGAAACTTAGCGTTCTATGTCAGGACGCTTTTTTTATGCTTTATTGTTTACCTTTGGTTTATGTCTAAATCGCTCATATTAATTATTATTGCTGCTGTAATTTTATTTAATTGTAACAGTCAAACATCAAAAAATATGAATCATAAATACACAAACGAACTTGTTAATGAAACAAGTCCATATTTAATTCAACATGCTCACAACCCTGTTAATTGGATGCCCTGGAATGAGAAATCGTTATCCCGGGCAAAAAATGAAAATAAACTTATCTTGATAAGTATTGGATATGCGGCTTGCCACTGGTGCCATGTCATGGAGCATGAAAGTTTTGAAGATTCATTGGTTGCTCAAACTATGAATTCAAATTTCGTAAATATAAAGGTAGATCGCGAAGAGCGCCCGGATGTAGATCAGGTTTATATGAATGCTGTTCAATTAATGACAGGTCATGGCGGATGGCCATTAAATGTTGTTGCATTGCCCGATGGCAGACCTGTTTGGGGCGGAACCTATTTTAAAAAGGACCAAT
>Ga0316201_10003431_pt1 | contig 11690 bp, 13 predicted proteins | sample CS6wburrow_MG_FD_204516 | JGI IMG/M metagenome (GOLD analysis project Ga0316201, IMG submission 204516) | Coastal sediment microbial communities from Delaware Bay, Delaware, United States - CS-6 worm burrow | ecosystem: Environmental > Aquatic > Marine > Coastal > Sediment | place: USA... | reverse complement strand
CTGTCCAGTTGCATAAGCGTTTGCAGAACCAAAGTCACCTAAAACGTTATTGGGCTGTGCCCAGGTGATGTTTAGATCGGTATCGTAGATCAGTCCGCCGCCGTTATCGACTAATGCAGCATGAGATGAAATTGAGGTCATTCCAAGGAATGTGGCGCAAATAGCTACCCACAAGGATTGCTTCTTCATAGTGCTCTCTCCGTAAACTCATTTCTTGTTTGTTTGGCCAGAATTTTATTGTTGATTTCTGACAGTAGACAAATTCTACATCAGACAGGTCTATATCAGCAAACCCTGATTGATTACACAAAAGACTAACTGGTTTTGACAATGTTTAACGGCAACTATCATCACGTTCCTGACCTACAGGACAAGATTCTGTACTTCCGCTTCGGGTCGGAAGTTGCCATTTAGCGTTTTCTAATATTAGCCGCGACTAAAGGACCGCTTCGACCCAAAGAAGACCTTCATATCCAGAGTCTGTAAATCTGATTCTGATGTCAGTCCTTTGACCCATATCAATAGGCCATCCCCCCAAGTGGAGTAGCGTGCCATGGGTAAGCCAGCAACACGGATCAACGAGGCTTGGATAACCAAACGATTACGGATAGAAATCATGAATAAATCACGTCTGTTGGGTGCGCGCTGATGCGACAAGGTATCAAAATACTTGTTAGCAGGATGAGTCTGTGTGCTGCGTTGATGCTGTTTGCGCCAGCGGCATGTGCCGAATTTGAGCGAGGTCAGGCGCTGTATGAGAACCATTGCCAGTTTTGCCATGAGAGCTGGGCACATAAACCGGAAGGAAACCGCATCACCTCGCTACAACTGCTTCGACAGAGTGTCGCGGCATGGAGTGTCCACTCTGGGCTAGGATGGGGAGACGACGAAATCAGCGACGTTACGGACTACCTGAATAGGCATTTTTACCGACTCACTGTCAAGCCCTAGAGTGGCTAGGCCTGCGCATGGACAATTCTTGCTTATGTCGCTAATGGCAGCGGATAGAATCCTTGGCAAAAGGTTTGCCACAATGCGCAGCGTGTCTTCTTATCAGTAGAAGGCAATAAAAGGTCTATCAAGCGATGAGCACGGCACTAAAACGCTTTGTGCTGATGGTCTGCTGCGCTGTCGGTCTTGCCTGTGCTGGACCGGAAACAAAAACAGCGTCGTTTGCCAGGCCGGATGAACCTGGCAAAACGGTCTACCTGGCCAGCCACGGCTGGCATGCCGGTATCGTCATCAGGCGCGCCGATATTCCGGACGGTGTCTGGCCTGAGCACAGGGATCTTCCTGATTCCGTATACCTGGAGGTCGGCTGGGGCGACAGTGATTACTACCGAACGCCCGATCCGCATTGGGGTATCACCTTCAAGGCAGGTTTGTTACCGACGGCGAGCGTGTTGCACATCGTCGGTTTCAGCAGTTCCGTTTCAGCCTATTTCCCCTACAGCGAGATCATCGAGGTCCGACTGAGCGACCCCGATTTTGCAGAGCTATGCCATTACATTGCCGCCAGCTACTTTAAGGACTCGGCAGGCAATAGCGTTGCGTTAGGCCCCGGACTGTATGGCGACAGCCGATTTTATCAATCCCACGAAACCTACCATCTGTTCAATAACTGCAATGCATGGACTGACAGGGCACTGCAAACCGCAGGATGTCCCCTCAAAACCGCACCAGTCTTCACGGTGGAAGACCTCATGGCCAGGGCGCGCACATGCGGCAGGGTCATTCAGTCACAGCCAAGCGATTAAAGGAAGGCATAGTCTACCGGGTCATCGCCACGCACCTGATAAAGCAGGCCGGATTTTCCTGCAAGACGGCCCACACCGAGGCCATCACGCTTATCCAGCGGTTCGGCAGCGCGCTGAATCTGAATGCCTGCTTACTGAAAAAATTGCCGTTGGTTGATTGTCTGTGAATGGCAGGTCCTGGAAGTACGCCTTGCCAATAATGCAAGGCGTACTTTCGGCCAAAACACGTCGTTTACCATCCTCCTCTCTATAGTGAGAGTCTAGATGTTGCATTGACCGATTGAAGTCGCATCTGAAAGCGGTCATCCAGTCACATATAGTTTTCGGTAATCTCCAACCTTTTCCAGCCGTTCAAGGTTTTCGCCTTAACAATTAAAATGTGTAAGATGTAGTGGATCATCAGGTGCAAACTGCTTTCACCTCTGTGCTGGTTCGTGAAAACTACTTATCAGAGCAATGAGAAAATATTGAGAAGATGATGTTAGCTGACATTATTAGCGCCGGACTTCTGGCCCTCAAAGGTTATATAGCGACCCATGTGCTGACCTGTCTTGTACCCGCCTTTTTCCTGGCCGGTGCCATGGTCACATTTATCCGCCGAGAAGCAGTACTCGCCCTTCTTGGTGAAAAAGTCAGTAAGCTGCGTTCTTTTTCACTGGCAAGCGGTTCCAGCTTCCTCATTGCTGCCTGCTCATGCACCGTAATTCCAGTTGCCAGCGGTCTCTATTATGCTGGCGCAGGAATCGGAGCGGCATTTATAGTCCTGTGGGTCGCTCCGGCAGCCAACGTGTTAGCGCTTACCTATACCGGGATGATTCTCGGGACCGAAATGGTGGTCGCGCGTATTGTCGCTGCGCTTCTGATGGCTTTTGCGGTGGGATGGGTGATGACCCTCGCATTCAGAACGGAAGATCGTGCTGAAGCGATTCCGGTCGCAAACCCGCTGGAAGCAGGGAGTATTATCGACAAACGCTCCGTCGGGCTTATAGTCCTTCTTGTCATCACCCTTTTGGCGCCCAACTATCTGGTCACTTCTGGCCCCTACTGGCAAAAGATACTGGTCTGGGGAGCATTAACGCTGGTTACCGGCTTCTATGCGTGGCGAGCCTATAGCCGAGAAGAAATACGACGCTGGCTGGAAGAAACCTGGTGGTTCGTACGCCTGATCATGCCGCTTTTACTGATCGGTGTTTTTATCGTCGGCATCATTGGTTTCCTTCTCCCTGAAGAGTGGATCAGGAGTTGGCTGGGGGGCAACGGAATCGTAGCCACCTTCCTTGCAACGATCTTGGGGGCCTTTAGTTATTTTGCCACCATGACAGAGGCACCCTTCGTCCACACACTAATGCAAAAAGGGATGGGCCGAGGCCCGGCCCTGGCACTTCTGCTAACGGGCCCTGGCCTTAGCCTGCCAAACTGGCTTGCAATTGCCCGGGTTTTTGGTATCAAAAAGGCGTTAGTATATGTGCCAACCCTAGTCGTACTTGGGACGCTGATGGGCTGGTTATACGGCAACTTTTTTTTGTGAAGGATAAGTACATGAAAATCCTAATTGCAGGACCAGGATGCGCCAAATGTCAGGCCACTGAAGCCGTTGTACGCAAGGTGTGCACCGAGATGGATCTAGACGCTGAAATCGAACACCTGACTAACCCCGCAGAGTTCGCCAAGCTGGGGGTGATGTTTACTCCGGCGGTAGTCCTCGATGGCAAGATAATCGAATCAGGTCACGTGCCATCGGAAGAGAAGATGCGACAGATTATCTCAGAGCATGTCGCTTGATATTCATTAAATGTGAATGTCACCTTTCACCATTCCCAGACGTTATATTAGACTCCTATAAATGACGGCTTTGGGTTGCCGTTTAGCGTTTTCTAATATAACCAATCAGTGAACGACCGGTTGCAGCAACATTCCTGACATTGGGATGTGCATTATTCGGTAAAACACATCATGACTTAATTTATATCGTTACAGACCTGAGACTTACCGCAAGTATGTACTACGCCGTCAAGTAAAGGATAGAGGCTTGATGTTAATTGACCGCATATCCTCCCGGTTGAAGACAACAAGCAGGCCTGCTACCGGTGGATTACGACCGATAGTGATGTTGGCACTCACGACCTCCGCCCCCCTGCCTGATTTCTCATTCTCTACCTTGATACCCATCCGGTCCACGCGCACGGCATCGGGTTTGACACGCAGGTAACGCGAGGGGTGGTTGAATACGCGGCGTACCTGCGTCAGATAATCATCCAGGGTGCCCAGCCGGGGTTGTGCCTCGCTGAGTTGGCGTTCCGTCTCTTCCAGTTCACGGGCCAGTGACTGCGTGTCCTGGGCCTCGTCCGTGTCAGCTGCAGTCAGTGCGTCCAGCCCCCGGTGCTGCGCCTGGAGATCGCGGAGCTTTATCTTCAGCAGGACGCTTTGCTTCTGAAGCTCGGTCGTCTTCATCTTCAGGTGGGTAATATTATCCAGCGCCGTGATCGCCAGGTTGTGGATCCCGCGCCATATCAGCATATCCCTGAGCTCGCTTTCACTCGAAGCGCATATCCCCAGTCGGTGGCCGGAAAAATTTACCGCCACCTGGGCGACATCCCGTTTAACGATGTCGCCACCAAGCTCCATACCGAGAACATTCTTGTCGACACGGTGCATGACCAGCGTAGCATATGCCGCATCCCGGTCTGGATACTCGTCGAAGTACTGTTTCAATACCCGGCTGCGAATGATGAGTTCATCGATGTCGTCGACAGAACCAAACAGGGCATTCACCTGGGGACTGGCACCAAAACTCTTGCGGTTGACTTCAAACGCACCGGGTATTCGGGTAACCAGCTTATTGACGTACACCAGTGAACGGATAACGGGCTTTCTGAGCTTGCGCCGGTAACCCCCGACCATGCGCAGCCGGGGGTCGGTCTCCTCGAGGATAATATCGATCGCCTTCTCGACATCCTGCTCATCAAGCCATTCATACCTTTCGGTGAAGCCGCCAAGCAGTTTATTTATCAGCTGTTTCAACATCGAGCTGTCGAATAGTTTGAAAGTGTCGGTGTTTTCCTGTTTCCCTGTCATTCAGTGTAGCAGTGGAGCAAAGAACCGGTCGCCAAACTCGACAGCCTCCTGCAGGGTGAATATCTCACGGTTGTCCGGATCGGACTCCAGCCACTGTCGGGCGGTTTCACCATCCCTGAGAAACATCATTTCCATGCACAGGCTGTCGGCAACACAGGAATCGGCGCTCTCCGCACCCCAGATGATACCGAAATGGACATCCCCCGCTTCCTCAGCATTCAGAATGGTTGTTCCTGACTGCTGTACACAGACAGGATCACCGGTCACCCTGCAGCGGGAGTCTACCTGTGTATCCACAGCAAACATCGGGCTGACTGCCAGGGCATCCAGGGCACACATGGCATGCACCTGCTGCCCGTTGGCCCGAACGACATGCTCGCGTGTCTCCATGGTAAAGGGATAGGCGCCCACCGGCGTGCCATCCGCGGAGAAAGTCACCATGTCCTTTTCCTGTAACACGCGGACGGCGTCGTCCAGATCGCTGACAAGGCTTTCCATCTCTTCCCTGGTCAGGATTCGCCCCTTGTCTACAAATGAACGAAGAATACTCTGGTGCAGTTCCTTGATCGGTTTACTGCAAGCGTCCTGCCTGGATTTCAGGGGCAGGATTCTTTGCAGGCGTTCCAGTGCATTGTCGAGCTTTGCGTTCATATATCACCTCTATCAAGTGTCCGTTTATCCGGACAAGAATACCTGATGTCTTGAGGTGTCGGTACAACGCTATGGCCGAATGAATTCGGCCCTACACTCTATGCCTGGCATCTTCCAGACGATTCCCGGCAAAAACTGTAATCCGGGAGAACTGACTGGATACCCGCTTTCCGGGCATGACGGAGAGATAATAGCCTGCGCGTCTCTCTCTTTGTCATTCCCGCGCAGGCGGGAATCCAGGGAGAATATCTTGTCGGCATGCCATGACTGGGTACCCGCTTGCGCGGGTATCACAGAAAAATACAGATCCGCCTGACTGGTTACTTGTCATTCCCGCGAAAGCGGGAACCCAGGAGCCCCTTCCACATGTGTCTCAGTTAAGCTGAATGCGCTGTCCCCAGGGGACCTCGCCACGGCCCTTGACCAGCCAGATAACTGAAAAGCGCGGCTCCACTTTAGGAAACTCGCCCTCGGCATCGGTGAAGTACACCAGCAGGTCCGGCGCACTGCCCTGCGCCTCGGCCCATTCAAACACCGGGGTAAAGCAGGTGCCGCCACCGCCGCGGATAGTGTCGGGCAAGGAGAATTCCTCCCAGGGCTCATAGACCCAGGGGCCCGCATCACTGAGCTCGGCATCACAGGCATGCAGCGTAATGCGCGCTCGCACCTGCCCCTTGATGGCGTCGATCTCGGAGACGAACTCCTGCATCTCGGTCTTTCGAATCGAGCCACTGGTATCGAGCACCACCAGGATGTCGGTCTGTGCACTGCGCAGGCTTGGAAAGATCGCCTCGCCCTCGCGGCGTGACGGTCGCATGTAGCTGTAATCGTCCCGACTGGATGCCGTCATGTAACGCGCCAGCAGCATGCGCCACGGCAGTTGCGGTTGCAGCAGGTGATCCACCAGGCGCCGCAACGAGCCACCGAGCTTGCCAGCCTGCATGGCCTGTTGCGCAGCACCGGCGAGACGCTGGCGCCATTGCACCGACAGCTGTTCCTTCTCGGCGTCACTCAGCGGTTGCGGTGCGCCGGCCGACGCCTCGTCGCCCTCGTCGCCGGTACCGCCACCCCCGCCATCATCACTGTCACTGTCCTTGTCCTCCGGCTGGCTGCCCTGCCCGCCCTGTGACGGCGACGAAGAGGATTTTTCATCACTGTAGAGATGCTGGTCGTGCGTCTGTTCCTCGTCGTTATCCTTGACCAGCGGGTAGATCTCCTCGGCCATCATGCCCTCGTAGCCGATGTTGTACAGTGCGCCCGGGACCGGCGTCATGCCTTCCTTGATCAGGATGGGGTTGATGGCGAGGTCGCAGGCGATATCCCAGCGGTGCTGGACGCGGTGCTCGCGCCTGGCAAAGTGTGACAACGCGCAGTGCATGGCCTCGTGTGCCAGCGCGAACTGGGTCTGCTCCAGCGTGAGACTGTCGATGTATTCCGGGTTGTAGTACAAGTGTCGCGCGTCGGTGCCGATGGTCGCGCACCACTTGGGATCGGCGGCCTTCATGGGCAGGCGCAACACCAGTGCACCGATAAAGGGACGATCAAGGATCAGTCGGGTACAGGCCGCAGAGAGCTTGGTTTCGATTTCATCGCTCATAATGATGTGTAGCTCATCTCCTGCCCGGGCCGGTGACTTACCCCTGCAGGGCCGAATTCATTCGGCCAGCGGCCTTGTTGCTGGCAGCGATCACGATGAAACCCTTGATGGTCGAATGAATTCGACCCTACCGATGTTGCAACCGCGTCAAGGTCGTGTATTGCAGCGAGAAAACAATACATCTTTCACAGTCAACTGTCGTACAGCATCACATCGGCAACGATGTTTGCCCATTTCGAAAACTGCGGCACCGTAAAAATGTCCTGGCCGATGGCGCGGTACATGTCGGACACCAGCATGACACCCATCTCACGCTGCGGAAAGGAACCGGCAAACTCGAGGATGTTGCCAAATGTCTCGTGCGCCGTATCGTCACTCTTCGCGCGTATGGCACGGCCCACCAGTGCAGCCGCGACGGCATACTGCAGGTCGGTTTCCTTCGGCACCCTGACCTTCTCGCCGCGCACGATGGCATCGATGTCCGGCAGCTTGTCGAGGTTCTCGACAAAGGCAGACAGCTCGATACCGGCAGCCGGCCCCACGCAGGCCTGCAGCGCACCGGTCAACAGTTCCTGTACATCAGCGAACTTGTGCAGCGCGCGGTGTGCAAATTCCCAGGAGCGCGGTGACGGGAAGGCCACGGGGTTGTGTGCCGGGTCGAATTCAAACAGCAACTCGGGACGAAAGCGCAGGAAAGCGATCAGGCGCTCATCGATGTCATGGGCATAGGCCCAGGCCACCCAGTCATCGAGGTTGATGTCGACCTCGAAATGGGAAAATCGATTGGCCAGTGGTGCCGGCATGGTGTAGGTCACGCCGCGATCACCCTGGCGATTGCCTGCCGCAAAGATGGCCCAGCCGTGCGGCACCTCGTAGGCACCGAGGCGGCGATCCAGGATCAACTGGTACGCCGCCGCCGACACGCTTGGCGGCACCGAGGTAATCTCATCCAGGAACAGGATACCCTGCTCACCGTGTCGCTCGGCATTTGGCAGCATGGACGGTACCGCCCAGTCGACCCGCTCATCGACGCGAAACGGGATACCACGCAGGTCACTCGGTTCCATCTGCGACAGGCGCACATCGATCACCGGCATGCCGTGTCGCTCGGCCACCTGCGCAACCATCTGTGACTTGCCGACACCGGGCGCACCCCACAACATCACCGGGGTGTGCTGGCCATGGGTGGCGGCCTGGAATTCCCGCTCGAGTACCGTTAACAACTGGGCTGGACGCATTGCAAATCCTTCTTATCTTTTACCATCATGTAGAAACGCTGATTTTACTGGCTTTGGCAGCGGCTGTCCCGTTAAATCAGGATTGACAGCCATGTGGGTGATCAGGGATTCAGCTGAATAATTAACACCGATTCGCGCCTGCAAGGCGCTGCTACGCACTAGCTGGCACCACCAGGTATAGCTGTCCCGTTAAATCGGGATTGACAGCCATGTGGGTGATCAGGGATTCAGCTGAATAATTAACACCGATTCGCGCCTGCAAGGCGCTGCTGCGCCAATAGCATCTCCATAGTCGCGGATTGCAATCCGCTCCTACAAGTCAATTCACGCACGATACAAGAATAATGCGTAGGAGTTGATCGCAATCCGCGACAGGCATGAATCAAGATACAGTTGTCATTTATTCCTGCCGGTGCCAGCTAGTGCTTTGGAGCGCCTTGCAGGCGCGAACCCGTCTGCGCTATCTGTCTCAGTCCGGCTTAACCGCGTAACGCCCGCTACCCAGAAAGATGATCGCGAGACTGCAGAACAGGTAAAACCCCTGCAGTTCGAGCGCCCAGCCACCGTGCGCCGTCAGGCTGTAGATATCAGCGGTATGCGCCAGCCAGATGGCAAACAGCATGTTCACTGCAATGATCAGGCCACCCAGCCGGCTGTAGATACCCAGTATCAGCATCAACGGTGCAATGATCTCACCCACGTAGACACCGTAGGCAAGCGCCGCAGGCAGATCGACGCCTTCAAGCAAGGAACGGATAAAACCCAGTGATTCGGGATTCAGCACCTTGGCCACACCGTGAAACAGCATCAGGATACCCACCGTCAGTCGAACAATCAGCTTGCCAAACGCATCATCCTGCAGAATTCTGTTCATGGTCTTCTCCGTTCATGGTCAACGCGGGGTGTTCACATTGCCAATATCTGCAGCCATTGTAAATACCCGCCCGCTAGCAGTGGATTCTGGCCGGCCTTACTGCCGGGGCGCGGGCAGTTCGCCGCTGTCAAGGAAATGCAGGTAGTCACCGATGATCCGGTCATGATCAAAGGCAAGCTGCGGCGCCTCGCGGGGATCATGCAGCGCCAGGTGTTTCGCATCATCGGCCGCACGCGGTTCACCGCGCGCCTCTGCAATATAGACGGCACTGGCGGTGTGTCCGCGGAAATCACGCGCGGGGTCTGAATAGGTGCCGAGTAACCGGGTGAGCGTGACATGCAGCGAGGTTTCCTCAAGCGCCTCACGCACAGCCGCCGTCTCCAGTGACTCCCCGACATCAACAAACCCGCCCGGCAACGCCCAGCCATGTGGCGGATGCTTGCGTTCGATCAGCACGATCGGACGGCCAGGCCTGTCGTCCATTTCAATAATAATATCGACCGTGAGCAAGGGGGTGACTGGCTTGTTCATGTTGATCCCGTTTACTCCCCCTGCTCCATCTTGAAACGATGTATCTGCCGGCGTGCGCGTTTGTCCGGGCGGCGTTCGTGTCTGGCAGGCTTGCCCTGCAGAACCTGTTCCTCGCGCAACTGCTGACGCAGCGACCTGCTCTCATCGGACTCTGAATACAGGGTCTGCGCAGTCTCTGCCGGGCCGCGTTGCAACGACAGCCCCTGAATGGTCACGGTAAAGGTATAGCGCCCCTTGCGAATCGCCAGGGTATCACCGATGACCAGCTTGCGTGCCGGCTTGATACGCACCCCGTTGAGGTGCACCTTGCCACCGTTGATGGCCGCCATCGCCAGCGAGCGCGTCTTGAAGAAGCGTGCTGCCCAGAGCCACTTGTCGGCACGGACGGCACTGAGTTGCGTCTTGCGGTCAGTCATGTTTGCAGCAAGCCATGGTCAGTCACGTTCCTAACAGTTTACCCGACCGCCTTGATTCCCATAACCCGTAAACTCAACGGGTACCAGGCCTGGCACATGGCAAACCCAGGCAGGTAAGATGTAGCATCGAAAAGCAATACACCAGGATGTCGCGTGATCGTACCAGGCGCGAGGCATTACGGTGAGACGCGCCCCGGGAGATTGCAAATCCCAGCCTGTTGTGTGTGCAGACAAGGCAAATTCATCTACTGTGGATGTTGCGCGGCAGCGCCCTCTGCGGCGAGTTTTTTAAAGACGGCCAGTGGCAACGCGCCGTCAATGCGCTGTTCATCGCCAAAGAAGATCGTGGGTGTCGCCCGCACATTCAACTCGTGGGCCGCCCCCAAATACAGTTTCAGGCGTTCCTCATACTTTTCATCATTCCAGGCCGCTGCAATCTGCTCGTCGCCCATCCCGGCCGTGCGGGCAAGCTGTGTCAGCACGGCTTCGTCACCGATGTTCTGGCCCTCCGCGAAGAATGCCTCGAACAAGCGCCGGTGCAGGGTATAGAACACGTCGGTTCCCGCCGACTTGGCGGCCTCGGCAAGCAACAGCGATTTGTGCGAATTGGTGGTAAAGGTGTGCGGCTGAAAGCTGATGCCCTCTTCTGCGGCCAGCCTGGAGAGATTGTCCATCATGGTTTGCCAGCGGCTGTCGGCATAGCCCAGCTCGTCCGTGGACATACCCGCGACCGGTGTCTCGGGATGGATTTCGAGGAAGCACCAGTTAATCTTGAGATCGTAGTCTTCACGCAGGCGGTCAAGGCGTACGTCACCGACATAACAAAACGGACAGATATAGTCCGTGAAGACAGTGGCAAGCAGTTCCGGTTTGGATGATTCCGTCATAACCCGTCGAGTTCCGCCCGTCAGATGTTGCCGTCGGAATTTAGTATCGTACAGTCGACCCGATCGCGCAAAAGTCAAACACCGGCTTCGCGCCTGCAAGGCGCTCCTACAACACTAGTGCCACCTGCATCATCGAATAACGGATGTGCCTGCGATGCGCCTCTACGCCATTAGTGCCACCGGCATGATCGAACAACGGTCGCGCCTGCAAGGCGCTCCTACAACACTGGCAACACTTGCATAATCGAATCACCATCGCGCATGCGATGGTTTCCTACAGGGATATCAATTTTGTAGAAGCGGTTTGTGGCCGCGAACATGAAGGGCGCCAAACCTTCCACAATCGACGTCCCCTATGGATGTATCAAGTGTAGTAGGAGCGCCTTGCAGGCGCGAACATGCTTGTTGCTCAACAGCGGGCACTTCAGGAGCGGGTCGCGGATGCGACCCGCTCCTGGATACACCCCTCAACTATTTGGTCATTTCCAGCAGGAGTTCGTTCAGCCGGTTGACGAAACCGACCGGATCCTCCAGCTGCCCGCCTTCACTGAGCATGGCCTGGTCCAGCAGCACGTTTGACCAGCGGCCAAAACGGGCATCATCGCTTTCATCCTTGAGGCGGCTGACCAGCGCATGACCGGGGTTGATTTCCAGGTCCGGCTTG
>Ga0316201_10003430_pt1 | contig 11693 bp, 11 predicted proteins | sample CS6wburrow_MG_FD_204516 | JGI IMG/M metagenome (GOLD analysis project Ga0316201, IMG submission 204516) | Coastal sediment microbial communities from Delaware Bay, Delaware, United States - CS-6 worm burrow | ecosystem: Environmental > Aquatic > Marine > Coastal > Sediment | place: USA... | reverse complement strand
CCGGCTCCGAGACGATTTCGAGCAGCGGCGTTCCCGCGCGATTCAGGTCGATGCCCGATGACCGCTCCAGCCCTTCGTGGATCGATTTGCCGGCATCTTCCTCGAGGTGTGCACGGGTAATGCCGATGCGCTTCTGTTCACCATCGTCGCCAATGATAAACAGCTCGCCATGCTCGACGATGGGCAGCTCGTACTGGCTGATCTGGTAGCCCTTCGGCAGATCCGGGTAAAAATAATTCTTGCGCGCAAACACGGAACGCGGTGCGACGGTGGCGTCGACGGCGAGACCGAACATCGCCGCCATGTGCACAACCTCCTCGTTCAGCACCGGCAACATCCCGGGATACCCCAGGTCGATCAGGCTGGCCTGGGTATTCGGCTGGGCCCCATACGTCGTAGAGGATCCCGAAAATATCTTCGAACGCGTTGCGAGCTGCGTGTGGATTTCAAGGCCGATCACGACTTCCCAGGCGCTACTCATCGGAACGCCTCCGGTGCGGCCTCGTGCCAGTCAGTCTGCTGCTGATACTGGTGCGCGCATCTGAGCAACGTCTCCTCGCCGAAATGCGGGCCGACGATGTGCAGCCCGACCGGCAGCTTATCGACAAAGCCACAAGGCACCGACATCCCGGGCAGGCCGGCCAGGTTGGCGCCGATCGTATAGATGTCATTTAGGTACATCGTAATCGGGTCGTCGACTTTGTCGCCAAGCTTGAACGCCGGCGACGGCGCGGTGGGCCCGGCGATCACGTCAACGTCAGCGAACGCCTTCTTGAAATCATCGGCAATCAGATGCCGTACCTGCTGCGCCTTCAGGTAATAAGCGTCGTAGTAGCCGGCCGACAGCACGTAAGTGCCGGTCATGATGCGCCGCTTCACCTCGTCACCAAAACCCTCGCCCCGACTGCGACAGTAGAGATCGAGCAGGTCCGTCGCGTTCTCGGCGCGATGCCCGAAGCGCACGCCGTCAAATCGCGACAGGTTGGACGAGCACTCCGCCGGCGCAACCACGTAATAGGTCGGCACCGACAGATCGAGGTTCGGCAGATCAACTTCGACGGCTGTCGCGCCCAGCGACTCCAGGACCGCGATTGCCTCCCGGATGCGCGTCGCGCAATCCGCGTCCAGACCGGCGTCGAAGTGCTGTCGCACGATGCCAACACGCAGTCCCTTGATCGATTTGCCGATGCCGGCCACGTAATCGGGGACCGGCTCGTCGATCGAGGTTGAGTCGCGCGGATCAAAGCCCGCCATCACGCCCAGCAGGCGCGCCGCGTCCTCGGCCGTGCGAGTAATCACACCCGCCTGGTCGAGGCTCGACGCAAACGCGATCATGCCGTAGCGCGAGACACGCCCGTAGGTCGGCTTGATGCCGACCGTTCCGGTCAATGCCGCGGGTTGACGTATGGACCCGCCGGTATCGGTGCCGGTCGCTGCCGGCGCGAATCGCGCCGCGACCGCAGCGGACGAGCCGCCCGACGACCCGCCTGGCGTGCATTCCAGATTCCACGGGTTGCGGACCGGTCCGTAATAACTGGTCTCATTCGAGGAGCCCATCGCAAACTCGTCCATGTTGGCCTTGCCGAGCACAACAGCTCCCGCCGCCGCAAGCCGTTCAACCACCGTCGCGTCGTAGGGCGAGATGAAATTCTCGAGCATCCGCGATCCGCACGTCGTCCGGACGCCACGGGTGCAGAAGATATCCTTGTGAATGATCGGCAGACCGTTCAGAACTCCCGGACTCCCTCCTGCGCGCTCGACATCCGCGCGTTCGGCTGCCGCCAGTGCCGCATCGGCCGTCACGGTAATCAGCGCATTGAGCTGGCCGTCGAGGTCGGTAATGCGCGCGAGCAGGGCCTCGGTCAGCTCAACGGCGGTGAAATCACCCGCATCGAGGCCGGCGGCAAGCTCGGTCATCGACCGCGCGTGCAGTGCAGGGCTTGGTTCGCTCATTCGATGACTTTCGGTACGAGGTATAGCCCATCCGCAACGGCCGTGGCGTTCTGCTGGTAGTAATCGCGCCGGTCGGACTCCGTGACAGCGTCGGGGCGCAGCCGCTGCGCCGCATCCAGCGGGTGCGCCATCGGCACGACCCCCGCGGTGTCTGCCTGCGACAGCTGGTCAACGAAATCAACGATTTTTGAGAGCTTCGCGACGCTCTCGGCATACTCGTCTTCGTCGAGTTTTAGCCGCGCCAACAGCGCGATATGCTGCACCTGATCTTTGCTAAGAGACACGCGAATTTTCCGATGTTGGAGAAGGGCTGTAGTGGTTATCAAAAAGGCCGCTTTTCAGCAGGCACGCAATAATACACGGCGCCTTGTGCAATGTCCTGCGCATTGTTAGATTAGCGCGTTAATCTTGCTTCGAGACCCCGCCCCGACATGTTCAAAAATATCATGGGTTATTTCTCCAATGACCTGTCCATCGACCTTGGTACCGCCAACACCCTGATTTATTCGCGGGGGAACGGCATTGTGCTCGACGAGCCGTCGGTGGTAGCCATTCGTGAGGACTCCGGTCGTGGCGGCCGTGTTGTCGAGGCAGTCGGCATGGAGGCCAAGAATATGCTCGGCCGCACGCCGGGCAATATCACGGCCATTCGGCCGCTGAAAGACGGCGTTATCGCGGATTTCACCGTGACCGAGAAGATGCTGCAGCATTTCATCCGCAAAGCGCATCAGTCACGCTACTTTCGACCCAGCCCGCGGGTGCTGATCTGCGTGCCGTACGGCTCGACCCAGGTCGAGCGCCGCGCTATTCGCGAATCAGCCGAAGGGGCCGGCGCCCGCAAGGTGCATTTGATTGACGAACCGATGGCCGCGGCGATCGGTGCGGGCATGCCGGTGCATGAAGCACGCGGCTCGATGGTGCTCGACATCGGCGGCGGCACGTCCGAAGTCGCGGTGATTTCATTGAACGGCATCGTCTACGCGTCTTCCGTCCGGATTGGCGGCGACCGCTTCGATGAAGCCATCACGAATTACGTGCGGCGTAACTACGGCATCCTGATTGGTGAGGCGACCGCAGAGCGCATCAAGCACGAGATAGGTTCCGCGTTTCCTGGCCAGGAAGTCCTGGAGATTTCGGTCAAAGGCCGCAACCTGTCGGAAGGCGTACCGCGCAGTTTCACGCTGAACAGTAACGAGATTCTCGAAGCACTGCAGGAGCCCTTGCAGGGTATCGTCGGCGCGGTCAAGGAGGCGCTCGAACAAACACCTCCCGAGCTGGGCGCGGACGTGGCGGAACGCGGTATCGTTCTTACCGGTGGTGGAGCAATGCTGCGCGACCTCGACAAGCTCTTAATGGAGGAAACCGGCCTGCCCGTTGTTATCGCTGATGATCCGCTGACTTGTGTCGCCCGCGGTGGTGGCCGGGTCATCGAACTCATCGACGAACAGGGTCCTGCAATATTCGGCCTGGAGTGATCGTCGGCCGGCCGGTTCCAGTGGCGACAGGCTGCAACTGAAACATGGTCGCGTCCCGGGAAAATAGCAGCAATCCAGCGCGTATACCGGCTCTCGGTGTCCGCATCATTGTGTTTATCGTCGTCAGCATCCTGCTGATGTACCTGGATCACCGTCAAAACCATCTCGATGCGGTGCGTCAGGGCATCGGCGCCGCGCTGTACCCGGTGCGCGTGGTCGTCGACGCACCGGTGCGGCTGTGGCAGTGGTCTGACGAATCCTTAACCTCTCGCGACCAGCTGCAGAACGAGGTCAGCCGCCTGCGCGGCGAACGGCTGGTCACCAATGTCAGGTTACAGCGGCTGGCGGCACTGGAAGCCGAGAATGCGCGCCTGCGAGCCATGCTGGAAGTGCGCACGCGGGTGCGTGATGCCGTGCGCGTCGCCGAGATCATGGCGGTGGACGCAAATCCGTATGAGCATAACCTCGTTATCAACGTTGGCAGCCGCGACGGCGTCTACGATGGCCAGGCTCTCGTAACCGCCGACGGCGTCGTCGGCCAGGTGATCCGGACCGGGCTGTTAACGTCGCAAGCGATACTCATCAGCGACACCGATCACGCACTGCCGGTCGAGGTGAATCGCAACGGTTTGCGAACCATCGCCGTGGGCACCGGCGAAATCGATCGGCTCGACCTGCCCTATTTACCCAATAACGCCGATATCCGCGTCGGTGACCTGCTGGTGACCTCCGGTCTGGGCGGTGCGTTCCCCAGCGGCTACCCGGTTGCGGTCGTCAATTCGCTCACACGTATTCCGCAACAACAGTTTGCCGACGTAACCGCGGTGCCGGCAGCGGCGCTGGACCAGGTGCGCGAAGTCATGTTGATCGGGGCTGCGGCAGCGCCGGTCGAGGAATCGTCGGATGAGTAGGGAAACGTCGCGACGCCTGCCGGTCGTCATCACGCTGCTCGTTGGCCTGATGCTGACGGTCATGCCACTGCCGGAGCTGATTGCGCCGGGCCGCCCCGACTGGCTCGCCCTGCTGGTGATCTTCTGGGCGATGCAGTTACCGCGCACCTGGAGCGTCGGCAGCGCCTGGATGATCGGCATTATCCTCGACGTCGCCAATGGAACGGTACTCGGCCAGCACGCGCTGGCACTCTGTGTCATTGCCTACATCACCGTTCGCTTTTTTTTAATGATGCGCGTATTTCCGCTATTGCAGCTGACGGCAACGGTGTTTGCGTTGCTGGCCTTGTATCAATTTCTGCTGTTCTGGGTGAATGGTGTTGCCGGCATCTCCGCACCGTCGATCAATTACTGGGCGCCGGTCATCAGCGGCACGCTGATCTGGCCCTTCCTCTATATGTTCCTGTCCGGACTGCGCTACCGGTCGCGATCGGGAGCGTAAATGAGCTTGCTCTCGCCGATCAAGGATCACCACAGGGAGCGCCAGTTGTTCCTGGGGCGCGTGATCCTGACGTCGGTCGTTGCGCTATTGCTGCTGGGGCTGGTCGTCGCCAGGCTGATTCAACTGCAAGTTGTCGAACATGAGCTGTTCGCCGAAAAGTCGCAAGGTAACCGGGTACGCATAGAGGCCGTGCCGCCAATTCGCGGCCTGATCTTCGATCGCAAAGGTCGGGCGATTGCGGAGAACCTGCCCGCCTATCAACTCGAGCTGATCCCCGAGCAGGTTACAGATATCGATGACACGCTCGGGCGGCTGGCGTCGCTCGGACTGATTGAAGCCGCGGATATTCCGCGGTTCAAGGAACTCAGTCGCAGCGGCCCGCGTTTTCAACCGGTCACGCTGAGAGTCCGACTCACCGATAAAGAAATCGCCAACTTTGCCGTGCAGCGCCCGCGCTTCCCCGGTGTCGATTTCCAGTCGAGGCTGGTTCGCCATTATCCTGACGGACCGCTAGTCGCCCACGCTGTCGGCTATGTCGGCGCCTTGAGCAGCGAAGACCTGAAGCGCGTTGAGCCGGCCCGTTATGCGGGCACCGCGCACACCGGCAAGACCGGTGTCGAAAGCACGTTTGAATCGGATTTGCACGGATACGCCGGGTATCGGCACCTGATAACGAACGCGCAGGGCCGTCGGATTCCCAGTGACTCGAGCGAGTTGCTGGACGCACTGCCGGCGGACCAGGTGCCGAGTCCGGGCGCCAACGTGTTTCTCAGTCTCGACCTCGACTTGCAGCGCATCGCCGCTCGGGCGCTGGAAGGCCGGCGCGGCGCCGTTGTGGCAATGGACCCATGGACCGGTGAGGTTCTTGCACTGGTCAGCGCACCGTCATTTAACCCCAACCTGTTCGCGGTCGGCATGACGACGCAACAATACGGTGAGCTGCAGAACAATCCGGACCGGCCGCTTTTTAACCGCGCGTTGCGCGGCGCTTATCCGCCCGGTTCGACCATCAAACCGATGCTGGCGCTGGCTGCTCTCGAGACCGGTGCCACCGACTTGAGTCGCCGGTCTTTTTGTCGCGGCTTTTTCATGCTGCCGAACTCCACGCACCGGTATCGCGACTGGAAACCGGAGGGCCATGGCAGCATGGACCTCCATGATGCGATCACCCAGTCCTGTGACGTGTATTTCTATGAGATTAGCGGTGATATCGGTATCAACAACATGCACGACTACCTCGGCCGCTTCGGCCTCGGCCGAAGAGCCGGCATTGATATCGGCGGCGAGCATGCCGGACTGGTCCCGTCTACCGAGTGGAAACGAACCGCGTTTCGCAATCGCGACGACCAGCGCTGGTATGACGGCGAAACCGTCATCGCCTCGATCGGTCAGGGGTACATGCTGGCCACGCCATTGCAGCTGGCCGCTGCGGCCGCAGCGCTCGCGACGCGCGGCACCCGCTACCAACCACACCTGGTCGCTGCCGTTGAAGACGGTGTCAGCGGGCAGCGTCGCATAATCCAGCCACAGCGATTGCCCGACGTTGAGGTCCGTAACCCAGCACACTGGGACGCCGTGCTGGAAGGCATGCATGATGTCATGCAGGGTGCGCGCGGTACTGCACGGGCAGTCGGCATGGGCGCGCCCTATAAAATGGCGGGCAAAAGCGGCACAGCACAGGTGATATCAATTGCGCAGGACGAGGAGTACGACGAGGAAGAGATCGAGGAACGGCAGCGTGATCACGCGTTGTTCATCGCCTTTGCACCCTTCGACAAGCCGCGCATTGCCGTCGCCGTGATCGTAGAGAACGGTAGCAGCGGTAGCTCGGTCGCAGCACCCATAGCGAAGGCGCTGATGGATCACCACCTGGGATACGGCACAGAAATTGCTCAGTGATAACCGACAACTGCTGACGACACGGGCGGCGCCGTTATCGGATTTCGGGCGTCTGATGCGACGATTGCAAATCGACGGGCCGCTGCTCGGCGGTTTGCTGCTGATTTGCGGACTGGGTCTGTTCGTGTTGTACAGCGCCGTCGGTGAAAGTAATCGGCTGCTGGTCAACCAGGTCGTTCGGCTTGGCATCGCGTTCGTCGGCATGCTGGTAGTTGCACAGATGTCGCCGGATTTTCTGCGGCGCTGGACGCCATGGGGTTATGCGGCCGGGCTGATCTTGCTGGTGCTGGTTCTGACCAGCGGCGAAGTCAGCCAGGGAGCGCGACGTTGGCTCGATATCGGCATCCGGTTTCAACCGTCAGAGGCCATGAAGCTCGGCGTGCCGATGATGGCTGCATGGTTTCTCCACGAGCGGCAGATGCCGCCAAGACTCGGGCAACTGCTGGTGATCGCCGCGCTAATCGTCGTCCCGACATTATTGATCGCCCGGCAGCCGGACCTCGGTACGGCACTATTGATCGCGGCTTCCGGGATCCTTGTTTTGATCCTGGCCGGGATGTCGTTCCGGCTCATTGCTGGCATGGGCGTACTCACCATACCGGGCGCATTCATGCTCTGGCACTTCATGAAGGACTATCAGAAGCAGCGCGTCCTGACTCTGCTGGACCCGGACAGCGATCCACTTGGCGCCGGCTATAACATCATTCAGTCGAAGATCGCTATTGGCTCGGGCGGTCTTTTTGGCAAGGGCTGGACCAACGGTTCGCAGGCGCACCTTGAATTTCTACCGGAACGCGACACGGATTTTATCTTCGCCGTGCTCGGCGAGGAGTTCGGCCTGCTGGGTGTGCTGACGTTACTCACTTTATATATGTTTGTTATCGGTCGCGGCCTGTATATTGCGGTGCAGGCACACGATACGTATTCGCGACTGCTGGCTGGCTCTATCAGCCTGACGTTTCTGGTTTATGTCTTCGTCAATACCGCGATGGTGACCGGTCTCATCCCGGTCGTCGGGGTCCCGCTGCCGCTGGTCAGCTTCGGCGGTACCTCGATGGTGACGCTGATGGCCGGATTCGGTATTCTCATGGCGATTCACGCACACAGGAAATTATTACCGCACTAATGAATAGCCGATTAATCGCAGTCGCCGCTGCTTTCCTGGTTGCCGTTTCCTGTGCCCGCGCTGTCGATGATCTCGAACCCGTACCCGTCGATGTCAATGCGCCAATCGTGGCCGAATTCATCGACGAGATGGTCGGTGAACACCAGTTTGACAAAGACGGGCTGCGCGAGCTGCTCGGCAAAGCCAATATCAAAGCATCGATCATCCGCAAGATCTCCACACCGGCCGAACGCACGCTCACGTGGGGCGAATACCGGAAGATCTTCATAACCAAAGAGCGCATCAACGCTGGAACCGAGTTCTGGCGCGAGCATCGCGAGATGCTCGAACGCATCAGCCTGGAATCCGGTGTATCGATCGAGATGATCGTCGGCATCATCGGCGTCGAAACCTATTTCGGCCGAATCACCGGCAACGACCGTGTTATTGACGCGCTGGCGACACTGGCATTCGAGTACCCGCCACGAGTGACGTTTTTTCGCAATGAACTGAAGCAGTTCCTGGTGCTCACCCGCGAGGAAGGCATCGACGCGACGGTACCGGTCGGCTCCTACGCCGGCGCAATGGGTCGACCGCAGTTCATGCCGTCCAGTTTTCGCGCGTATGCCGTCGATGCGTCGGGTGACGGAAAGCGCGATATCTGGAACGACTGGGCTGACGTCGCCGGCAGCGTCGCCAATTATTTCGTCGAACACGGTTGGCGGTCCGGCGAAGCAGTCACGGCTCGAGCCACTTTCAACAGCAGCTGGAAAGAAGCGTTACCGAAGCCGAAGAATACGCTCAAGCCTTCGACCACCGTTGAAGGCTTAAGCAAAGCCGGCGTCGTTTTTGCGACCGACCTGTGCGCCGACAGCAAAGCCGAACTGCGGGGCTATGAAGGGGCCGGCGGTGCGGAATACTGGGTCGGCTTTCACAACTTTTTCGTCATCACGAAATACAATCGCAGCTCCATGTACGCTCTCGCCGCCTATCAGCTCGGTCAGGAAATCGCCGCGAAGGCGCGCGTCGATGGCAGCTAGAGCCGGGCTCCTCGCACTGGCACTCGTGCTGGGCGCCTGTGGCGGACACGGGATCCGCGGCGACGGACCGCCATCCGCCGGCAGCGTTCGCATACCCGATCTTCCTGACGATCCGGTGCCACGACCGGAGCCACGCAGTCGCTACGGCAACGGCCCGGAGTACGAAGTATTCGGCAACCGTTACACGGTGATGCCGAGTAGCGCCAATTACCAGGAGCGCGGCGTGGCGTCGTGGTACGGCAAGAAATTTCACGGCAACCTGACCTCCAACCGCGAAACGTACGACATGTACCAGATGACCGCGGCCCACAAGACGCTGCCACTACCGACCTATGTGCGTGTTACGAACCTCGCGAACGACAAGACGATCATAGTGCGCGTTAACGACCGCGGGCCGTTTATTCACAACCGCATTATCGATCTGTCATACGCCGCCGCACTCAAGCTCGACATTGTTCGCGACGGCACCGGCCTGGTCGAAGTGACGGCAATTGATTTTGCCGAGCCATCCGGTGACCGGCTGACGCGACAAGCCGTCCCGCCTGCCCCTCCCGAACCAGCGGCGCAGCAACCGGCACCGGCAACCGACACAACGACCAGCACTTCCGTCGCTACCAACAGCGTCACCGACGGGAGTATCTACGTGCAGGTCGGCGCCTTCGGTGAACGCAGCAATGCGGAGCGTCGAGTTTCGATGTTGTGGTCGGCCAACATTGATAACGCTTTCATTTACGAGGACATGTCCGGCGAAGCCGTCTTGCTGCGCGTACGCATCGGCCCGGTTAAGGACGTCCTGGAATACGATGCCCTGGTCGCAGAACTCGAGGCTATTGGCATCACCGATCCCTACCTGGTTGTCGACTAGCCGACTGATTAGATGCGCACCGGTTTAGCGCGTACAATACGCGGCCGTTCCGCTTACCCCTTTGCCTGAGGATACATGTTGCAACGTCTGATTCTCGCGTTCCTGCCGCTGGCCCTGCTGCTTTCGACGGCCGTGCCGGCCGCGGATCCAATGCCCGCCCCCGCCCCGCCGATCATCGGCGCCAAAAGCTACCTCGTTATCGACGGCCGTACCGGCACCGAGCTCGCGTCTTTAAACCCCGACTCGGCGCTTGCGCCTGCGAGCCTGACCAAGCTGATGACAACCTATGTTGTCTTCAGCGCCCTCAAGCAGGGCCAGCTTGACCTCGCGGAAGAGGTTACCGTCAGTGAAAAAGCCTGGCGCACCGAGGGCTCGCGGATGTTCATCGAAGTCGGTACCCGCGTTTCCGTAGAGGACCTGCTGCTCGGCATGATCGTGCAGTCCGGCAACGACGCGAGCGTGGCTCTTGCCGAACGGGTTGCAGGCACGGAAAGCGTGTTCGCCGAGTTGATGAATCAGCACGCCACCCGGCTCGGCATGCATTCCAGCAATTTCGTGAATGCGACGGGCCTCCCGGCCGCAGGTCACACGACGACGGCGCGCGATCTCGCGACCCTGGCGCGCGCGTTGATCGAGGACTTTCCGGACTACTACCCGTGGCATGCCGTCAAGGAATTTACCTACAACGACATCCGGCAAAGTAATCGCAATGAGCTGTTATGGCGCGACGATTCCGTGGACGGCCTGAAGACCGGTCATACCGAGGATGCCGGGTATTGCCTGGTGGCATCGGCACAACGCAAAGACATGCGCGTCATTTCGGTGGTGCTGGGAACCTCGAGCACCAAGGCGCGCGCGGATGGTAGCCAGGCGCTGATTAATTACGGTTTTCGATTTTTCGAGACGCGGCTGCTGTACGAGGCCGGCGAAGCGGTTACTGACGTGCGGATCTGGAAGTCGGCTAACGAGAGCACGCCGCTGGGCCTGGATGATGACCTGTACGTGACCGTTCGCCGGGGCGCCTACGAACAGCTCGAATCCACGATGAACATCCCGGCTGTCCTGCTCGCGCCGGTCAGTACCGGACAGCCGGTTGCAGAAATCGCCGTCACGCTGGGCGATGAAACGCTGCTGACCGCACCGCTGCGGGCTCTCGAGGACAATCCGGAGGGATCGTTGTGGCAACAATTGCGTGATAGCGTCAGCCTCTGGTTCGAGTAGCGATGGCTGACGAATCGGTCATCGAATTCCCGTGCGAATTCCCGATCAAGATGATGGGGCGCGACACGCCGGAGTTCAGACAGGCGATGCGGACGATCGTCGAGAGTCATGCAGGCAATGTTGACGACAGTCGGGTGCAGTCGGCGGTCAGTCGCAACGGCAGCTTCGTCTCCGTCACAATCACGATCACGGCGACCAGCCAGCAGCAGCTGGACGATATCTACCACGAAATTTCAGCGCGCGACGACGTGCTGATGGCGCTGTGACGACCGGCAAGCAGCGGTCGTTGATCGTGCGTGACCTGGGACGCCAGGACTACGTGCCGCTGTGGCATGCCATGCAACAGTTTACCGACGCACGGACGGCTTCGACGCCCGATGAAATCTGGTTTTGTGAACATCCCCCGGTATTTACGCTGGGACTCAACACGAAACCCGAACACCTGCTTGCTCCCGGCGACATTCCGGTCGTGCAGATTGATCGCGGCGGCCAGGTCACATTTCACGGTATCGGCCAGCTAATGATCTATCCACTGCTCGATTTGCGCCGCGCCAGCCTCGGCGTGCGCGCACTCGTGACTGCCCTGGAGCAGAGCGTCGTCGATCTCTGCCGCGATGCCGGGGTCCGTGCTGCCGCGCGCGAAGAGGCACCCGGTGTTTACGTCGACGACGACAAGCTCGCCAGCGTGGGGCTGCGCATTCGGCGCGGCTGCAGTTTTCACGGCATGGCGCTGAACGTCGATA
>Ga0316201_10003429_pt1 | contig 11694 bp, 8 predicted proteins | sample CS6wburrow_MG_FD_204516 | JGI IMG/M metagenome (GOLD analysis project Ga0316201, IMG submission 204516) | Coastal sediment microbial communities from Delaware Bay, Delaware, United States - CS-6 worm burrow | ecosystem: Environmental > Aquatic > Marine > Coastal > Sediment | place: USA: Delaware... | reverse complement strand
TGGGTTAACACCCGCGGACCTGCTTGATTTGCTGGCCTCGGGGAAAGTGGTCAACTACCGGTTTACGATCGTAGAAGGTTGGTCGGTCAGGCAACTGCTTGACGCACTGGCCATGGACCCTGTGTTACGGCATGAAATTACAAGCGTAGAGGACCTGGTGGGCCTGCCGGGTCTGCCCGTGGGGAATCCGGAGGGCTGGTTTCTTCCCGAAACCTACCTGTTTGTTAGAGGTGATTCGGACCTGCAACTATTGAGACGCGCGCATAATGACATGTTGGAAAACCTGGAGAAGGTCTGGTCCGGTCGTGATGTTGGCTTACCGTACGAGACACCATACGAGCTGCTGATCATGGCATCCATCATTGAAAAAGAGACTTCAATCAACAGTGAGCGGGCGGAAATTGCAGGTGTGTTTGTACGTCGATTACTCAAGCACTGGCGGCTGGAAACCGATCCAACCGTGATCTATGGTTTGGGAGAGACCTACCAGGGCGATATCCGTCGCCAGGACCTCAAGACGGACACACCTTACAACACCTACACACGTCATGGACTGCCACCAACCCCGATTGCGCTGGCTGGTCTGGCGGCCTTACAGGCAGCCGCGCACCCGGCGGGCGGTGACGCTATGTTTTTTGTTGCTGACGGCCAGGGCGGTCATACATTTTCCGTTACACTTGAAGCGCACAACAAGGCGGTCAGACAGTTGATCAAGCGAACCAAAAACAACCCTGGCAACGCTGATAAAAAGGGATGGTAAATATGATAAAGGGGTACTTCATCAGTCTTGAAGGGAGTGAAGGTGCCGGAAAAAGTACGCAAAACAAGCGTATTGTTGACTGGCTTTCAAGGCAGGGCAGAGACGTGGTGGAAACCCGTGAACCGGGCGGGACGGTGGTATCGGAGCAGATTCGACAGGTGCTGCTCGATACCCGCAACGCAGGTCTGACTGCGACCGCCGAATTGTTGATGATGTTTGCTGCGCGTTCGCAGTTGGTGCAGGAAGTGATCCTGCCTGCCCTGGAGGATGGAAAGGTCATCGTCTGCGACCGCTTTGCGGATGCCAGCTATGCTTACCAGGGGGGTGGCCGGCAGTTGGGTGCTGAAACCGTTGCGATCGTCGAAAAACTGGTCCTCAAGGACCTGCAACCGGACCTGACCCTGTTGTTTGACGTGCCGGTGGAACAGGGTATGAAGAGAGTGGCCGATCGTGGTAGCGCCGATCGCTTCGAAACTGAATCGATCCGCTTCTTTCAACGTGTCAGAAATGCCTATCTTGATCGTGCCGCGGCCAATCCTCACAGATTCTGCATCATCGATGCAAGCCTGGATGAAGAGCAGGTCTGGCAACAGGTGCTGGCCGTCCTTAAGGAGAGAGCGGGGTTATGAGCAAGCCGGCCCTGAAAAGTACTGAAACTTATCCGTGGCTTGACGGCCACTGGTCATTTTTCATGCAACGGCTAAACGGTGACAAACTCGCACACGCCCTTTTAATTGAAGGCCCTGCAGGTATTGGCAAAACGGTGTTGGCACGCGCCATGGCCACCCGGCTCTTGTGCCGTGAGAACCAGCCCCTGGCCTGCGGGAACTGCCGTTCGTGCAAGCTGCTTGAAGGTTTGGCCCACCCGGATTATTTTGACCTGCAACCAGAAGACGACAGTAAGGTCATCAAGGTGGAGCAGGTCCGGGCCCTTATCGGCAAACTGGATCTGACCACATCGATTTCCGAACGCAAAGTCGCCTATATTCATCCTGCAGAGTCCATGACCGCGTCGGCAGCGAACGCGTTGTTGAAAAGCCTTGAGGAGCCTGCCGGCAATACCGTTTTGATCCTTGTCAGTGATAATCCGGGCAGGTTGCCTGTCACGATCCGTAGCCGCTGCCAGGCTATTTCGATTAATCAGCCGGACACCCGGCTTGTTTCCCAATGGCTGGAACAAAGCACAGGCAAGGATCAGGAACAGGTCAGTTACGCATTACAGGCTGCAGGTGGCAGCCCGCTGCGCGCGAGCCAATACCTGGAGTCGGGCGACCTGAATGCTTATGCGCAGGTGAGGGCGGGTCTTGCTTCCCTGTTGGACAGGCCCGGCTCAGTATCACGGCTAAGCGGTGAGTTGAACGAATTAAACCCGGTTGATTTATGGCGCTGGCTTTCCATTTGCACCGGTGAAGTAATAAAATCAATCATGACGGGTGAACCCTTGAACTGGTTGCCCGCAAAGCGAAATTTGCGTGGTAAAGCACTGCTTGAATTGCAAAAACAGGCGGATTTAAACCGGCAATTAGTTGTCACACAGGTACGCGGGGACTTACTTTTGCAGGTTTGGCTGATAAGATGGGCGGAACAGGTTGTTTAAGCGGTTTCATTGAACCACTCAAAACCGCCAGGAAACGAGGAATTAAGCATGGCACAGCAAGGCATACTTTCACTATCCATCAAGGACCGGCAGACACTTTATGGTGCGTATATGCCCTTTATTCAGGGCGGTGGCTTGTTTGTACAAAGTACAAAACGTTATGCGCTGGGTGATGAAGTCTTTTTGTTACTGACCATCATGGAGCTTGAAGAGCGCCTGCCTATTCCGGGTAAAGTTGTCTGGGTGACCCCGCCGGGTGCGCAAGGTAATCGACGGCCCGGAATCGGTGTTCAGTTTGGTGATACATCGGATGGTGCGCATGCCAGGACAATTATCGAATCACATCTTGCCCAACTAATAAAATCAGAAAAACGCACTCATACAATGTAGGTATATCAAATACATATATATTATATTTAACCTTGATTATCTTATAGAGCTCTCGATTAGATCGAGCATTTCCAACACGGGTTTACCTGCCTGGTAAAAGTGCGGTGAGAGTCGAATCGCCTCGCCACGCACTGTACAGCTCAATTTTCTGCTCTTCAATGTCTGCTGAACTTCCACAAGCCCCCTGTCTGCCGGTCTGAAACTTACGATTCCCGAAACCCTTTGTGGATCGTATGGTCGTACCAGCTCAACACCGGGTATGTCCGTGAGACCTGAAGACAGGGCAAGAGAATTCGCCGCAATCAAGGATTCCACCTTCGACATACCCACTTCCTGCAGCAAACCTATGGAGGCATGCATTGCAACCTGTCCCAGTGTGTTCGGGCTACCGGCCTCAAAGCGCATCGCGGATTTGCTTGCCTGCCAGTCCTGGCGGTCAAATTGATAGGGGTTATCCAGCATATGCCATCCCTGCTGTTTAAGCAGCAGCTGCCCGCGCGTGTTTTCATCACAGTAAAACACCGCGATACCTTCCGGCGCCAGAAGCCATTTATGACCATCGGCGGCAAGAAAATTGATACTGCAGGCCTGCACATCCAGTTGCATCGCGCCCAGCTGCTGGATTGCGTCTACAAAGAACAAGACATTGTTTTGTCTACAAAATTGACCAAGGGTCTCGAGCTTCAGACGCAAACCATCGGTCCACTGAATGGCGCTGACCGACAGCAGGCGTGTACGTTTGTTCACCTGTTCAAGCAAGGCGTTTTCCGGTTGGTCCGTGGATCGAATATCCACTTCACGCACCTCTACACCGTATCTCTGCAGTGCCAGCCAGGGCAGCCGGTTTGACGGAAATTCATCTGCCGGCAGCACCAGGTTATCGCCCTTTTGCCAATTGATGCCATTGGCCACGGTGCAGATACCTTCAGTGGTATTTTTCAGAAGCGCGATATCATCGGTTGAACCTGCATTGATTAAACCGGCAAGTCTTTTACGCAATTGGTTTTCACGCAGGAGCCAGTGATTGTATTGGTCCGCCCCGGTCTCAGAGTTTTCAAGGGCAAATGCTGCAACCGCCCGTGAAGCAATCCGCGGCCAGGGTGCGATGGCGGCGTGGTTGGCGTACAAGCCATGCTGCAAAACAGGGAACTCGTCTATGGGAATACATGCGGTTGGATTCTGTACTGTGGTGACTGGGTTCATGCCGATATAATGAACGCACTGTGACACCCATCGCAACATCAAATTCAGATGCTTTTCGTGAGCGCGCCATTATTCACGTGGATATGGACGCCTTTTACGCATCCGTCGAACAACACGACCGGCCGGAATACAGAAATCAGCCGGTAATCGTCGGTGGTACAGGTGGTCGCGGTGTCGTCGCTGCTGCCAGTTATGAAGTTCGAAAATTCGGTGTGTTCTCAGCCATGCCCATATCACGGGCCCGGCGTTTGTGCCCGAACGCGGTGATATTGCCGGTAAGAATGTCCCGATACCGGGAAGTTTCAGCCGAGGTGTTCAGGATATTCCGCGAATCAACACCCGAAGTGGAAGGCTTGTCTCTGGATGAAGCTTTTCTGGATGTATCAGCCAGCCTGGCACTGTTTGGCAGTATTGAGACAATCGGTGCGAGTATTAGGGAAAAAATACTGACGCGGACCGGACTGCACGCTTCGGTCGGTATGGCACACAATAAGTATCTCGCAAAGCTCGCATCAGATGCCGGTAAGCCGAGAGGTTTCATTCATGTTCCGCCGGATGGAGTCCGCTTGTTTCTGGACCCGATGCCGGTGAACAGGGTATGGGGTATTGGCAAGCAAACACTGCCCAAGTTACACAAGCTGGGTATTTTGACCATCGGACAACTACGTAAAGCCGACCCGGTTGAGCTCAGCCGGGTACTTGGTAATCGCACAGGACACTTCATGGCGCTGGCGAGAGGTGACGATGAACGTGAGGTAGTGGCCTCAAGACCGGACAAGTCCTTGAGCCGCGAGGTGACGTTTGACAAGGACATCATCAAGCCGGCGGAATTATTTGCGGAGCTGCAACGCCAGGTGGAATCAGTCACAGGACGTTTGCGCGCAGAGGGCCTGGTTGCACGTACGATCCAGATCAAGGTTCGAGACACACGTTTCCGCACCGTGACACGCCGCCGCAGCCTCGCGGTTCCAACCACCAGCACGCAGCTTGTCTATAAGCAGGCACGCGGGTTGCTGGAGAAGTGGATACAGGAACATCTGAATACCCCTGTCAGGTTGCTGGGTGTCGGTGTCAGCGGGCTCGAAGAACCGGATGACCGGGGTATTGATTACGATTCGGTTACGCAAAAAACACTGGACAAAACCCTGGATGAGATCCGGCAACGATATGGTGAAGGCAAAGCTACACATGCGGGTACGCTCAGGACCGGCAAAAAGAGGGCGAGTAAGTAGAGATTTGGGTTCAGTTTGGGACCGGGGTCACGCGGCATCTCGCCTCAGCGCCCTCCGTATCGAATTATGAGGAATAGCGGTAAAGTCCATTGCTGCCCCACTTAATATGTCGGTGGGGAGCCAGGGTGGTTAGTGATTACCAGGACTCGCCACGAGTACATCCTGTAGGCTCGGTCGCGACCGAATCCCCATGGACGGGTTCACGATGTGTCCTGAATCAACACATCACTCCCCCTTGGCGGTCGACAGACCCGACTTTCATATTCCAGGCCAATCTCTCGGCAGGTTCCCTGCTTCATCTTCTGCTAAACAATTTCTCGGTGCTGAAAACTCACTCAATGAATTCGGCCAATGTGCGGCTGAATTTTTTCATTGAGTCGGGGTGGACATACATCATGTGACCGGCCTCGTAGTACTCCGCTGTTATGTTATCGCGTAAGTTATCGGGCAAGTCCATGTGGTCCAGGAAGTACTGGGTGGCACCATAGGGCGTGGCAAGATCATAGTATCCCTGTTGTACCAATACCCGGAGATTCGGGTTCTGGATCATTGCGTAGTTGAGATCCACAGCGGTATTTGCGACTGGAATCTTGCCATAGTGTCCGGTGCCCGGCTGCGCGTGACGCTGATCCCATTTCTGCCAGAGCCTGCCGGATGTGATGTACTTGCGGTCAGTTTTTACACCCAGTTGCTCGCGGTAATAATCATTAAAAGTCGCGGTAAACGCCGGTCCAACTGCTGGAAAAAACGGATCATAGCTGGAACTCTCGGCAATATCATTGATGGAGTCTCCGGTGAAGCGTGAATCAATGCGACCGACGACTTTGCCTCGCTCACGTAGTAGTTCCTTTGCGAAACGTCCCTCATCGACGCGGAGATTGGCCCTGTCCCAATAGTCGGCACTGATACCGGTGAACCGTTGCATTCCTGCAAGAACACTGGCTCGTTCGCCGTCGCTGGCACGGTTTCCTTTGTGCAGCAAGGGTGCGTATTCGTCGACCGCAAAAGCTTCAGCCTCGCGCAGGAATTGTTGAAGGTCATCAAGGCGGTCCGCCACGGCATCGTGGTACCAGGCGGTTGATGCGAATGTCGTGAAATAATTGACCTGTGGAAGGTCGATCTTGATACCGGCATTACCGGCCGAAAAATCCATATAGGGTGATACCAGGATTACACCATTGAGGGTGATGCTGTGCGTTTGCATCAGGTAGTGGGCAACTCCACCGCTACGGATGCCACCATAGCTTTCTCCCAGCAAATACTTGGGTGACTGCCAGCGACCGTTGTCGGTGATATAGCGGGCGATGAAATCTGATACCGATGCGATGTCCTGATCAACTCCCCAGAATTCTTCTCCCTTTGTTTCCCCCACGGCACGGGAAAATCCGGTACCAACCGGGTCAATCATGACCAGGTCGGCACGATCCAGAATGCTGTATTCGTTGCTGACCCGGCGAAACGGTCCGGTTGAAGCAAAGCCCTTGTCTTCAACAACCGTACGCACGGGTCCCAGGATGCCCATGTGCAACCACATGGAGGCCGAACCCGGACCGCCGTTATAGGCAAACATTATGGGTCGGTTGGTCTTGTCAGCGCCCGTTTTGACGTAAGACGTGTAACCGAACTCTGCGATGGGTTTGTCCTTTTCGTCTTTCATCACCAGGGTGCCGGCAGTGGCAGTGTATTCAATTTTTTTGCCACCTATTGTGACATTGCCCGTAGTTTCAAAATGCATGGGCTCAACCGTATCCGACGTCTTTTTTTCAGGTTCGTTATTGTCGTCTTCAGCGTGAACTGCGCAAGTGAATAGAGCGAGTATGCAAAGCAAGATCGGAGTTTTTCTGGTCATGAGATTTGTGTGCCGGTCGAAAGGAAAGGGCAGTGTACTATATCGTTCTATTTTCAGCTTTACGTGTTTTGATCGATATTGATCACCACATTGCCCGCTTTCCTGCCGGATTCGACATAGGCGTGGGCCTCGGAAATTTTTTCAAGCGGGAAACTTCGATCGATGACCGCCTTGATTTTGCCCTGTTCTATCATGTCTTTGAGGTAATCAAGATCTTCAGGCCTGTAAGCCGCCAGCGCTGCAATTACCTTCTTGTCGCTGACCAATGACACCCAGATACCCTTAAGAACTGCCGGTAATCTTGGATTGCCCAGGATGTAGCGGCCATTCTTCTTGAGTGATTTTACACTACGTGAAAACGGGCTTTTTCCAACCACATCGATGATGATGTCATAGTGCTCACCATTACTTGTGAAATCCTCCTGCTGATAATCAATAACCTTGTCAGCACCCAGAGAAAGCAGGATACCCAGTTTTGAGGCGCAGTCCACGGCGGTCACTTCAGCACCGTAGGCCTTGGCCAGTTGAACCGCGATGGTGCCGATCCCGCCGCAAGCTCCATTGATAAGAACTTTTTCACCGCTCTTGATGTTTCCTTTTCTGAGAAAATGCAGTGCATTGAGTCCGCCGACAGGCACGGTAGCGGCTTCCTCAAGGGTCATATTCTCCGGTTTAATCGAAATCGCATGTTTGGCCGGCAGGCATATGTACTGGGCGTAGGCACCAAAGCTGGCTTCGGTAGGGGCAAATACCAGATCACCTTTTCTGAATTGCTTTACGTCTTTACCAACCGCTTCAATTTGTCCGGCCAACTCCTGTCCCAAAATCCTGATGCGTGGTTTAAAAATGCCAAACATGAGTCGAAGGGGTAGCCAGAATGAGATTGGGAAATCGAATCTTCGCATTTCACAATCCCCGGCAAATACGCTGGATGCGGCAATTTTTACCAGTACCTCATCGCGTTTTGCTATTGGTTTTTCAACCTCCCGGAGTTGCAGGACGTCCGGTGGTCCGTATCGAGTCCAGATAACGGCTTTCATGAAGATCGACGGAGTAGAAACCCGCAGTCGGGACGCAGGCGGTAAAACAGTTTTACCTGATTACCACCGTATGTGTTGGACAAAGAGTCTCTCCAGGCCCGTTATGCGTCTCTTAGCTCTCTGCGAAGAATTTTTCCGACATTGCTTTTGGGCAGCTCTTCCCTGAACTCTATGTAACGTGGGCGCTTGTAGCCGGTCAGGTTTTCTTTGCAGAATGCGATGACTTCTTCCTTGGTCAATGTGGGGTCTTTCTTGACCACGAACAAACTGACAACTTCGCCGGACTTTTCATCCGGTACACCGATCGCTGCTACTTCCAGCACCTTTGGATGTAAGGCGAGTACATCTTCGATTTCATTCGGGTAAACATTAAAGCCGGATACCAGGATCATGTCTTTTTTACGGTCCACAATCTTGAAATAACCATCTTCAGTCATCATGGCGATATCACCGGTATGCAACCAGCCTTTTTCATCCAGTACTTCGGCGGTTGCCTCCTCCCGTTGCCAGTAACCTTTCATGACCTGTGGTCCGCGAATGCAAAGTTCGCCGGTTTCGCCTGGAGGCAGGAACTCGCCGTCCTCGTTTACGATAGCCCCATCGGTTGACGAAATAGGCAAGCCGATGTACCCGTTGTATTCTTCAAGTGTTACCGGGTTGATACAGGCGGCAGGAGAAGTCTCTGTCAGGCCATAGGCTTCAACCAGGGTAACGCCGGTGACGGCTTTCCATTGCTCGGCAACGGCTTTTTGCACAGCCATTCCACCACCCAGGGTCATTTTGAGGCTTGAAAAATCAAGATCGGAGAAACCATCGGTATTCAGCATCGAGTTGAACAGCGTGTTAACCCCGGTGAAAGCTGTAAACGGATGGCGTTCGAGTTCTTTGACAAAACCGGCCATATCACGCGGGTCGGTGATCAGGACATTACTGCCACCCAGGTAAAGAAAGGTAAGACAGTTCGCTGTCAGGGCAAAGATATGATAGAGCGGCAAGGCGGTGATAATGGTTTCATGCGAGTCACCATCCAGCTGGGCCAGCCAGGCACGCGCCTGCAGCATGTTCGCCACGATATTCCGGTGCGTAAGCATCGCCCCTTTGGCCACACCGGTGGTGCCACCGGTATACTGGAGAAACGCGATATCCTCAAAGGCAATATTGACCGGTTTTAATGGCAGCTTCTTACCTTTATCCAAGACATCCTGAAACTTTTCAGAACCCGGTAATTTCCAGGCCGGGATACGCTTTTTCACGTGACGCAACATGAAGTTGACCATCAGGGATTTAGGGAAATCCAGTAAATCGCCGACACCTGTGGTAATGATGTGTTCCAGTGGTACCTCGTGCCGTACGCTTTCCAATACGGATGCGAAATTTTCAACCACGACGATGGCCTTGGCACCTGCATCGACCAGTTGATGACGTAATTCTCGTGCGGTGTACATGGGGTTGGTGTTTACCACGACCAGTCCTGCCCGTAGTGCACCAAAGAGGGCCACGGGATACTGAAGAATATTTGGCATCATCAGTGCGATACGGTCACCCTGTTGCAGACCCATGGCTTGCAGAGAAGCCGCAAAATTACGGGTCAGGTAGTCGAGTTCGGAATAACTGAGCTCGGCTCCCATATTGTGATAGGCCATGCGGTCTTTATGTTCACCGCAACTTTTTTCCAATATATCGACGATAGAGCGGTAACCACTCAGATCAATTTGCGGAGGAACGCCGGGTGGATAACTTTTTAACCAGGGTTTTTCCATCATTTGTGAGACCTCCCAGGGCGGGTTGAACGCGTTTGTGAAACCGGGTTTATTTCGGTTGCCATCCCCACATGATAAATGAGTTTGTGTCCTGATTTGTAGTTTTTGTTTGCCGACCTGAGTAGCTGTGTTTATTATCAGGAGGAGAACAACTGCTCAAGGCGGCAGCAAATGGGTGAACAGAATATTGTTAAAGACGCCAGCGAGTCCGCTCGCCAGGAGTTCATGAAGTCACTTCTCGAAGAAGTGAGAGCACTTGAAGCCATGCTGGACAAGGGAATGGTGGAATCCGGGGTTAGCCGTATCGGGGCAGAACAGGAGATGTTCCTGATCAATGAGGCGCACAAACCAGCGCTCACGGGTCTTGATGTTCTGAAGGAACTGGATGATGACAGGTTCACCCATGAGCTCGGCTTGTTCAATATTGAAGCCAACCTCTCGGTTCAGGAACTTCATTCGGACTGCCTGAGTCGCATGGAGGCCGAGGCACAGGAGGTCTACGCCAAGGCTCGCGAAGCGGCACACAAATGTGACAGTGAAATAGCCCTGGTAGGTATCCTGCCCACCCTGACAAAAAACAACCTTGGTCTTGATTCCATGGTGCCTATCCCGCGTTACCACGCCTTAAACGAGGCGTTCATGGCACTGCGGGGTCATGACCTGCAGTTCACCATCAATGGTACAGACCAGCTGATAGTCAAACACGACAACCTGATGGTGGAGGCTTGTAATACCAGTTTCCAGGTACACTTCCAGGTCAGTCCTGACGATTTTGCACGCCTCTATAATATCGCCCAGGTGGTGACAGGTCCGTTGCTGGCGGCAGCGGTCAATTCACCGATATTGATGGGCAAACGTCTTTGGCATGAGACACGGATTTCCGTTTTTGAATATTCTGTCGATGCGCGTTCAACCACCCACCAGGCCCGGGGGCTGCAACCCCGTGTGCATTTTGGCAATGATTGGGTGGATAATTCCGTCACCGAGATTTTCAAGGAAGATATCGCCCGCTTCCGGGTCTTGCTGACGACCGAAACCGAGGATGACCCGCTGGCCATGGTGGCTCAGGGTATTGCACCAAAATTAAAGGCGCTGTGTTTGCATAATGGCACCGTGTATCGCTGGAACAGGGCCTGTTATGGTGTTCATAACGGCATACCGCATCTGCGGATTGAAAATCGTGTCATTCCTTCAGGCCCGACGGTTATAGATGAAATTGCCAATACGGCATTTTTTGTCGGCATGATGGCCGGCATGTCAGAGAAATATGAGGATATACGCGATCACATCACGTTTCAGGATGTAAAGGCCAATTTCATGGCATCCGCCAGGGCGGGGATACGCGCGCAAATGAACTGGTTCGGTGATACGCATATGCCGGCCAGGAAGCTGATCCTCAACGAATTGTTGCCGCTGGCTGAAAGTGGCCTGGCTAAGTACAGTGTGAACCAGGAGGACATTGATAAGTATCTCGGTGTCTTGCGCGATCGTGTCTCTACGCGGAGAAATGGGGCCCGCTGGGCATTGGAATCTCTGAATGAAATGCATGATCAGGGGACGGAAGATCAACGTATGCGTTGCCTGGTCAGTAGCATGGTCGAGCAGCAGACCACCGGCCGCCCGGTTTCGGAATGGGTATTGGCCGACTTCTGTGAAGACCAGGGTTGGCGGGAGAGCTACCTGAAGGTGTCCCAGTTCATGGCGACTGACCTGTTTACAGTGCGTCCGGATGACATTGTAGATTTCGCAGCAACACTGATGGATTGGCGCCATGTGCGGCACGTACCGGTTGAAGGGGATGATGGTGAATTGATCGGCCTGGTTTCACATCGCGCGTTGCTGCGCCTGGTAGCCGCGGGCAGG